>ENA-OQJN01000705-OQJN01000705.1-human-gut-metagenome-genome-assembly--contig:-NODE-705-length-12263-cov-2.507334_pt1 | contig 12263 bp, 18 predicted proteins | sample MGYA00242610_ERZ504777 | MGnify/ENA primary metagenome ERZ504777 (study PRJEB26092, sample SAMD00036350) | human gut metagenome | host: Homo sapiens | study: EMG produced TPA metagenomics assembly of... | reverse complement strand
CTGTGGAGCCGGAGGAGAAGTACGGTTTCACAGTCAGGTGACGGATATTGTTCTTGATGAGACATCACTTGTCGGAGTGCAGGTCAATCAGGAGGAAGAGCTGGAGACCGATACCGTGATCTTTGCAGTGGGACACAGCGCAAGAGATACATTTGAGATGCTCTATGAAAAGAATCTTCCAATGCAGGCAAAATCATTTGCGGTAGGTGTGCGCGCCGAGCATCCGCAGAAAATGATCAATGCCTCTCAATATGGAGCAGAGTCTGTGCCGGGACTTCCTGCAGCGCCTTATAAAGTGACAGCAAAACTGGAAAATGGAAGAGGCGTATACTCTTTCTGCATGTGTCCGGGAGGATATGTAGTCAATGCATCCTCCGAAGAAGGACGTCTGGCTGTCAACGGAATGAGTTATCATGCAAGAGCAGGAGAAAATGCGAACAGCGCCATTATCGTGACGGTGACTCCGGAAGATTACGGAAGTGAACATCCGCTTGCAGGAATGGAATTTCAGCGAAAGCTCGAAAAACGTGCCTTTCGAGCGGGAGGCGGAAAAATCCCGGTTCAGAGACTGGAAGATTTCTGCAAAAATCAGATCAGCACTTCGTTTGGAAACGTAGAGCCTCAGATGAAAGGGGCATATGCGTTTGGAGATGTGCGTGGAATTTTCCCGCAAGTGCTGGCAGAATCCATTGAGGAGGGAATGCGGCAGTTTGAACATAAGATCACAGGATTCTCAGATGGAGATACGCTTTTGTCAGGTGTAGAAAGCCGTACGTCTTCTCCAGTGAAAATTCCAAGAGATGAGAATATGGAGAGTGAGATCAAGGGGATTTTCCCATGCGGAGAAGGCGCAGGATTTGCAGGAGGAATCACCTCGGCTGCCATGGATGGAATGAAAGTGGCAGAGGCGGTGCTGAAAAAATATAACAAGATCGGGTCATAGAATCTTCATAAAAATTTAAGAGGTCAGACCTATACATGATTTTTAAATTGTGCTAAAATAAATCACTGTATTGTGTTATCATTCATATTTTTATGAAAAAAGCAAATATGAAAGAAATGGCATGTGAAGAGCGCCCTTATGAAAGATGTGAGCGGTTCGGAGCAAGTAATTTGACGGACAGCGAATTACTTGCTGTTTTGCTACGTACAGGTACCAGAGGAGAGAATGCGCTTCAGCTGGCGGATAAGATCTTACATCCTGTATTTTCGCAGAAGGGTGTGCTGAATCTTCACCAGTGGACGTACGAACAGCTGATGCAGATCAAAGGAATCGGGAAGGTAAAGGCTATCCAGATTTTGTGTCTGGCGGAGCTTAGCAGACGTCTTGCAAAAGCAACCGCACAGGAGGGACTGAATTTTTCAAACCCGGCGTCCATTGCCAGATATTATATGGAAGATTTAAGACATGCAAATCAGGAACAGATGAAACTGCTGCTTTTGAATACAAAATCCAGACTGATCGGGGGAGACGGATATCTCGAAGGGAACCGTGAATTCAGCAGTGATTTCACCGAGGGAGCTGTTTGTGGAGGCACTGCAGAAGAATGCAGTGTCCATTGTGCTTTTGCATAACCATCCGAGTGGAGATCCGACACCGAGTAAAGAGGATGTGCTGATCACCAGACGGATTCAGGAGGCGGGGCGGCTGATCGGTGTGGAACTGTTAGATCATATCGTGATCGGGGATAATTGTTATGTCAGTCTCAGAGAAAAGGGACTGGTACGATAAGAACTGCAATAAGGGGACAAGACGCATGTTCAGAAATATATATGGCCTGGATCTGGGCACATATGAGATCAAGATATATGATAAGAGAAGAGACCGGATCCGCAGTGCCAAAAATGTGATTGCAATCCGGGATGAAAAAGATATTTTTGCGGTCGGAAATGCGGCCTATGCAATGTATGAGAAGGCACCTGAGAATATTCAGGTGGTATTTCCCATGCATCACGGCGTGATTGCCCGCTTTCATGAGATGCAGTATCTTCTGCGCGCATTGCTGAAGCGGGAAGGGAGATACCCAAACGGAGCAGAATATGTGATCGCAGCGCCAACGGATGTGACAGAAGTGGAAAAGAAAGCGTTTTATGATCTGGTGCATCATTCAGCTGCACGGGCAAAAACAGTCCGGATTGTCGATCGTGCAATTGCGGATGCAGTGGGATAGGACTGGATGTCTTTTCGGCAAAAGGCATATTTGTGGTCAATTTTGGCGGTGAGACAACTGAGCTTTCGGTTCTTTCGGGCGGAAAAACGGTGCTGAGCCGTCTGCTGCCTGTGGGAGGTGCGGCTTTAGATGAAGCAATCGTGGGCAGTGTGCGGCACAATAAGGAGTTTCTGATCGGACGGATTACAGCAGAACAGCTCAGATGGCAGTGCGGTATTTAAACACAAACAAACCGAAGGAAGCTGACAGTGGCGGGAAGAGATCTGGCAATGGGAGTTCCAGGGGCCAGGCAGATCTCGGATGGTCTGGTTCGGGCTGCAATGAAAGATTCTCTTTCGGAGATTGTAAGAGCGATCCAGTCCATGATCGAGCGTACACCGCCGGATGTCCGGAGTGAGATTTTAAAATCAGGGATTTATCTGACAGGAGGTCTTGCACGTTCGCATGGTCTCCCGGCATATCTGCGACAGAGTACCGGCCTTCTTGTGACTGCACACAAGAATCCTGAATTATGTGCAGTGAAGGGACTGCGCACGATCATTTCCGATAAACATTACAGAAACCTGGCATACGAGATGTCAGATGAAGATTATAGGTGGTTGAGATAATATGAAGAAAAAAAATCAAAAATCCAGGTCAAATAAGTACTGGCTTCTGGGAACGAGTCTGGTTTGCGTTTTACTGATGATTTTTTCTGTGTTTGCAGAGAAGGTAGAAGGGCCCTTCCGGGGAGTGGCTGATATCACGGTGATTCCCATGCAGAAAGGCATCAGTCAGATCGGCACATGGATCGGAGATGTCAGTGAAATTTTAGTAGACATTGAACAGCTGAAAAGAAATAAACTTAACAGAAGCAGGTGGATCAGCTGACCACGGAAACAGTAATCTTCAGGAGGAAAAATACGAACTGGACCGTCTTCAGGATCTGTACAAGCTGGATCAGACTTATGCAGAATATCCGAAAGTGGGAGCCCGTGTGATCGGGAAGGACTCCGGAAACTGGTTTAGTACATTTACGATTGATAAGGGAAGTAATGACGGCATCAAAGTAGATCAGAATGTGCTGGCAGGAAGTGGACTCGTCGGGATCGTGACTCAGACAGGTCCGACCTGGGCAACGGTACGTGCGATTATTGATGATTCCAGCAACGTCAGCGGTATGGCACTTTCTACTTCTGACAAATGTATCGTAAGAGGAGACCTTTCTTTGATCGGAGAAGGGAAGATCCGGTTTGAACAGATGGAAAATAATGATCATGATGTAGAGGTAGGGGAGCAGATCGTCACTTCTCACATCAGTGATAAATATCTGCAGGGACTTTTGATCGGTTATGTCAGCGAGATCAATGTAGATGCAAACAATCTGACCCGTTCCGGCTATATCACTCCTGTGGTAGATTTTTAAAAATCTGCAGGAGGTGCTTGTCATTACAACGACAAAGGCGGAAATGACAGGAACAGATCAGAGTGAGTAGAGAAAGGAGCCTGCCAAGATGAAAAAGATCAAATTAAAACGATTTGTGATCACGGTTGTGATCATGCTGGCATGTTATCTTCTTCAATGTACCTTATTTCCATCTCTGGAACTGGCATCTGTGAAGCCGAATCTGCTGTTGATTGTGACAGCTGCCTATGGTTTTATGCGCGGGCCGAAAACAGGAATGTGGATCGGATTTTTTTCGGGACTTCTGATCGATATTCAGTTTGGAACGGTGCTGGGGCTGTATGCACTGATCTATCTGATGATCGGCTATGTGAATGGCCTGTTCAGTGAAACTTATTTTGACGAAGACATCAAGCTTCCGTTACTGCTGATCGCAGGAAGCGAGTTTGTATACGGGCTGTTGATCTACTTTTTGATGTTCATGCTCAGAGGTGAATTTGATTTTGTTTATTATCTGATGCATGTAATCATTCCGGAACTGATCTATACAGTTGGGGTTACGCTCATTTTGTATCAGCTGATCCTGTGGATCAACCAGAAACTGGAAGCAGAAGAAAAAGGAGTGCAAGTAAATTTGTTTGAGAAAATCAAAGAAGTGTTTCATCGTATCGTAAATTCCCGGCTGACTGTTCTGATCCTTGCATTCTGCGTAATGTTTGCGATCCTGGTGAACAGACTGTTTTATCTTCAGATCGTAAAGGGAGACTACTATCTGAACAACTACAAGCTGCAGATCAAAAAGACAAGAGAACTGTCAGGAACAAGAGGCAATATTTATGACAGGAACGGCAATCTTCTGGCATATAATGAGCTTGCCTATTCCGTCACATTTGAGGACAATATTACCAATGATTCCAAGAAAAATGATACGATCAACGGAATTCTGGAGAAAGTTATGCAGATTGTAGAAGCGCATGGCGATTCTGTGATCAGTGACTTTGGCGTTGTTCTGGATTCTGCGGGAAACTATCAGTTTCTGCAGACGGATGAGACATTAAAACTGCGGTTTATTGCAGATGTTTATGGAAAGAAAACAATTGATGAACTTTCAGACGCGCAGAAACAGCAGTCTGCGGAAGATGTGATCCATTATCTTTGTACAGATGATACGTACGGGTATGGGATCGATGATAAAAATCTGGACAAGAGTCATGTTTTAAAGCTTGTGACCATGCGTTATGCCATCGGACTCAACAGTTTCCAGAAGTATATTCCGACAGTGCTCGCATCCGATGTCAGCGATGAGACGGTGGCGGCGATCATGGAAAATCTGGATCAGATGGATGGGGTAGATATTGCAGAGGACTCCCTGCGCCGGTATACGGACAGCAAGTATTTTGCGTCGATCATCGGCTATACCGGAAAGATTTCCCAGGAGGAATATGATGCGCTGACAAAAGAGCAGAAGAAAAAGTATTCACTTTCTGATATTGTCGGAAAATCTGGACTGGAGCAGACCATGGATGAGGTGCTTCAGGGAACGAAAGGTGAGATCAGCTATTATACGGATAATGTCGGGAAAGTAACGGATACGGTAAGCAAAAAGATCCCGGAGCAGGAAATGATGTATATCTGACAATTGATAAGGATCTTCAGGAGCAGACCTATAAACTGCTGGAGGAAAGCTGGCAGGAATCGTAAGGTCAAAACTTCGTAATGTAATGAATTACGATCCGAGTACAACAAATGATTCAAGTGAGATTATCATTCCGGTAGATGATGCCTACAATGCATTTATTGCGAACGAGATTCTGGATGAGACGCATTTCGGTGCGGCAGATGCAAAAGCAGTGGAAAAAACAGTGTATGAAATTTTTACCAACCGTAAGGCAAGTGTGATCCAGGAGATTCTGGCAGAATTGAATAATGCGGGTGCAACAGCCTACAAGGACTTGTCAAAAGAAATGCAGGCCTATATGGATTATGTATGTGATACCGTGCTTGCTAAGAACACTGGGATTTTAAATATGGATCTGGTGGATACAAAAGATGAGACGTATCTTGCGTGGGCAAAAGAGGAAACGATCAATCTGAACCAGTATTTAAATTATGCCATTTCGAAGAATTGGATCGATACATCCAAGCTGTCAGAGGAAGTGGCAGAGCAGAAATATTCTGATTCCGGAGAGATTTTAATCAGGGAATTTTGAAAATTTTTAGAAGAATATTTTGAATTCAGATGCAGATTTCGACAAACTTCTCTATAAATATCTTATAAAATCAGAGGGTATCAGTGGGGCACAGATCTGTGCCATGGTATATGAGCAGGGGGTACTTCCGATGGATGAGGCTGCGTACAATGGTCTGAATAACGGAAGTGTCAATCCGTATACCTGGCTGTGTCAGAAAATTGAAAATCTAGGAGATTACTCCGGGACAGCTGGCTCTGGAGCCTTGTACGGGATCCGCGGTAGTCAGTGATCCCAATACCGGTGAGGTGCTGGCATGTGTTTCTTATCCGGGCTATGACAATAACCGATTGTCCAATACCATGGACTCGAAATACTACAATCAGCTGGTTACCGGTCTGTCCAGACCATTCTATAACAATGCCACGCAGGAGCGTACTGCGCCGGGATCTACGTACAAGATGCTGACAGCAGCGGCAGGACTTACAGAAGGGATTGTGACAGCAGATACGACATTTTATTGTACCGGAGTTTTCGATAAAATCACACCGAACCCAAAATGCTGGATATATCCGGGTGCTCATGGCTATGAGAATGTTGTGACTGCACTTCGTGATTCCTGTAACGATTATTTTTATAACATCGGATACGAGCTTGGCATGAACGGGCAAGAATACGACAGCAATAAAGGCACAGACACACTTGCAAAATACGCAAAAGAATTTGGACTGGGTGAAAAATCCGGAGTAGAGATTCCGGAGAGCGAACCGCAGATATCGGATGAATATTCGGTACAGAGTGCGATCGGTCAGGGAACAAATAACTTTACAGTCAGTCAGCTGAACCGCTATGTGGCTGCAGTTGCAAACAGAGGAACTGTATATAAGCTGACATTGCTTGATAAGACCACAGATGTGAACGGTAAAGTGATCAAAGAATATGAGCCGGAAGTGACAAACACGATCGATGATATCAGTGACAATACATGGAATCTGCTTCATCAGGGAATGATCGCCATGGTTCAGGATATGTCCCAGTTCAACGGAATGGAGATTTCCATGGCAGGTAAGACAGGTACTGCACAGCAGAGTGAGATCCATCCGGACCATGTACTTTTTGTCGGATTTGCACCGGCAGAAAACCCTGAGATCGCAGTTGCCGTGCGAATTGCAAATGGATATAGTTCCGCTTATACAGCAGAAATCGGAAGAGATATTGTCAAGAGTTATTACAAGATATCAGATTCCGATAAACTTGTTACCGAAAGGCAGCACAGCTTGGCGCTGTTACAGCCGGTGACTAAAAAAGGATGTGAGGTGTATGGACAAGCTGGTAATGCTCAAAAGCAGCCGGTACGGTCTGGAGATCCATCTGAATCCACAGGCGGAATTTTCCAAACTGCTTCGGGAGATGGAACGGAAGCTGAAGGCTTCGATCAAATTTTTTGAAGGAGCAAAGATGGCGGTCGAATTTAAAGACCGCCTGCTTTCACAGGCAGAAGAGGATCAGTTATTAGAGTTGATCTCGAAAACAGCCGGGATTGATGTGGTCTGTATCATAGACCGGAATCAGACAAAAGAAATGGCATACAAAAGCGTGATAGAACACACAATGACGAATGTTCGGCAAAAGGACGGGCAGTTCTATCGGGGAACTCTCAGAAAAAGGCAGATTCTGGAATCAGATACCAGTGTTCTTATACTCGGAGATGTGGAGTATGGGGCAAAAGTGATCGCAAAGGGCAGCGTTGTGATTCTTGGCAGACTGGAAGGATCTGTTCATGCAGGAGCCTGCGGGGATGACAAAGCCTATGTGGCCGCGTTATCCATGAAACCTGCATATATGCGTATCGGAGATGTCAAAGCAGGCAGATCGCTGCTTGCCATCTGCAGACAGTCTTTTAAGCACCCGCAGATAGCAGTCATGGGTGAAAACAGACTTGTTCTGGATTCGCTGTAGACAAATATGAACTTAAGTGTGAAAGGGAGAATAGACATGGGAGAAGTGATTGTCATTACATCGGGAAAAGGCGGTGTTGGAAAAACGACGACAACAGCAAATATAGGGATTGGGTTATCGCAGCTGCAGAAAAAAGTAGTGGTGATCGATACCGATCTCGGGCTTCGCAATCTGGATGTGGTTATGGGCCTGGAAAACCGGATCGTATATAATCTTGTGGATGTGATCGAAGGCGGATGCCGTCTGAAACAGGCACTGATTAAGGATAAGCGTTTTCCGGAACTGTATCTGCTGCCGTCGGCACAGACAAAGGATAAGACCGCAGTTTCTCCGGAACAGATGAAAAAACTGATCGAAGAGCTGAAAACGGAGTTTGATTATATTTTGCTGGATTGCCCGGCAGGAATCGAGCAGGGGTTCCAAAATGCGATTGCCGGAGCTGACAGAGGGATTGTAGTGACAACACCGGAAGTGTCTGCGATCCGGGATGCAGACCGCATCATCGGTCTGCTGGAAGCGCACGGGATTAAAAACAATGATCTGATCATCAATCGTCTGCGGATCGACATGGTGAAGCGGGGAGACATGATGTCCGTGGAGGATGTGACAGAGATTCTGGCGATTCATCTGCTTGGTGTGATCCCGGATGATGAGCAGGTTGTGATCGCGACAAACCAGGGTGAGCCGATCGTGGGAGAGGACTGCATGTCAGGAAAAGCATATGCAAATATCTGCCGCAGGCTTCTCGGGGAGGAAATTCCGATTACTGACTTTGGAAGATCAGAAGGACTGTTCTCGAAATTCAGAGATCTGTTCAAAAAGAATTAGGAGGGGCAGATATGAGTGTACCATCTGTTCACATTGCGAAAGACAGACTCCGGAATCTGCTCATTGCGGATCGGCTTATGTGTACACCCGATATGTCTGAGAGAATGACTTCAGACATTTACTATACGATTTCAAAATACATAGAACTAAAACCGGAAGCGGTTCAGATAGAGATAACACATTCAGATATACATATTAAAATAACAGGAGAAAATAATTGAAACTTCAATTTTTAAATCTTAAACAGCGATACAATTTGAAAGATTATAAATTCACTCTGATCTTGCTGGTACTGGCAGTTTCTGTGATCGGCGTATTTATGGTGGGGAGTGCAAATGCAGAGTATCAGCCCAGACAGATCATGGGCGTGGGATTAGGTCTGCTTGCCATGGTTGTGATCTCACTGATCGATTACAAGTGGATCCTGAATTTCTACTGGCTGATGTATGTGGTAAATATTGCCTTACTTCTGGCTGTTATTTTTCTTGGGACAGAGGCAAATGGTGCGACAAGATGGCTGGATCTTGGATTTGTGCAGTTTCAGCCTTCAGATCTGACAAAATTGATCACGATCTTTGTTTTTTGCCAGATTTTTGGCTGACAGGGAAGAACAGATCAATAAGAAAAAGACGATTCTGGAAGCAATCGGTCTGATCATACCATCTTGTCTCCTTGTATATAAGCAGCCGAGTCTTTCGGCAACGATCTGTATTGCAGCATTGTTCTGTGTGATCATGTTTATGGCCGGTCTGAGCTATAAATTCATTGGCACAGTGCTGGCGATCACAATTCCTACGATCGCTTTGGTGATCGGAATTGTGGTGCAGCCGAATCAACCGTTTTTAAAGGATTACCAGCAGAAGCGTATTCTGGCATGGCTGGAACCGGAGGCATATGCCACGGAGGAAGCATATCAGCAGGCTGAATTCCGTGATGGCGATCGGATCCGGGCAGTTGAACGGGAAAGGATACAACAGCGATGCTACAACATCAGTAAAAAATGGAAAATTTTTATTAGAGGCGGATACAGACTTTATTTTCGCAATTATTGGTGAAGAATTAGGGATTTGTGGGTTGTTGTGTGGTCATAATTTTGTTATTATTGATTGTGATAGAATGTATTGTGATAGGTTTAAGGGCAAAAGACACCGGAGGGCGCATCATCTGCGGGGGTGTTGGCGCACTGGTAGGGATTCAGACATTTATCAATATCAGTGTGGCGACAGGAATTTTTCCGAATACAGGAATATCCCTTCCGTTTGTAAGTTATGGACTGACATCCCTTGTCTGCTTTTTTGCAGGAATCGGGTTGGTTCTGAATGTCGGCCTGCAGCCTAAAAAATATCAATAGAGGAGACGAAAGTGTATGAACATAGGATTAGTGGCACATGATGCAAAAAAGAAACTGATGCAGAACTTCTGCATTGCATACAGAGGAATATTGTGTAAGCATAACCTGTATGCGACAGAGACAACTGGAAGACTGGTAGAAAGTGTTACCAATCTGAGCATTCATAAGTTTCTGCCGGGACATCTTGGCGGAAATCAGCAGCTGGGAGCACAGATCGAGCATAATGAGATCGATCTTCTGATCTTTTTCAGGGATCCGCTTGCACCAAAGAAGCATGAACCGAATGTAAATGATATTGTAAAACTGTGTGATATGTATAACATTCCGATGGCTACGAACATTGCTACAGCAGAGGCATTGGTTCTGGCCCTGGACAGAGGAGATTTGGACTGGCGTGAAATCTACAAGTAAAAAGCGAAGCAGGAGTAAAAAAGTACAAAAAAGAACCGGAATTGGAAAAGGCGCAATTGCAGGAATTGTTGTGGCAGTTTTGCTGTTTCTGGCATTGATCGGTACGCTGATGCTGATCCTGCATGACAACGCGAAGGATTTTGTTTCGGAATATGAGAAGACACATTATCGCAAGAGTCTTTACAAAGCGGAAACGTTTGCTTCCCAGCTGTGTGTAACGGATGCAGATGTGGCAATGGAAGGATACACACAGGATGCATCCCTTCATGCCGTGGGTCTGTTTGATGTGCAGGGGAAGAATGTGCTCTATGCAGATCAGATTTTTGAACCGTTATATCCGGCCAGTACAACAAAGATCATGACAGCGTATGTGGCATTAAAATATGGGAATCTGGATGATATAGTCACGGCCAGTGAGCGTGCGACTGATTTTGCCGAAGATGAGCAGGTATGCGGACTTCAGGCAGGAGATCAGCTTTCTTTGAGAGATTTGCTGAATGGATTGCTTCTTTATTCGGGGAATGACTGTGCCGTTGCAATCGCAGAGCATGTATCCGGAAGTGTGGAGGCATTCGTGGATAAGATGAATGAAGAGGCACGAAACCTTGGGGCGACCGGGACACATTTTGTAAATCCTCACGGACTGCAGAACGAAGATCATTACACAACGGCATATGATTTATATCTGATGTTCAATGCCTGTCTGCAGAATCCGCAGTTTGTAGAGATGATTTCGCAGACATCCTATACTGCGAATCTTACATCGGCATCCGGAGTACCGTATACGATGACCTGGGAGCCTACCAATTATTATGCATCCGGAGACGCTGCAGCGCCGGAAGGAGTCAAGGTGATTGGCGGGAAGACCGGGACAACGGATGAAGCAGGTTCTTGTCTGGTGCTGTATGAGCAGGATCAGCAGGGGCGTCCATATATTTCGATTGTGATGGGAGCGTCTCAGAAATCGATTCTCTATGACAATATGACAAGATTAATGAGTTCGGGAATTAATGGAAATAAAGACTTGAAACGGCAGTTCGCATGGAACTGCCGTTTTTATATAAAGTCGTAAGAGGGTGAAACTTACACATCACTTGCTGAATTCCCGATTCTGCCAAAAAAGCTGATCAGATAGAGTCCGCACAAGCCGACAAGAGTGTAAATGATTCTGGAAAGCCAGCTTAAATTTCCAAAAAGGAACGCCACCAGATCAAATTGGAAGATTCCGACAAGCAGCCAGTTCACTGCTCCGATGATGACAATTACAAGAGCTGTATTATCGAGCCATTTCATACTGTTCCCTCCTTTTCTATGGGATAATTTTATTATTTCCGCAAAAACTGGAAATATACATACAGAAATGTTATAATTAACAAGTTATTTAAGAGGGGATTAAGACTGATTTCAAGGAGGTATCAAGTTTGCCAGAAAAACAAAAAAGAATTCAATCAGTATTAATAAATATAAAACAAAGAGAGAATTGAATATCGGAACGCTGATTTTCGCACTGATTTTTATTTATCTGGTCGTTGCGGTGGTGGCGTATGCCACAGAGAAACGGATCACGGTGTATGAAGTACGGGAAGGCAGTATTTTGAAGGATCATTCATATACGGGGTTGATTCTCAGAGAGGAAACCCTGGTAAATGCGGAAAGTGACGGGTATGTCAATTACTATCAGAGTGGACAGAGTAAAATCAGGACAGGCATGAACATTTGCGCGATTTCGCCGCAGAAGCTGGATGTTTCAGAGTCTCAGGAGCAAGGTGAGACGGCATTGAGCGCAGAGGAGCAGGAAACGATCGTTCTGAAAGCACAGGATTTTAATGAAAATTTTACATCACAGAAATTCTCTTCTGTCTACAGTCTGAAAAGAGATGTTGCAGAAACTCTTCAGAATGCATCCGACCAGACGAAAACAGCACAGCTTGACGCAGTGATCGCTGCGAGTGGGCAGGATGTAAAAACAT
>ENA-OQJN01000703-OQJN01000703.1-human-gut-metagenome-genome-assembly--contig:-NODE-703-length-12277-cov-4.456296_pt1 | contig 12277 bp, 19 predicted proteins | sample MGYA00242610_ERZ504777 | MGnify/ENA primary metagenome ERZ504777 (study PRJEB26092, sample SAMD00036350) | human gut metagenome | host: Homo sapiens | study: EMG produced TPA metagenomics assembly of... | reverse complement strand
GAGGGCGCAAGGTCTCAAAGTGCTTCTGCATAAGACCTTGCGCCCTACCTATTGTAGTAGCCTTAGAGGTGTATTTTGTAAAGCTATCTTTGAGTGAAGAAACATGATCTTTATCAAGAAAATTTGTCGGCTCATCTAATAGCAATACATCTGGTTTTTCAAGCAGTAGCTTTGCCAAAATCACTTTTCCTCTCTGGCCTGTTTCAAAGCGAGCCCGAGCCCATGAAAGTCAAACCTTCTTTCATCTTGGTTCATTCTCATATCACCCTATATCATTGTACATTTCGGGTTGGATTATGAGAATGTAATGAAATTTGATGTTAGGTAGTATTTTATTTCCGCGGCTGACATATTGACAAATTAAACATGCAAGGTTATAATGTACTTGTACGATAAGTACATTATAACACAAAGGAGGGGCGTTGTGGAAATCATCATAAGCAGCAACACGAGCAAGCCAATTTATGAGCAGATAACTTCACAGATAAAAGCCATGATTATGAGTGGTGAATTAAAAACTGGCGATCCGATTCCCTCTATGCGGGCGCTGGCAAAGTCCATTCATGTGAGTGTCATTACCGTTCAAAAAGCATACGAGGATTTGCAAAGGGACGGTTTTATTGAAACTACGGTAGGCCGAGGAAGTTTTGTATCGGCTCAAAACAAAGACTTTTATCAGGAAGAACGACAGAGATTGGCCGAAGAACATTTGCAAGAAGCTGCTGATATTGGGCGGACAAGTGGAATATCGTTAGAAAAGCTGGTTGAATTGCTAACGATGTTTTATCAGGAGGAGGATTAACTATGGATGCAATTTTGCAAGTCGATAACTTGACAAAGCAGTACACGGATTTTAAGTTAGACCATGTTTCTTTTTCGGTGCCAAAAGGAACGATCATGGGATTGATTGGCGAAAATGGAGCTGGAAAAAGCACAACCATCAATGCCATTCTTGACCTGATCCGTAAGGACGATGGTACTGTCACTTTTTGGGGGCAAGAATTGTCGTCCTCTAAACAGCTCAAAGAGGACATTGGCGTTGTCTTTGACGGTATCAATTTCTATGAAACTCTTACACCGGCCAAAGTGGGAAAAATTGCTGGTGCTGCCTACAAACAATGGGACGCGCATTTGTTTCAAGACTATCTGAAACGCTTTCAGCTTCCTACGGATAAAGAGATTAAATCTTTGTCCAAGGGAATGAAAATGAAGCTGTGCATTGCCGTTGCCCTTTCCCATAAGCCTAAACTGCTGATTTTGGATGAAGCGACAAGTGGCCTCGATCCTGTGATGCGGGATGATATTCTTGATGTATTTCTTGACTTTGTTCAAGATGAAAACCATTCTATTTTGATGTCCTCGCATATCACAACGGATCTGGAAAAAGTAGCAGACTATATTACTTTTATTCATCAGGGCAAAGTTCTTTTTTGCAAAACAAAAGATGAACTTCGTTACCGTTATGGTATTGTCCGTTGCGGTGCTGTCTTGTTCGACCAGCTCGACAAAGAAGAAGTTTTGACCTACCGTAAGGACGACTATCAATGGAATGTGCTGGTGGCGGACAAGGAAAAGGTCAGAAAAAAATATAAAAATGCCGTAGTGGATGATGCCACCATTGATGATATTCTGCTGTTGTATGTGAAAGGAGAGCAAGCAAAATGAAAAGCCTTGTTCTAAAAGATTTATTCAATATCGGCCATAATGCAAAATCCATGCTGTTTATCCTTGTGGCCTTTGCAGCCGCTTTTATCCCGTTTTCTGGTGTTGAAGGCTATATCTTCGAGTGCGCCATCCTGTGCAGCATGATGATTGTAACAACTTTCTCTTTTGACGATAATTCAAAGTGGACACGATATGCCATGATTATGCCAGTTTCCAAGAAAGAATTAGTGGGCGGAAAATTTATTGTACTGGCTATTTTCTGCGCTGTTGGCAGTCTTTTTGGACTGGTTGTTGGTTCTATCGGCGGCCTTATCACAAATAAAATCACGCTTGACCTTGTAGGGATTGGAGAACTTTTATTTTTGGCTTTGATTTCATGGGTAATCGCTTTAATCTTTGGTAGTATGTCGATTCCCCTTGTATTTAAGTTTGGAGCAGAAAGAGGCCGTGTCCTGTTAGTGGTGTCTTTCCTTATTCCGGCAGGGATTTGTTTTGGAATATATCAACTCCTTACCACATTAGGAATTGAACTGACCGATCCGCTTGTGTTTATTCTTCTCTGTTGCTCTCCGCTTCTGGCATTAGTGTGGTGCTATGTGATGTATCAAATCAGTTATCGTATTTTTGCAAAGCAAGAACTTTGATCTTCTTGAATGGTTAGGAGGTATCTATATGGAAAATAAGAGATTTGAAATTACGGAAACCGCTGGTAGTGTAAAGGGGTTTTATGTGGTAGTAGATAAAGAAACCGGTGTCAATTATCTTGTTGCGAAGTTTGGCGCAGGCGCTGGCATTTGCCCTAAATGCCAGAACCGCAGCTGACGCCATCCGCCAGCGGGAATTTGATTTGGTGCTGCTGGACATCAACCTGCCAGACGGCAACGGTTTTGAGCTGTGCAAGCTGATAAAGCCCCAGCACCCGGACACCATCGTGATTTTCCTGACCGCCAACGATCAGGAGAGCGACCAGATACGGGGCTATGAGGTGGGCGCGGTGGTAAACACCTCAAACCCGATGCGCCTGCCCAGCGTAGAAGGGGTGCCGTATTCAGACAGCGTTTTCACAAACACCAGCAGCGCACCGATGGCATAGTTGCCGGAGAGCAGCGGCAGAAAGATCTTGCGCATCCGGGCACAGAACACTGCACCTGCCTCTTCCAGACTGGAGGGAATGTTCAGCATGGCGTTTTTGAGCATGGTGAGCATGAACGGAAAAACGTGCAGGCCCATCACCAGCACCAAACCGCCCAGTGTGAAGAAGATCTTTTCACATCCGGCGGCTGCTGGGACCAGCTGCTGCAAAAGCCCCTTTTTCTGCATAAATAAGATCCAGCTCATGGAGGCAATGTAGGGCGGTGTCATGAACGGGATCATAAAAAGGATGTCAAAAACACGGCAGCGGGCAAATTTTGTCCGGGTGCATCCTGTTCCAGCGCAGTGATCGTCACGCAGCGGAGCAGTTCCACGCAGCCTGCATCCATCTTGAAATGGCAGGCTCTTGCATCGTACTTCATGTCGGATCATTTTTGTTTGGTCCGAGTGTAATTATGGGATTTCAGAAAACGCAGATATATCAACGGTTTGCTGGCAGTCGGCAAGAGGGATTTATTCTAAAAATTCAAAATGACGAGAACAACGCCGCCCAACAGGACAACGGGCGGCGTTTTCATATATAAAACCACGAAGGGAGGTCACTTCCACCCGGCCAGTTTACTAACTGGCTTTTTTTCATGCCATGAAAAGGAGGTTTGCAAATGGCAGATGAAACGACCCTTGGCCTATCTGACCGCCGCATGGAGCGGTGAGCCGGATATTGATATGGAGCTGGCGGCCCACTACTGCCGTCTTACCTATGAGGCGGGCTTTTCCCCCATCTGCCCGCTCTTGTATCTGCCGCTGTTCTTGAATAACAGCGTTCCCGAGGAATATAAGGCCGGGATTGATATGCGCCGGGAAAAGTGCGATGCCCCGGAGCGCAATCCAACTGGATGCCGGAAAGCGAGGACTGAACATGAACTTTGACCACGAAGAATTGACCCTGATGATGCTCTGCAACACCGGCACCCGGCTGGGGCTTATCCACGAGTTGCGGCTCATGCAGTGCTACCTGATGCCCGATGAAAAAGTATTTTGTTCTTCCAAAAGATATGCTATAATCAAATCAGACAAAATTCCTCTCTTCAAGCGATTTCTCCGCAATTTTTCCTGTGGCTCTGCTCGTATCAAAAATAAGGGACCGATTTTAATTGTCAGAACGGAGGAACCATTATGGCAATCTTTGAAAAGACCATCCGAAACAAAAACTTTGACAAGCTGCTTCGGAAGCTGGAAAATGAAATCCCGGACAGCAGTTGGTCGGCAGATTTAGAGGCAGGCAGTGATTTCAAAGAGGGCGATGCCCGGTGCAGTGTCCGTGTATTTGAACGGTACAGCATGATGGGCGGCAACCGCCTGAGTCTGACACTGACCATGTTCCAGAATGGGGACAGTCCGATCCGGCTGTCTGCCATCACCGCAGGAGGCAGTCAAGCGGTGTTCTTCAAGGTGAACACCCTCGGAGAAGAATCTTTTCTGGACGATGTAAAAGACCTGCTGGAAGAAATTTTGGAGGAATAAGATGTTTTACGCTGGATTTGATATGCTGTTCAGCATTCTGTTTCCCATCCTGTTCCTTGTGGTTTTGGGTATGATCCTATACACCATCATCGGAAATATCAGCACATGGAATAAAAACAACCATTCGCCGCGGCTGACTGTTCCGGCAACGGTGGTGGCAAAGCGAACGGAAGTTTCTCGCCACCATACGGACAATACGATGGCGCATACGTTCACGACCTATTATGTGACCTTTCAGGTAGAGAGCGGCGACCGCATGGAACTTACCGTAAGTGGTTCGGACTACGGAATGCTTGTAGAGGGCGACATCGGTAAGCTGAGTTTTCAGGGTACCCGCTATCTTGGGTTTGAGCGGAGCTGAACATCCCTGTTCAATTTGATAAATCGGAATTGAGGGAGTAGGAGAAATCGAGATTGGAGGATAAGTTGGTGAACAAGATTTTCAAAGGTCTTATTCGATTTTTGATAGAAGTGATAGTTATGACTGTTTTGATTGTTGGAATCAACATATTTACAAATGGTATGTATCTTTGGGGATTGCCCCGCATAAATGATATTCAGTCTGTAAATATCACGTATCCGAGTGTCACGGATGATGTTAAAGAAATTTCAAGCAGTGAGGACATTGAGTTAGCATTAAAGCTAACGGGATTTCTGAAATATGATTTATTTGGGGAAGTGAATAGCGAAGAAGAACCCGCTATTACAATTACTTATTTTCTCAAGGATGGAACAAGCAAAACAATCTCCGCTAATAACACTACTGTCTGGTGGAACAATAAAATTCATGTAATCAAGGACAAGGAAATGTTTGTCAACCTAACAGAGGGAATTTTCTTTCTGGAAGATTTACAAACAAAGTAAATCAATTCCAGTTTATCAAATAAGTAAATCATTCCATACCTCTGCGGGCGACCTTCAAAACGGTTGCCCGCTCTTTTTATGCTCAAAAAACGAAGGGAGGAACGCTATGCCAAGCAAAACCGAAGAATATCTCGCACTTGCCCAGCGCACGGCGAATGGTCTGACCCGGTATTGGGAAAGCTGGACGGATTACCTGACCACCGCATCTCGGCTGTACAAGTATCCCTTTGCGGACCAGCTGATGATCTACGCCCAGCGCCCGGATGCCACCGCCTGCGCCGACTTTGACATCTGGAACAACCGGATGAACCGCTATGTGCGCCGGGGTGCCAAGGGCATCGCCCTGCTGGATGAATCCAGCGGATTCCCCCGGCTGCACTACGTTTCGCTTCTGGATGCGCCTGTCCCGGAACAGATGAAGTATGCTTCTCTGGCAGAAGCCGCTTCTCACCTCATGCAAGTCCTCAACGCCCCGGAGATCATCACCGGGTAAAAAGCGTCCCGCCGGGACGCACAGCCTGCATTGAAAAATGCAGAACAAAGGGGGTTGGGGCGCTTCCCCAACAAGCATTTTGCAACGCAAAAAGTGTTTTTGTATAGACGAAAACATTGCTTGCTGGCACTGCGTACCGTAGAACTCCCGTTTCAATCTTCACGAGTGATTTCTCCGACATCAGATTCCATCGGTGCCGCACGTTGGTTTTCTGCTCTTTTCCTATACTGCGCTGGACTGATGCCATACTCCTTTTTGAACACCCGGCTAAAATAAAGCTGGTTATCATACCCCACGATCTCAGCGATTTCACCGACACTGTAATCGGTATTTTCCAACAAGCTCTGTGCGTTGACCATCCGCAAGGAGAGAAGGTACTGCGCCGGACTCATCTTCATGTGCTGTTTGAAATTACGAATGAACCAGTTCGTGCTGATATGCAGCGATTCGGCATACTGCGCCACGCTGATCTTCGTATTGTAGTTTTCGTTAAAATAAGAAACCGCCATCTCGATTTCTTCGGGGATCGTCACGGTATAGTTTTCGCCGTTCTGCTGCTGGCGGCTGACAAGCAGCAGAATGTTGTTGAACGACGAAGCGATGTAATCTTCATACCCGTATTCGCATTGCTGAAGTTCCCGAATGATTTTTCGGAACAACATCTTATATTCCGGCAGTGTTCCACTGTAAAAGACGTGCTGATTCAAAGAGATGCCATGGTACTCCAGAATGTTCTTAACGTCATAGCCAGTAAAATGTATCCAGAACACCTCCGGGTGATCTTCAACATAGTAAACGTACTTTTGAACCTCTTTGGGCTTGTAAAGAACCATGTGGCCGGAGTCAACGATTTCCTCGATTCCATTAAACCAGAAATGCGCCTTGCCCGATGCCACATATAAGATCTGATAGTCTCTGCGGCCCTTCTTCCAGTATGTCGGCAGCATGGGACGCTTTTTCAGGTGGTAGGTGCCGCAGCTTCCTACCACCAACGGTTTTGTGTAATCCTTGAAATCAAGACGAGAGTTGTTTAAGTAGCCAGAGTTGAAATACATCTCAATACCACCTTCTTTCTTAAAGACTTCGCCGGAATCGGAATGCGTTCTGTTTGATTTTCACAAACTGTGTGATTTTGTGCATACTTTGTTCCATTTTTCAATATGATTTTGTCAATATAAATTTTATAATACTTTCAGACAAAACGCAAGAGAATTTGACATCTTGCCGAAAAAGCGTAAGCCTTGTAAAATCGAAGTAAATGAGGAGAATCGGAAAATGACGGAGAAACGCTATTTGAAATGGTACAACAAAGTCGGCTATGGTTCAGGTGATATTGCAGGCAACGTGGTATACGCATTCCTGTCATCCTTTGTAATGATCTATCTGACCAACACGGTTGGTTTGAACCCCGGCATTGTCGGCACCCTGATCGCAGTCTCCAAGCTGCTGGATGGTGTAACGGACATCTTCTTTGGCTCTTTGATCGACAAAACGCACTCTAAGATGGGCAAGGCTCGTCCGTGGATGCTGTACGGCTACATCGGCTGCGCCATCACGCTGGTGGCTATTTTGCAATTCCCGCGAATCTCGGTCAGTTTGCACAGTACGCATGGTTCCTGATTGCGTACACGCTGCTGAACGCCGTGTTCTACACCGCCAACAACATCGCTTATTCTGCCCTGACCGCTCTTGTTACGAAGAACAGCGCAGAGCAGGTCGAGATGGGTTCTTACCGCTTCATGTTCGCCTTTGCCACCAGCCTGCTCATCCAGTCCATCACGCTGGGTGCTGTTACGGCATTGGGCGATGGTGCTGCCGGCTGGCGCACTGTTGCAATCATTTACGCCATCATCGGTCTGCTTGTCAACACCCTCTCCGTTTTCTCCGTGAAGGAATTGCCGGAAGGTGAATTGGTGGATACCACCGACAAAAAGGAAATCGAGCAGGACGAAAAGTATAATCTGGTTCAGGCTGCAAAGCTGCTTGCTGGCAACAAATATTATATGATGATTTGCGGCACCTACATTTTGCAGCAGATCTACGGTGCCATGATCAGCATGGGCACCTACTATGCAACCTACATCCTTGGCAACCAGAATCTGTTCGGTGTATTCTCTTGGGCAGTCAACATTCCTCTAATCATCGCGCTGGTGTTCACCCCGACCTTGGTTGCAAAGTGGAATGGAATGTATAAGCTGAATGTAATGAGCTATACTCTGGCAACGATTTCTCGTGCACTGGTTGCTGCAGCCGGTTACATGGGCAGCGGCAATGTGACCTTGATGCTGCTCTTTACCGCAATCTCAGCTCTGGGTCAGGGTCCTTGGCAGGGCGATATGAACGCCGTGATCGCAGCTTGCTCCGAGTACACTTGGCTGACGAAGCACAAGCGTGTGGACGGAACGATGTACTCCTGCACTTCTCTGGGCGTAAAACTTGGCGGCGGTCTTGGCACCGCAATCACCGGCTGGCTGCTGGCTGCAAGCCACTTTGACAGCAGTCTGGCCGTTCAGCCCGAATCCTGCATCTCGATGCTGAAGATCATGTATCTTGTGATCCCCTTCGCTCTGGATGCAATCATCACCTTCATTCTGTCTCGTCTGAAAGTTGAAGAAGCAAACGAACAGCTTCGTGCAGCAATGGATAATTGAGAACAGTTTCCTGTTCTCTCGACCCATAAGACACCAAGACCCACACGATTGTGTCGTGTGGGTCTTGGTGTTGCCTTTGGAAGAAGCCCCGCCGAAGAACATCCGCCTGCCGTTATACAAGCGAAGGAATGTATGAAAAAGAGAACCCCATCTCTGAGGAGCAGCATTATCTCTGTGAAATCGGAAAATTCTTATTCCAACCTGGGTATACTCCTGTTGTGTCCGACATGAAGAAAATCGTTCGGAAAGCTGCCGCATCGTCTTTCCCCACATGGATGTTAGCCGTATGGGATATGGATACTGCAACATTATATATGGTCAAATACGACAGAAGTCATTGATTTTCTTTGTCTATCTGTGATACCATTCGTTACGAGACCAACGGCGTTGCTCTCTTCGCCTATGGTGGAGACTCCGGCACTCAAAGAAATTTTCCAAAAAACACAACGAGGTGACCATTTTTGAAACGTCGAACTTTTCTTGTCTGCACCGCTGCACTTTTTTGCAGTGCGCTTCTGGCAGTGGGCTGCACTCAAAAAACCTCTCAGCCCGTCCTTCAGCAAATCGAATACTCCAATTTATCAGATTCGGATACACAGGCTCTTCTTTCCAAACTTTTGCAGGATGCCGGCGTATCCGACCTGCGGATACAGACCTTCTTGGATCATGTGCAAAAGTTCAACAATGCTGTGGACCCGGCATGGCTCACCACAGGGTTTGAAAATGCCAAGCCTTCGGATCTGAAATACGATCCTTACTCCATGCAGGACGCATGGACGGAAAAATATGACACCTTCCCCGGCTGGAACTGTCGGATCACCGCTTGTGGGCTGTTCGGTGATTTTATCACCGTCACGGGCAAGGCAGACCTTGACTCAGCCGAGGACACCCTGTTTATGGACTATGAAACACTGGATTCTGACCCGGAATCCCTTTGCGGCGATGAACGGCAAAAGTTTGATGCGCTGTTCGCCCCGGTTAAAACCACCAATACGACCGATATTCCTACCCATTTGAAAACGATTCAGCAGGAATGGAAGAAACGCGGTCTCTCCTTCGTGGACGATGATAAGATCCGTCTCGTCTCCGTAGTCCTGCACGATCAGTTCTCTGAAACGGACAATTCTCTTATGATCGGTCATGTCGGTGTTATGCTTCCCACATCGGATGCGGTATATTTCGTCGAAAAGGTCGCTTTTCAGGAGCCGTATCGCTTGTTGAAGTTCAAAAATCGGACCGAGTTGAGCGATTATCTGATGCTGAAATACGATAACTCGTGGGGACAGGATACTGCCCATACCTTTATTATGGAAAATTCAGACCTGATGGACGGCTGGCGCATTCTTGACGAACAGGAAAATGCAGGCTAAAAGCATCCAATTTGCTGAGAACCGTTCGGTCTGACAGATCATTCGCCCTCTGATGCCAAAAAGACGCTGCAACCTCTCACCCCAGAGGCGGCAGCGTCCTTTTTTATAAAGGAAAACATAGACACGGCGGCATCCTCCTATACGCCGCCGTGGATTTACACGGTGCTAGGTCGTCGTTGGTTTAGGATAAATGCAAAGAAACGGCGGCCTTGATTTTGTCAAAGCCGCCGCTTCATAGGCGCGTGAAAATGTGTCTGCTTTACGACGGATTTTTTTCTTTTGCCGTTGGGCGGGGCAGGTTCTCGTTGTATATTAAGATAAAAAAAGAACCGATAATCACAAGTAAACTTACTTTGTGCATTACCGGCTCTGCGTCTGTGCGTCTGGCTCTTGGATGATAGATAAATTTAGTTTTCTTACCGCAATCAGGGTTTCATGTTTGCATTTAGGACAATATAACGGAAAATTATCCAGTATTGTATCATTGCGAATTTTCAACCGCGTTTTGCTTCCACAAAAGGGACATAAAATCCATTCTATCTTCATGTTATCTTCCTCTGTGCTTGGTTTTCTTCTTTTCCTGCCGTATGGCAAACTGACGGTCTTTCTCCGCCTCTTTACATTTCCGAATTGGACCTAACCTGTTTTTCAGCCATAGACAATTCCCGATGAAGGTGTAACGCCATAAATACAGTGATTACTACGGAAATTACATCTGCGATGGGTTGGGCATATAGGATTCCGTTCATTCCCCATACCATAGGCAGCAGCAAAATGACAGGAACAAAGCAGATGCCTTGTCTGCATGCTCCCAAAAAGAAACCTGCCGCACCTTTACCCAAGGCAAGGAACAAAGAGGAGTAAACCGTGTAGAAACCAAAAAGAATGAATGTAATCCCATTTGCAAACAGTGATTTTTGACCCACTAAAATCATTTGAGTATCTCCCTTAGTAAATTGAGAGATAATCTGCGTAGAAAAAACAGCCATCACCAAACCTACGACTAAGCAGAAACTTGTAGACCAAATGATTGAGGTTTTGATTGCTTCGCACAGGCGATCAAACTTCTTTGCCCCATAGCTGAATCCGGCAATAGGCTGAAACCCTTTCAGAAATCCAAAGACAACAAGCGTTCCCATAGAAGTAATTCGCGTGACTGCCCCCATGCCTGCAATGACCGAATCGCCATAATTGCTGGATGCGCGGTTAATTAGCGCAATCGAAAGACTTGTCAGCAGTTGGAACACCAAAGTGGGAACTCCAATTTTTAAAACTTCCGTCATCATTTGCCTCGTAGGAGAAAACTCTTTTATGCTGAACGTAAATACGCTTTTTTTGCGAAGAACATAGGTGAGATAAACAAGCGTGGATACCATTTGCGAAATTGCTGTGGCGATTGCTGCACCTTCTACTCCCATGTCCAAAAGTATAAATGAAAAAGAGGGTCTAATCCGATGTTCAATACGGCTCCTAGCAGCAAGGCGCACATGGTCGTCTTTGCGGCACCCTCGCTGCTTACAATGTTGTTCATTGTTACATTAAACACGTTGAAAATACAGGACAGCACATAAATTCTTGCGTATGTCAGGGCATACGGCATAATCGTTTCCGTCGTACCCAACATTCCCAAAATTGGTTTAAGGAAAATCATAGAAAGTAGGATGATAATAGCACCAATCAGAATACTGCTATACAATGCGGTGCTTGCCACTTTATCGGCGGTATCTTTATCTCCGCGCCCTAATAGTCTTGACAGATAGGATGCGGCTCCGTTACCGAACATAAGACCTAAACCAACCACAACTTGTCCCAACGGAAATACGACAGAAATAGCACCCATTTGACTTTTGCCCAAACCAGCTACAAAATAGGCATCCACCAGATTATAGAGTGCATTGATCAACATCCCAATCATAATCGGTATGCCGAGAGCCATCAGAGCTTTGGGGATAGGCGCACTGCCCAAAAGCTCAAGTTTGTTGTTGCGTTCATTCATTGTTAAAACTCCTTTCGCTTCTTCAGGTATAATTTACAGTGGTGTAGGCTATAGTACCACACAGTATAAATAATAGTACTATAATTTATAGTATATGTCAAGAGAAGTGAGGCAATTTATCTTGACAAAAAGTATAAAATACAATACTATATTTTATAGTGAATTTGACGGTGTTCTTTTATTCAGAAAACATAGTGAAAGGACGTGATTCCACATGGCAACCATAGATTTAATTGTATTGGGAATATTGAAAAAGGAGCCAATGAGTGCCTACGATATTCAAAAGTTAGTAGAATATAGAAACATATCCAAATGGGTAAAAATCAGCACTCCATCCATTTATAAAAAAGCCATTCAGCTAGAAGAAAAGGGGCTAATCCGAGGCGAAATCGTAAAGGAAGGGAAGATGCCAGAGAAAGCGATTTATTCCCTGACGGATGCCGGAGAAGCAGAATTTGAACGGCTCATGTTTGAGATTTCTGGAAAACCTATTAACATTTTTCTAGACTTCAACGCAGTTATTGTGAATTTGGATTCCTTGCCACCTGAAAACAAAATCGTGTATAGCAGAAATTGAAGGAAAATATTAGTACCTTAAAATCCTATCTGGAATATAATATAC
>ENA-OQJN01000702-OQJN01000702.1-human-gut-metagenome-genome-assembly--contig:-NODE-702-length-12288-cov-2.132555_pt1 | contig 12288 bp, 8 predicted proteins | sample MGYA00242610_ERZ504777 | MGnify/ENA primary metagenome ERZ504777 (study PRJEB26092, sample SAMD00036350) | human gut metagenome | host: Homo sapiens | study: EMG produced TPA metagenomics assembly of... | reverse complement strand
TCCATCAGTCCAGGCATACCACCGGGAAATTCAGGCATATTCCGAACAACATCAAATATATCATCCTCGTCTGAAAGTACCTTATAGTCCGAAGACCGTGCAGGTCCTATAGGAATAGGTTTGTCCCTGGATGAAACCTGATGAGAGGTATAGGCTTCAAACCATTGATGGATTGTATAATAACATTCCTCGTTCTTATTATATACCCTGATTTTCAAAAGATAATCACCCGGTTGGCAGCTATCAGGGAAATCAACACTTATCTCGGCAGTTTTCCCTTTTTCAAGATGCAGCGCGACAGACTCCTTATCCACGTCTTTACCGGGAATCTTATGTAATTTCTTCTGTTTGTCTTCCAGATAGAGATCAGCCTCACCTTTATATATCAGATTATAATTGGAACTGACAATGGAAATATAAACCTTGCTTTCGGAGATACTGATATCATTTACCATGATATCCTTCACTTTTTTCACGGTTTATCCGGTTGTTATACCTGTCAAAAGAGCCTTTGACCACTCCTTCCGTATCATCTATCAAATGTCCCCATTTTACAGACACCTCTTTCTTTACAGGAGAAGTAGCATCTGCGGGAGGAATATACTCAATTTCGATGGCTCCTGTATCTTTCGGATCTTGTCTGGGTTCCTCTTCAATTTCTATGGGTTGAATCCGGTTGTTTTCTTTAGGTAATACAGTATAGAGTCCCTGCTCATCTTTCAATATTTCATGACTGCCAGATTCCAGCCATTTATTCCATTCGTTGAACAAATCGGATATGAACAGATATAAATCTTCTGAAATATGAATTTCTTTACCGGATTTGACATTGAATTTCAGTCTGTCATCCGCTACAGTAAGAAACTTCCTGGCTCTATCCAACGCTTTCAGATAAACAATCCGGTTAAAGGCGTAGTTCTTGTTGAGACCTTCTCCTGTATACATATCTATTGCGGCATAGGACATTATCCCTCTTGTCCTAAGGAAAGTGGTATCGGTTATGGAAGCCTTATACCTGTTCGCCTCTTTCCATAAATTCTCTCCCTCAAGTTTTGTCAGACTGTCCGTTTCATTATCTACAGGAGATATTGCATCAAAGACCGTGCCAGTAACATCAGCGTGGTTCTCTTTATTACTTTTTCCATTGCAACCAACCAGAAAAAGACAACATACTAAAATATATAGCATCCCTGTTTTCATACACCTATAATACTTGTGATACCTGTTGATTCATGAAAACTTTCTCTAAAGATAAAGATATTATCCGAAATTTGAAGGGTATTTGATTCCTATTTCCCGATATCCTGTTCCAAAACACTTCTTTTCCTGACAGACCAAGTTATTATCAGGAGTTTGGCAGGGCCGGAAGTATGAAACGTAAGTGGAATGTATAACATAACTGAAAGACAAAGTGTTATAAAAAAGTGTGCAAATTTAGTACAAAAGCTTAAAGAATAAGTGTTTTGTCAGTTTTTTATAACATCCCTTCGGGTTATGTACTATACTCATACTTCGTATGAACTCCCGTCGCTGACTTACCCTTGAAAACGATATTATCCATTCATTACCAAATAAAAACAGAAGGAAACCGGAACATTTTACCAGTCCCAATTTCCCTCCATAACAATACATGCACTTATCCAAAAGTAAAACCAAAATGGCTTTCATCATATACCTCTATCAATCCGTTTACCCGGTATATGCAAACCTTGTTCTCACGGGCCAGCCATCCGACAGCCAATGCAGTGCTCTCAACACTAAGATTCAATTTTCTGGCCAGTTCGGGGATTGATATTCTTTTCACTTCATTAAGAACGTGCCATACATTACCTGCATTGACACCTACGATTCTTTTGTCCATACGTCTTACATTTAAATATTTATATTCAATTAATAATAACCCGGCAGAAGTACCTTGATAAAAGGATATAAAAGACAACCGATCCCCAAAAGGAAATCGTTATCCGATGATACATAGACAATGGTGGAAGCCTACATATCAGCCTTGTATTGGAAATTTCTTTTCGGTGGAGTTCCAATGTTTGATAATACCCTTCAGATAAGAACGGGATTTGCACTTGTTCATTTTTATCATATGTCTTTATATACAGGCTTGTGCCCTATGTGCAAACCCATCTGAATTAAAAGCGGAAGAGCATTAACCTCGTCTATAAGTGCGGGAGCCGAAGCCCTTGGTACAAACAGGAAATGCCCCCCGCCAAATATTGCAGGCTGAACGTATGGCTGTTCTTGGTACTTCCCAGGAAATTTCGACTTTTCACTTATACAGAACCAACTAAACGCTTTTTGTTATAACTCTTTGTTCATTTTAATGAACGTTTCAAACATACATTTATTTTACATAAAAAACACTGTACCAAAAACATTTTTTTTAATTTTCCATTTGAGAGCATTTTTAAGAAGCAATTCATGAATAAACCAACATAGAATATCATCTGTTACATTCTATCCTTGTAACATATCTCCATAATAAAAAAGAAGCCATATCTTTTCAGTCCCAATATACTTTCAGACTATGATAATCAACCGGCTTTACAGATATAATCTTACTTATTTTCTTTTTCTTGGCCCACACAACCATCGTACCCGCTATCAAAACATACTATTTATCCGCATTGGCAAAGAGTCCATTTCAGACTATCCTCGGAACTATGGCTGCTATGGAAAGAGAGAATATCAGCTATCGTCTACAGTCAGGGAAAGCACAGTATATAATAATGGCAAGGTGGAAAAGTAGGGAGAAAAACGGGATATCGTAAACCAAAAGAGAAGAAAGCTGAGCAATATTCAGGGATACTCAAACTTTTAAGCAAGAACTATCCGATAAAGATGGTATCCAAACTTGAAGGAGTAAGCGTCAGCACAGTACAAAGATTAAAGAAGGAGTTTTGTTTATAGATATTTATTTAGAGAGAGGTGTGATAAGCCTCTTTCTCTTTTTTATTTCACTCCTTTCTGTTACCTGTTGTCGTTTTAATAATGTATTCCAATATTAACTCAGCTTCACATAACAGTCTGAAAATAACCTCCAGAACAATTATTTTACGAGATTCTATATTTTTTATAGGAAAAATGCACAAAGTTTCGATAAAGTATGTATATTTGCACCGAAATAACGTTTCAGTCTATTAAAAAACAGGAAAAAACAAATCCGTAGACAACATTTAACAATGGTGTGTAGTGGAGGAAATTTAAAGAAGCAAAGACAGTATGGAATATCTATTTCTAAAACGTAAGGAGACCAGTTCCACTTCTCAAAGACAGAAGAATTTGCTTTTCAAAGCTGCTGAAAAGCATTGGGAGGAGGAATTCGTTATGAGAAATAAATGCAACAGAGAAGTAGATAGCCTGATTTACAAGAATTTGCTTTACCTGTTAGAAATAAAGAAGGTGTTCTTAAATTCGGGATTGTCTCTGAAAAAGTTGAGTGCTATGATTGATACAAACCAGACCTATCTTTCCAATGTGGTGAATCGGTATTTTGAATGTAATCTGAAAGGATTGTTGAACCGATATCGGGTGGAATACGCCAAGGAGTTGTTGAGAGCCGACTGTAGCACTTTGGAAAATCTTCCGAAAAAATGTGGTTTCGCTTCGAAAAGCCCTTTTTATACAGCTTTCAAGAAAATAACGGGAATGACACCCATACAATATATGACAAGATCCAGACAAAGCAATTAAGTCCTTTTACAATAAATGGTATGTATAACCAATTTTAGTTTTAAATTTATAAATTAAAGTTTTCTATTATGAACAAAAAGTTTTTAAGTGCAGTCCTGTTCGGAGCCTTGATGGTTACTTCGACAGGAACATTTGTGTCTTGTAAAGACTATGATGATGACATCGATCGTATCGACAATACGTTGAACGATCTGAAGTCTCAGATTGCAGCTTTACAAACAGAAGTTGCTAATGGTGACTATGTTACTAATGTAACAAAGACTGCTGACGGAAAAGGTATGACCTTCACTTTCTCTAAAGGCAAGTCTGTTACTGTAGCTTTAGATGTAAAAGACGGTGCTGATGGCAAACCGGGTGAACCGGGTAAGAACGCTCAACAGGTTACAATCAGCGATGAGGGTGAACTGATGATTGATGGCGTAGGTACTGGTATCAAGGCCGGAAAAGCTGAAGCTGGTAAACCTTCTATTAAAATTGAAGGTGGTAACTGGTGGCTGATTAATGAGAAAGGTGTGTATGAAGATACCAAGATCCCCGCATCAGGTCTTTCTGCTGTACAGAATGATGCTGACAAGTCTTGGACTTTGACTCTTGTTGATGCTGATGGAAAACAACAAGTTATAGAAGTTCCTTCTGCTGCTACAATGATTTCTGAAATTGTAGTTGCTCCAAATGATGTTGCCAACTCTATAGAAAACGCAACTGCTGGAGTAAACGTAACATCCTATACATTTGCAAAACCTGAAAAATGGGACGGTCCGAGAGCATTAGCAGATAACAATTCTGTAATTTATGCAGTATCAGGTCTGGATATCCGTGTGAACCCTGTTGGTGTAAATGTGGCTGAAACTCCTTTCACATTGGTAAATACCAAGAATTCAACATTCCCTAACATCAAATTCGCTGCAACTGCTGAAAGCGGAGATGATGCTTTGGATTTTGATAAGATCAATGGTCGGGCTGCAAATACAGGTAACGGTCTTTGGAGTCTAGGTATGAAATCTTTCATTTTGTCAGAAGCTGACGCTAAAGATTTTAAAGAAGCTGTTACTAAAGCTAATAACGTAGCATACGCAGTGACTGCTGGAACTACCACACGTTCTTTGTATAATGTAGCCATTGTTCAGGGTACTCCTAAGTCCTTGGATAAAGTGAAAGTAAAAGAAATATCTGATTCTGAAGCTACCTTGGTAGCAAAAGCATCGACTCCGACTGCTAAATCAATTACAGTGGACGTAAATGAAACTTATACAGTCAATCCGGTTGAAGCTGAAGCATTCTATGATATGTACTTTACTGTCAGCAATCTGGATAAGGATACTTATGGAGTTAAGTGGGATAATGCAGCACGTACTTTCATTGTAACAAAGAAGCCTGATATGGTTACTACTAACTTGTCATTCCCTCTGACTGTTACAACTTTGGATAATAATGGTACTATCAAGGTTGCAGAATATACTGTGAACTTGAGTTCAAGCATTATTGCTACTCCTGACTATCAACCTGTAACATACAATATTCCTAACTTGTATGATACTGACACTAATAATGAGCACTTCAATATCAGCCTAGAGACATTGAAGACTGCTTTGGGTGACAACTATGTGACTTGGGGTAACAATGTAGGCTTGAAGAATACCAAGTATTACATTGGTGAGAAAGCTGACGGAACAAATAAAGTACAACTTTCTTCTACAAATCATGCTTTGACTACAACAATTGTAAATGGTAACGGAACTGCTACAACTGATGTAAACGCTGCTAAAAACATCAAGGTAACAGTAAATAAGACTACTAAACAGAATGTATTGAAACTTGATAAACAATATTATCTGTTTGTTGAATTTATGACTAAGGACGATAAGAATCCTACATTCATTAACAGAATCGTAATTCCTGTTACATTCACTGCTCCTTCTGTAGCATCTCAGTTCACAGCGAAAGACGGTTATGTTGTAGATGGCAATATCAATGCATACTTCTATAATACAGCTAACAAGAATATAGAATTGAAGAGATACTTCGAGGCTATGGATACTCAAGCTTTATTAGAATTGAAACAAGATGATGCTGTGGCTAAGAAAGATGATAAGACTTATACTTCTTATGATTTGGCTGTATTGAAATCAGGCGTTTTAACTTTGAATGGTAAGAATTCTACTGTACAAGTACCGGTAGATGGAACAACCAACAAAGAACTTGGTTATGGTAAGGTATTGACTGTAAATGCTTCTAATAAAAATTATAAGGATTCTTATTGGGCATACAGCACAAATGATAAGAAGACAGCAAGCTTTACTATCAAGGTGATGAGTCCGATTGCTGAAGGTACAATAACTCCTGCTACAGGTTCTTCTATCAAGGTTATCGCTAACTCTGAAAAGGGATTCGATATTACTGCCGATATGATTTCTGCTAAGGATTATACAGGTGTTACCACTTACAATATCATGCCGGATAAGACAGGTGATCCTACAACAAATGATGTTTGGGAAAGCAAACAGATAGCAAAAGTATCTGTAGCTAAGAAAGGCGGTGATAACAACACTTATATCAAGTCTGTTGCCTTGACTGAATATACTGCTAAACAGGGTAATACTCCTGCTAAACTGGGTACTATCAATGTGAAAGCAGAACCGCTGCCTAACGATACTCCTTCTGCTATTGTTGTAACAGTGGAAGATGCTTGGGGTTACACAACTCCGAAAGACGTTAATGTAACCATTGCAACCAAGTAAGATTAACGTAAACTCTTTAAAGAATAAGTCGTTTCTCTAGTGAGAGAAATACTTAGATATAATAGAAAAACTTTAAATTTATAATTGCGATCCCTGGCTTGTGAAAGTCAGGGATTGTTGCTTTTTATCCTCTACGTACTTGGATCTTGGGGAATTCAGAACAAAAAATCCACCAGTCTGTGAACAAAGCAAACTGATGGATAAATTAATAACAATAACAAAACTTCCATCAAACTTCATAGCCTGACGGATTGGTAAATATAGAAAAATCTGTACTATATTGCAAATATAACACAATCCGGTGAATCTCCGAAATCTCTCATCCACAAAAAAAGAGAAGCACCATACATTACGTACAATACTTCTCTGTGAAAATATGATTCTTACTAATATACCAACTTCACCACCCTCTCATAATCAGCACCCACCGACATTCCCCAGATCCGGACAGCACCAGATTTCCTTGCCGATCCTTGATTTTTTTTGGGGAGAACAATAGAAATAAGTGGCGTTTTCCCTAGATATCCCACAATTATATCATCAAAATATTCTCTACGCTGCTATAATTCTGCCTCCCCATTGATCAGCCATCGCATCCGCTATTCCGGGGAAGGTCTTGCTTCTGAGCTTTCTTCTTTCTTCAGGCGATACACCCGAGAAGAATATATCAGTGAACCACTTAGGGGATTTGTTTCCGCTCTTTGAAACATAGACCTCACCTTTCCCTACTACATTTGTCGGAACCAGGAAAGGTAAGTTTTCAACCATAGACAGGTCTTTTACTAGCTTCATGACCAAACTGCCAAGGCTCTATGATCTGGTCAGGTTTTCTCCATCGGCTGCTCATGATACCAACCGGATTTTCTATAGCCAGTTTATTCACTCCTATCTTTGAAACATCCATGAAGAACTGAACTGCATCTTCACGGTCTTTGGCTCTGTCAGGGAACTTCGGATGTGGTCTTCTCTGTTCTATCGGAAGTTTTTTATCATCGGGGTGATAATACCACCTTGCACCTGAGACAGCAAGATAAGTACAGGGTGGATGGGCTATAACCAAATCCCAACAACTATCAAGGAAATGTTTAGTACCATTCTCCAAAGTTCCACCACGATTGGCTATTACATCAAACATGTCTCCTTTGAAGTGATACTCAGGATGTCCACCGCTGCATTCCTGAAGGTCACAACTGAAAGCCTTATGACCCAATCTTCTGAAAGCCAGACAAACGGCTTGACTTTCTTCACATGCTACCAAGACATTCATACTTTCTAGAATATGATTTGCATTAAAATCCTATCCGAATAAGTTCTCAGGCCGATATGCTCCACCTGTTGCCCTTTTGCTCCTAAAAATAACAATGTCTTATAGAATCTTATAAAAGCTGTTATGTCTGTATAGAAGTTCTTCCCTGCAAAATTCAGTGGAAACAGAAGAGGATAACCACCTACTTCCATCCTTTGAAATGCTCCTATTTCTATACCTGTGATAAGAGCCATATCAGCGTCATAGACTATAAATTTATTAGGGTCACAACGAAAAATCCCTGACAAAGAACATTCTAATCTCCTTCTCGCTGATTTCCTTTATTTTGAATTGCGCCATTCCAGAAGTGCTCTCATCTAATGATTCCTGTGCCCGTAATTCCATTTCTTCAATGCTCATATTTGTATTGAGCACTTCTCCGTTTGCTATAAAATAGTTTTTCATAGTTTAGTTTTTTGTGATTTAATGGTTAGTGTAATTCCCTGTTCTCTTTTTAGATAAGATATAAGTCCTGCATAAGAATCTACTCTCTTACGATCTCTCGGCATGATTGATAAAGCCTCCTGAAGCGTGAGGATAATGCAGAATCCGGTTTTTAAATCATCTCGATACTTGCTTCGAAGTGATGCTACGTCTTTTTGTATTTCTCAGGGATAGGTCTGTTGCTGTCTTTTGTCACGATAACACTTGGCTCAGCATTATTTTCCAAGCGATTAGAAACAGAAACTTTTTCAGCTCCTAATATCCTACTTATAAAATCGATAAACATTAAATGCGATTTATATTTCAGATATTAGGCGGTGAGCTGGCGAGAATAGCGTTTTAGCGATTTGGAAAGGAGAAAGAATAAAAGAAAAGTGTCCTCAAATCAGATTTATAACCATGAATATCAGACACTCTTCTTATGAGTATTGTTTCTTCATTAATAAGGATTTCAGTGCTTTTTACAGAAAGGATTATATGATGCTGACATAATACTTAAAACAACTAAAAAGTCAGATCCCGTTATTTTCCATACCCTTTAATCATCAATAACTTTCCCAACCCTTTCTCTTTCACCATACCTATTATATATAAAGTGACAGAACTAAAGAACGACTTGATTACCACCATTCCTAAACAACAAATACAAAACATATAATCGCTCTTTCATTTCCATACCAACATAAAATTTAGTATCTTTGTCAACAAGAAACAAAATCAGAACATATTACAATGGCAACAACTAAGAAAAACAGCAACAAAGAAGACAGCCACAAAATCACCTGTAGAAATCATTACTCCTGATATTGTAGGAACCTGTGCGGGTAAGATTTGGAACACACTTAATGAATCAGAGAAAGCATTGACAGAAAGAGAGCTATTGAGCCTGACTAAACTTTTCCGGACAATCATTATATCTCGGATTAGGATGGTTGGCACGTGAGGGAAAGCTGGAGTCTGATGGTAAGGAATTTAAACTGGTATAAAAGAAGCGATAGAAAAGAAGTGGTTCATTGGGGTAAAAACAACTCCTAGACCACTTCAAACTCTCACCGTAAACCGATAACATCCTGATTCCCAAAAGACAAGCAGAATTACATTTTTCCTTATATATCGTATTCCTGATTTTTGGGGGAGAGGACAGAGATTATTAACATAATAAATACTGAAATTATAATATAGACTAACTTTTTCTCCAATCCATCAGAAATAATATCATTCATTGCATTTCAGCCCCAGAACATGGATATCAAACAAACTAATCAAAAGAATCCTCATTTTTCCACCTGTCCTTCATTTTTTTCCTTTCATACAATTCTTTTCCATCTATCCACAAGCTCCCGTTCGTTTATTTCAATATATCTTTTACCTTTTCTGGTGAGCATTGCATTATGGTCATTATCAATCGTAAGGATACCATTAGCTTCAAGCATGACAATTGCAGTCTTGACGGAGTGTAATAGACATCTTCCTTTTTCAGATAATGTCCTATCAGTGGAATCTCATACTCAATATCACATTTGTCATAGACCCCATCAACACACTGGTCCATTGAATGTGGCAGTCCGTCATCCAGTTCAAGCAATACAGCAATGATATAATCAGAAAAATCGGGTTTCATAGGCTATCTGTGTTTATTATCCAATGAATGCAAATATATGAAAACATGTAACATAAACAACAAATTACTGAATATATTTCAACTTTTCGTTTCAGATTTCAGCAATAGATATGGATATTTGATTGTTTCCTTCTCTCTTCCCATCCTCAAGAGAAAAAGGAGCGGAAGCGGAACGGGCTTTGATTAATTTCTTTCTACTAAAATTGAAAAGTTATATAAAAACATTATTTCCGACCCATTTCCCTGACATTACCGCTCTTCTTTTTCTTGAGGTGGGGGAAAGAGAAGATAACAGAACAATAAAATATCAAATCTATCCGGACTATAACTGGGAAGAAGAAAGCTACAAACCAATTCCTGACTGCTACAACCAACAAAAAAGACTTGAACATCAACAAATATCAATCAACGGCTGGAATATTAATGTGATGACTGGTAAATGAACAGTATCGCAACTCTTCCACATTCTCTTACTCTTTATGACAAATTTGATTCGGGTTAAGTCGAAGACAGGGGTACAGACGAAGTATGAGTATGGTACATAACCGTTAGGATGGAATAATTTAATCACATAAATGCTTATTCTTTAAGCTTTTGTACTAAATTTGCACACTTTTTTATAACACTTTGTCTTACAGTTATGTCATACATTCCACTTACGTTCCATACTTCCGCCTCCAGCAAACCCCTTAACCTGTAATTCCAAGATTTTCCAAAAGACAATTACAGTTACCTTTTTTTCTTCTTTTCTGTTATACCTATTAGAATACTAGAATTCTTTGGAAGTCAGAATAGATAATTGAATATCAGAGCCATATCCAACCAAACATCATACAAACATAAAGGATCAATCTTCACTTCATTATCCATACTTCGGCCGTGATTATTTTACCCTATCAATTAAAAACAATTTATTATAGACCAGACCTAATATTTATCGGACATCAAGAAACATTTACAATTAATTTTCAGCCGTTTCCCTGTCACAACTTCCTCACTAAAAACATATAAGAACCACAACGTTATCAACTATCCCCCAAAAAGCCAACATAAAATCATCACATTATTCATTCTACTTATCCAATTATTATCAGAATTCGAACTATACCTATTTATCGACAAACAAAATATTAGCCGGCCATTAATATCATCAAACCAGACCAGGAAAATCAAGACATGGATTCTATACCAATCAGTCTGAAAGAGGAACTGACATATTCATTAAAACCTATTGTAGATCCTGGTCCATTGTTTTCTTCTTCCCTGCCTCAAAGGAAAAAAAAGTATGAACAAGACTTTTTATGATTCTGATAACCCATAAATCAATCTGTCACATTCTCTAACCAAACCCAAAACAGAACCAAGAAGATCAACCGCCATAATACAGGTTGATCTTTCTTTTCCCCACTTCCTCAATATCAAGTTCTATATTCCGTTTCTCCAGGCAGGAAAGTATACCAACCGTCTTTTCAGCAATCTCCTTATCCATATCTATCACAACACCTTCACCGACAGACACTTTACATATACCTCCGAAAGAAGCAATCCTTTCAAGAACAACCTCAGGAAAAAGCCCGTTCTGAATCCTTCCGGCTATCAACAATGAATTTCCGACAACCCTGTCAGAAACTGTTATACTGTCAGCCTTCATCCCAAAAGCCGACATAAGTTCATTCATATCTCCGACTGTAACCATAACGGGAGACAAAGATAGTAATTCATTCTCACTATTTACCCAACCGGCTGTTCATGACACCAGAAAATTATAACTATAGATCTTGTTCCGAACTAGAATATCAATAACAGGCAGAATATCAAAACACAATCCTCACTGCAATAATTCTCCATGTGGCATTCGGTGATCATTTTATTTCATATCAGCCTGGATACATAATTATTACAGAGTGGATTAAAATCAGGAAACATTAAAGGATTGATTTTCGTTCTTAAATATCAACCATACTTTCAGCAACCTATATCACATTTATTTTTCTGACTACAACCGATAATAATTCATTCCACTTATTCAAATTGCTTCATCATTATCAGAAATTGGGTTGGCAGTAAGGAAGAAGCATATATTACTCTGTTTATCATTCAATATAATCAGGAATAAATAAAAACTGACCGAACATTATTTCATTTATATCATTCATTTTATCAAATAAGCCAAAATATGAATTTTTACATCAAACCTTGCCTACTATTGAACCTAACAGCTAATATGAACAATTAATGGATTTTAGTTCATTGTCATCTTCTTTCCCACCCTCAAGAGAGAGAAGGGGGGAAAGGGGAAAGCGGAACCTCTAAAACCTATTTTTTTACTGATTTTGGAATGGATGAAATTGAAAAAGTTATGAAAATAGGCTTTTCCACCCCATTTTCCCTCTTTTTCCCCTTTGAAGGCAGGGAAAGAAAAGTAATCTAATCACAGAACCATCATCCAAATTATAATCTCTTTGACTTTTAAGGAT
>ENA-OQJN01000701-OQJN01000701.1-human-gut-metagenome-genome-assembly--contig:-NODE-701-length-12332-cov-3.272020_pt1 | contig 12332 bp, 20 predicted proteins | sample MGYA00242610_ERZ504777 | MGnify/ENA primary metagenome ERZ504777 (study PRJEB26092, sample SAMD00036350) | human gut metagenome | host: Homo sapiens | study: EMG produced TPA metagenomics assembly of... | reverse complement strand
CTGATACTCGGTGCGGAATCTCTATGGGATGCAGGAATTGCGGTGGTGGCGTCTGCGGGAAATGACGGTCCGGAAAGAGGCAGTATTGCTTCACCGGGAGACAGCAGAAAGATCATCACAGTAGGCGCTTATGAGGAAATCAGGCGGGGCAGGACACGTATGGGACAGCGGTGGAAATATTCCGGAAGAGGACCATCCGATACGTGCATTGTAAAACCGGATCTTGTGGCGCCGGGACTTGGGATCATAAAGCTGTGGCAGAATTGACAAAGAAAGAAAGCTTATGTGGAGAAAAGCGGCACATCCATGGCAGCACCGATCGTATCAGGTGCGGTTGCATGTCTGCTGTCAGAATATCCGGACATGACCAATGTAGAAGTGAAACTGAAGCTGAGGGAGTCCTGCATTTCGCTGGACGAAGAAGGAACCGGGTGGGGTCTCCTTAATATAGGGGAGCTTTTGTAAGCGCGAATGGCAAAGAAAGAAGGTGTCAAGAAAAAGTACTTGACACCTCTTTTTTTTGAGTTATGATAGCAAAGGTGATTTGAGTGAATGATATTTTAGAACAGGCATTGTTATACGACTTTTACGGTGAACTTCTTACCAGTCACCAGAAAGAGATTTATGAACAGTTTGTACTGGAAGATTTATCTTTGAGTGAGATTGCAGGTGAGGCAGGCATCAGCCGCCAGGGAGTGCATGACCTGATCAAGCGGTGTCAGAAGGCTCTGGAAGGCTATGAGGAGAAGCTGCATCTGGTAGAAAAATTTCTTTCTATCAAGGAGAAGGTTCACGAGATCGACAGTGTGCTGGATGCTTATGAATCCGGTGCCGGAAATCAGAAACCGCAAGAGATGATAGAGAAGATCCGGAAGATATCGGATACAATTATAGAGGAGTTATAGCATGGCATTTGACAGTTTAACAGAAAAACTTCAAAACGTATTTAAGAATCTCCGAAGCAAAGGTCGTCTGACGGAAGATGATGTAAAGGCGGCACTGAAAGAAGTGAAGATGGCACTTCTGGAGGCGGATGTAAACTTTAAAGTCGTAAAGAAGTTTGTAAAAGATGTGCAGGAGCGAGCAGTCGGACAGGATGTGATGAACGGACTGAATCCGGGACAGATGGTGATCAAGATCGTAAATGAAGAACTTGTAAATCTGATGGGTTCTGAGACGACGGAGATCAAATTGCAGCCGGGAAGTGCAATCACGGTGATCATGATGGCAGGACTTCAGGGTGCAGGTAAGACCACGACTACTGCAAAGCTGGCAGGCAAGTACAAGCTGAAAGGCAAGAAACCACTGCTTGTTGCGTGTGATGTGTATCGTCCGGCAGCGATTAAACAGCTGCAGATCAACGGAGAGAAGCAGGGCGTGGAAGTATTCTCCATGGGAGATAAAAACAAGCCTGCTGATATCGCAAAAGCGGCGCTTGAGCATGCGCGCAAGAATGGAAATAACATCGTGATTCTGGATACAGCGGGACGTCTTCACATTGATGAAGATATGATGGCAGAGCTTCAGGAGATCAAAGGAACAGTGGATGTGCATCAGACGATTTTAGTTGTGGATGCGATGACCGGACAGGATGCGGTCAATGTGGCCGGAAGTTTCAATGATAAGATTGGGATTGACGGTGTGATCGTGACAAAGCTGGACGGCGAGTACAAGAGGCGGTTGCTGCACTTTCGATCAAGGCAGTGACCGGATGCCCGATTCTTTATGTGGGTATGGGAGAGAAGCGTCTCAGATCTGGAGCAGTTCTATCCGGATCGAATGGCATCCCGTATTCTTGGAATGGGAGATGTTCTGACACTGATTGAGAAAGCCGGGGCTGAGCTGGATGAAGAGAAAGCACAGCAGATGGCAGAGAAGATGAAAAAAGCCCAGTTTGATTTTGAAGATTATCTGGAAAGTATGAACCAGATGAAGAAAATGGGCGGATTATCCAGTGTTCTCGGTATGATGCCGGGACTCGGAGGCATGGGGGCAAAGATGCCGGAACTTGACTCCGAAGAAAATGAAAAGAAGATGGCAAGGATGGAGGCCATGATCCAGTCAATGACAGTAGAGGAAAGACAGAACCCGGATCTTTTGAATCCATCCAGAAAACACCGTATTGCAAGAGGCGCTGGTGTAGATATTTCCGAAGTCAACCGTATGGTAAAGCAGTTTAACGAATCCAGAAAACTGATGAAGCGACTTCCGGGACTGATGGGTAAAGGTGGTAAAAAAGGCAGATTTAAGCTTCCTTTTTAGCACATAGATAACAAAAAAGAAAAATATTAAGAAGAGGTGAAAGAAATGGCAGTAAAAATCAGATTAAAAAGAATGGGACAGAAGAAAGCTCCTTTCTATAGAATCGTTGTAGCGGATGCGAGAGCACCAAGAGATGGAAAGTTCATTGAGGAGATCGGAACATACGATCCAAATCAGAACCCAAGCGTATTCAAAGTAGATGAAGAAGCAGCTAAAAAATGGCTGAACAACGGAGCTCAGCCTACAGAAGTTGTAGGAAAGATCTTTAAGGCAGCTGGAATCGAAAAATAAGCTGTTTCGCGGAGGTGCGCGTAAATGAAAGAGTTAGTTGAAGTGATTGCGAAAGCATTAGTAGACGATCCGGACAGCGTTGCAGTTTCTGAGAGACAGGACGGCAGAACTACGGTTATTGAAGTACGTGTCGCTGACAGTGACATGGGAAAAGTGATCGGAAAACAGGGGCGCATTGCAAAAGCGATCCGTTCTGTTGTAAAAGCAGCAGCGGCAAAGGAAGATAAGAAAGTTGTTGTTGATATCATACAGTAACTTGACAAAAAGGGGACAGGCTTTGGATCAAAGCAGCTGCCCCCTTTCTTTTTCGCAGAGAGGATAGGAGAAGAGCATGGAACAGTTTTTACAGGTAGGTGTGATCTCATCCACACATGGAATCCGCGGGGAAGTCAAAGTATTTCCGACCACGGATGATCCAAACAGGTTTAAAAAGCTCAAAAAAGTGATTCTGGAGACAAAGAAAGAGAAGCTTTCGCTGGAAGTCCAGGGAGTGAAATTTTTTAAACAGTTTGTCATCGTGAAATTCAAAGGGATTGACAACATCAATGATATCGAACAGTACAAAGGCTGTTCTCTTTTTGTCAGCCGTGAGGATGCAGTTGCACTGGAGGAAGACGAATATTTTATGCTGATCTGATCGGGATGGAAGTTTACACGGATGAGAATCCCGAGGAACTTTTCGGGACATTAAAAGATGTGATCGAAACCGGGGCGAATGAAGTGTATCTTGTAGAGTCAAAAAACACATGGGGAAGTGCTGATCCCGGCAATCCGCCAGTGTATTCTTTCCGTGGATGTAAAAGCGCAGAAAATGCAGGTGCATCTGCTGAACGGATTGCTGGATCAATGATTTCAATGAAAGAAAGTGCAGGACAGATACGATGAATTTTCATATTTTGACATTATTTCCGGACATGGTCATGCAGGGACTGGGTACCAGTATCATCGGAAGAGCGGTAAACAACGGGCTGCTTTCCATTGAGGCGGTCAATATCCGGGATTACGCGTTTAACAAACATCAAAGCGTGGATGATTATCCATATGGAGGCGGAGCAGGTATGCTGATGCAGGCAGAACCTGTTTATCAGGCATATGAGGCGATCGCAGAAAAAGTGAAAAAGAAGCCGCGTGTCGTGTATCTTTCTCCACAGGGAGCGACTTTTTCCCAGACTATGGCAGAAGAACTGGCAAAAGAAGAAGAACTGGTGCTGCTCTGCGGGCACTATGAAGGAATCGATGAACGTGTTCTGGAGGAAATTGTGACAGATTATGTTTCTATCGGAGATTATGTGCTCACAGGCGGAGAATTGCCGGCCATGGTCATGGTGGATGCGATTTCCCGTCTGATTCCGGGTGTGCTGCACAATGATGTATCCGCAGAATTTGAATCTTTTCAGGATGATCTGCTGGAATATCCGCAGTATTCGAGACCCGAGGAATGGCATGGGAAAAAAGTTCCGCCGATTCTTCTGTCCGGACATCACGCCAATATTGAAAAGTGGAGAAGAGAGCAGTCGATCATCCGGACAAAGGAGAGAAGACCGGATCTTTTGGAAAAGTGCATGAAAAGCGGAGTTCTGGATAAGAAAGAAATGAAGTTTTTGCAGGAACTTTTGGCAAAAGATGAGGAAAATGCTTGAAACTATTTACAAAATATGATAAAATAAAACAGTTGTGAAAAGAAGAGATGGTCCTCTGGTACCGAAGTGGTATTAAGAACGTCCAAGATGAAGGAGGAACACAATGAACGAAATTATCAGAAAAATCGAAGCTGAGCAGATGAAAGAAAATGCACCTGAGTTTAACGTTGGTGATACTGTAAAAGTATACGCTAAGATTAAAGAGGGTAACCGTGAAAGAATCCAGGTTTTCGAAGGAACAGTTCTGAAAAAACAGGGTGGCGGAGTAAGAGCTACTTTCACAGTAAGAAAATTCTCTAACGGAATCGGTGTTGAAAAAACATGGCCAATCCACTCTCCACACGTTGAGAAAGTGGAAGTTGTTCGCAGAGGTAAAGTAAGAAGAGCAAAACTGAACTACTTAAGATCACGTATCGGTAAAGCAGCTAAGGTTAAAGAATTAGTAAAATAGTAGGAATGATGAGAGGGACAATTACAGAAGTGTAGATTGTCCCTTTTCTGTTATAAGGAGAATGTATGCGGCACTTAAAGTTTCGAAAAAGCGAAAAAGAGCGCCACACAAGGCAAAACTGCATTTTCTGAGTGAAAAGATCCATTGGAACAAAAAGCGGTTGCGCTCTGGATCGCAGAGATTGCAGTCGTCTGTGCACTTGCATTTATACTGGTATTTTATTTTGGACAGCGAGTGAGCAATGCAGGCGATTCGATGCGGCCGGAATTAAAAAACGGAGATGTTGTTCTGGTGAACCGTCTGGTGTATAATGCCATGACTCCGAAAAGAGGAGATATTATTGCGTTTAAGCCAAATGGCAGAGAAAATGCACATTATTATATCAAAAGGATCGTGGGACTGCCGGGAGAGACGGTTCAGATCAAGGATGGAAAAGTATATATTAACGGAAAAGAACAGAAAAAAGATATCTTTGTGTCCGAAATTGAAAAGCCGGGAGTTGCCCAGGATGAGATCACACTTGGTGAGAATGAGTATTTTGTACTGGGAGATCAGGCGTCCAGCAGCGATGACAGCAGGATGGCTGATATCGGAAATGTAAAACGTTCGGAAATTTACGGGAAGATATGGTTTAATACGAGTGTGGGCAGTAATTTTGGATTTGTAAAATAGTGAGGAGGGACAATATGCATTTTCAGTGGTATCCGGGACATATGACAAAGGCAAAACGGATGATGCAGGAGAATATCAAACTGATCGATCTGGTGATCGAACTGGTGGATGCAAGGCTGCCGGTCAGCAGCCGGAATCCGGACATTGATGAGCTCGGAAAAAATAAGCACGTCTCATTCTTTTAAATAAAGCCGATCTGGCAGAAGAAAAGTGGAATGATGCATGGGCAGAGTATTTTAAGAAGAAAGGATATTCTGTAGTCAAGGTCAATTCAAAGAGAGGCGGGGGGATCAAGTCGATTCAGGGCGTGATTCAGGAAGCCTGTAAAGAGAAGATAGAAAGAGACAGAAAGCGCGGGATCTTAAACCGCCAGGTGCGTGCAATGGTCGTTGGGATTCCGAATGTAGGAAAATCAACGTTTATCAATGCACTGGCAGGAAAAGCCTGTGCCAAGACCGGGAATAAGCCGGGAGTGACAAAAGGAAAACAGTGGATCCGTTTAAATAAAAATGTAGAACTTTTAGATACGCCGGGTATTCTCTGGCCGAAGTTTGAAGACCAGACCGTGGGACTTCGGCTGGCATTTATCGGTTCTATTAAAGATGAGATTCTCAATACAGAAGAGCTGGGAGGCGAGCTGATCCGGTTTCTGGTACAGAGTTATCCGGGTGTATTGCAGGAAAAATATGATGTGAGTGAGTCACAGGATATTTATGCGTGTCTGGAAGAAATTGCGAAGAACAGGCATTGTCTGGTACGAGGCAGTGAGCTGGATATGGAAAAGGCGGCAAGGCTGTTGTTAGATGATTTTAGAAATGGAAGAATTGGAAGAATTACTCTGGAATTCCCTCAGGATTATGAAGAGACAGACGGAGAGTAAAGAGGGGGCAGTCGTAGCATGAAAGAGAAAGATCAGGATAGAAGTATTTTCAAAGAAATTTTAGGATGGCTCGTGTATATTGCGATTTTGCTGGCTGCGGTATATGTTCTGATTACGTATGTGGGACAGCGGACAGAAGTCAGCGGACATTCTATGGAACCGACACTGCAACATGGAGACAATCTGATCGTAGACAAGATCAGTTATCGTTTCAGGGAACCTGAGCGGTATGAGATTATCGTATTCCCTTATCAATATAAGGAAAATACATATTATATCAAACGGATCATCGGACTGCCGGGAGAAACTGTCCAGATTATAGACGGAGAGGTCTATATCAATGGAGAACTGCTGGCGGATGAACATTATGGAAAAGAAGTGATGCTGGATCCGGGGATTGCAGCAGAATCGATCACACTGGGAGACGATGAATATTTTGTTCTGGGTGACAATCGAAATCACAGTTCTGACAGCAGGGATCCGAGTGTAGGCGTGCTGCACAGGAAGGATCTGATCGGGCGAGCCTGGGTGAGGATCTGGCCGTTTAGTGACATTGGGTTTATCCGGCACGATTAAGAGGAAGTAGATTGAGGAAAAGAAATGAAAAGTATCAGTGAGATCAGAACAGAGTTTGAAGCGTGCCGGGGTTCAAGAGCAGAATTGTATGAGATGTATGCGTATGATACAAGGATGGGAGTGCAAAAGCTCATTCAGAAATATCAGAAGCAGGACGAAAAGCTTGCAAATGAAAGACTTCGTTTAAAGCAGATGCGGCCGTATGAAGAAAAGTATAGTCATTGTGACTATATCTGCGGGATTGATGAGGTTGGAAGAGGACCACTGGCAGGTCCGGTTGTGGCAGCGGCGGTAATTCTCCCGAAAGACGCCGAGATTCTATATTTGAATGATTCCAAAAAGCTCTCGGCAAAGCGAAGAGAAGAGCTGTATGATGAGATACAGGAAAAAGCAATTGCAATTGGGATCGGAATGGCGGGACCGGCGCGAATTGATGAGATCAATATTCTTCAGGCAACCTATGAAGCGATGCGTCAGGCAATCGGTCAGCTGTCTGTAGAACCGGAGGTTCTTTTAAATGATGCAGTCACGATCCCGGAGGTTGTGATTCCACAGGTGCCGATCATCAAAGGAGATGCAAAAAGTGTTTCAATTGCGGCCGCAAGTGTAATTGCGAAAGTAACAAGAGACCGTCTGATGGAAGAGTATGATCAGGTACTTGCGGGATACGGGTTTGCTGACAATAAGGGATATGGCTCGGCAGCGCATATCGCAGCACTTCGGAAACTTGGACCGACGCCGATTCACCGCCGTACCTTCATTAAAAATTTTGTCTGAAAAATGTGGTGTTTTCCGGGCGCAGTGTGAAAAGGATGAAACAAAACAACAGAGCTGTCGGCACTGCCTATGAGCAGATTGCCGGCAGATTTTTAGAAAAGAAGGGATTTCAGATCCTGGAGTATAACTACAGGTGTCGGGCAGGGGAGATCGATCTGATTGCCAGGGACAGGGAGTATTTGGTATTCTGTGAAGTGAAATACCGGCGAACAAAAAGTGCGGGCAGTGCGCTGGAAGCAGTGGATACAAAAAAGCAGAAACGATTGTACCGATGCGCTCAGCAATATGTGGCGGCACATAAAATACCCGATGCTGCGGCAAGGTTTGATGTAGTTGCAATAGAGGGGAACGAGGTGTGTCACATTGAAAATGCCTTTGAGGGGCATAGAATATAAAAAGGGGAGTGGAAAAAATGGGATTAGGACTTCGTTATAAGAATGAAGAACAGATTTTTCAGGAACAATATACAGAACCACCATACCTGGAATATCCGATGTTTCGAGAGACAGGGATTGTAAAGCATGGATTTTCTACAAGGATAGGAGGCGTCAGCAAAGGCTGCTTTTCTTCATTGAATTTAAGTTTCACAAGAGGGGATGAAGAAGAGGCTGTTCGTGAAAATTTCCGAAGGATCGGATCAGCGATGGGAATCCGATGTGAGGATATGGTGTTTACTCACCAGACACATACGACCAATGTGCGGGTAGTGACAGAAGCAGACAAAGGCTGCGGGATCGTAAAACCTAGGACCTACTCGGATGTAGATGGTCTGGTGACTGACATTCCGGGAATTTGTCTGGTAACATTTTATGCGGACTGCGTTCCTTTGTATTTTGTGGATCCGGTAAAGAAAGTGATCGGACTGAGTCATTCCGGATGGAGAGGAACCGTAGGAAAGATCGGAAAGGTGACTGTGGAAACGATGTGCAGAGAATTTAAAGCAGACCGGAGGATATTCTCGCAGCGGTCGGACCGTCAATCTGTCAGGACTGCTATGAGGTCAGTGAAGATGTGATCCGGCAGTTTCAGAAAAATTTTCCGGAAGACTGCTGGGATGCGTTGTTTTATCAAAAGAAAATCAGAAGTACCAGCTGAATCTGTGGAAAGCAAATGAGCTGATCTTTCGTGAGGCAGGGATTTTGCCGGAGCATATTGCAGTGACCAATCTGTGTACGCATTGTAACAGTGAGATTCTGTATTCTCACAGACAGGCAGGAGATGCCAGAGGAAATCTCTGTGCGTTTCTGGCATTAGATCAGGAGGTGTAAGAGTGATATTTTTAGCAACAGAGGAAATCCAGGATGTAGTACAGTCCCCGGAAGAAGTGGCAAAAGATGTGAACCGGTTTGTACAGTGGTTTGAGGATCAGATCCCAACCTTGATCTCTTTCGGGATCAAGGTTGTGCTTGCAATCGTATTTTCTTATCGGAAGAGCGGTGATCCATGGAATTCAGAAGATGGTGAAGCATTCCATGCAGCGGGCAAATGCGGATACAGGTGTGATCCAGTTCGTAGAATCGTTCCTGAAATTTGGGCTGTATGCACTGCTGCTGTTTATGATCGCAACAAATTTTGGAATTGAGACATCCTCGGTTGCGGCGCTGATCGCATCCGGAGGTGTGGCAATCGGTCTCGCGCTGCAGGGGAGTCTTTCGAACTTTGCAGGAGGCGTACTGATCCTGCTTTTAAAACCGTTTGTAGTGGGTGACTACATCATTGTTGCCAATGATGGAACAGAAGGAACGGTAAAAGTCATCCAGATCTTCTATACAAAGCTGACAACGGTAGATAATAAGACGATCGTGATTCCAAATGGAACGCTTTCCAACAGCAGTCTGACGAATGTGACGGCAAGACCGGAACGGCAGTTGGATTTAAAAGTAGGGATCGCCTATGATGCAGATCTGAAAAAAGCAAAAGATCTGATCGAAACGCTGTTAAAACAGGATGATTCCATTATTCAGGACGAGGATATCAAGGTGTTTGTGGATTCTCTGGCTGACAGTTCTGTGATACTGGGACTGCGCGCATGGGTGAAGACAGAGGAGTACTGGAGTACAAGATGGAGACTTCTGGAAGAAATCAAGCTGATATTTGATGAAGAAGGTATTGAGATACCGTTCAATCAGCTGACTGTGCATATGGCGGAAAAATAATAAAAGGCAAGAGAGCTGAAAACTGCGGTTGTGAGCAGATTCCAGCTCTTTTTTCTATCAGCTTTTGCAACTGAGATTGTTTTATGGTATCCTATAGAATGTATGCAGGGATGAAAATCTCTTTGATCAGGAGGAACAGTTATGATTTTAAAACAGTTATTGGAACGTTTGGAATATGAAGTAGTACAGGGGAGTGACAAGATCGAAATTACAACATTGATCAACGATTCCCGTAAGGTAGAAGAAGGCTCTGTGTTTGTGTGCATCAGCGGCGCCGTCTCAGACGGACATCAGTATGTAGCAGATGTGGCAAAAAAAGGAGCAAAAGCCGTGATCGTGCAGCAGGATGTAGAGGCACCGGAGGGAATGACAGTGATCCGTGTAGAAGACACAAGGTACGCACTCGCACTTGCTTCTGCAGCTTATTTCGGCTATCCGGCAGAGAAGCTGCACATTATTGGAATTACAGGGACAAAGGGAAAGACGACCACAACCTATATGATCAAATCCATTCTGGAGGGAGTCGGACATAAAGTAGGGCTGATCGGAACCATTGAGGCCATTATCGGAGAGGAAGTGATCCCGGCAGCGAATACGACGCCGGAATCTTATACCATTCATCAGTATTTTGCAAAAATGGTGGAAGCCGGCTGTGACAGCGTGGTCATGGAGGTGTCATCCCAGGGGCTGATGCTGCACCGGACAGCAGGGATTCCGTTTGAAATCGGGATTTTCACAAATCTTGGAAAAGATCATATCGGACCGAATGAACACAAGGATTTTGAAGATTATAAAAGATGCAAAGGATTATTGTTCCAGCAGTGCAGGCTTGGAATTGCCAATGCAGATGACCGGTATTTTAAGGATGTATTTAAAAATGCTACATGTAAAGTGGAGACATTTGGTTTCTGCAAAGAGGCGGATCTGCGGGCTGAAGATGTAAATCTGGTGTCCAGACCGGGATATCTCGGTGTGGCATATCATGTGGCAGGAGTCATGGATTTTGATGTGGAGATTGATGTACCGGGAACATTCAGTGTTTACAATTCACTGACAGCGATTGCAGTGTGCAGACACTTTGATGTGCCGAAAGAGCACATTCAGGCGGCTTTGAAAAAGGCGAAGGTTAAGGGCAGAATCGAGATGGTGAAAGTGTCTGATGAATTCACTCTGATGATCGACTATGCACACAATGCCATGAGTCTGGAGAGTCTTTTGACCACGTTAAAAGAATATCATCCAAAACGTCTGGTATGTCTGTTCGGATGCGGTGGAAACCGTTCCAGAGACCGACGCTTTGAGATGGGAGAAGTGTCCGGCCGTCTGGCAGATCTGACGATCATCACTTCCGATAATCCGAGATTTGAAGAGCCGCAGGCGATCATCGATGACATCAAAGTGGGAATCGAAAAGACGGACGGAGCGTATGTGGAAATCATAGACAGGAAAGAAGCCATCCGTTATGCGATCACACACGGGCAGACCGGGGATGTGATCGTGCTTGCAGGAAAAGGGCATGAAGATTACCAGGAGATCGAAGGTGTGAAGCATCCGATGGATGAGCGGGTTCTGATTGCGGAGATCTTAACAGAACTGGAAGAGGAACAGAAAAATAAGCAGGGGAAATGGATTGTTTGCAGATATTATTGTAGATATAAAACATGAAAAACTGGATCGGATCTTTCAATATCGAATTCCGGAGTGGTTAAAAAGAAGAGCTGAATGTGGGAATGGAGGTTGTGATTCCGTTTGGGAAAGGCAACCGGCAGACGAAAGGCTATGTGGTAGGAATTTCAGAGACTTGCGACTTATGATCTTTCCAAAGTCAAGGAGATCGAAGATATTTCCAGAAACAGTGTAGAGATCGAGGCGAAGCTGATCGCGCTGGCGGACGAAGACGTCGTCGAGGTCGAAGCCGACGTGAGCAACCCGGCGTTCGAGGGCTATGCCCAAGCCGGCAACGTGCTGGTGAAGGTAACCGCCGCCGAAGGCGTGCTGCCCGAAGGTGCGACCGTGCAGGCGACGCGGATCGAGCGTCAGGACGTTGTGGACGCCGTGGCCGAGAGAGTGGAGAGCCAGGGCAAGGTGCTCGAGGATGCGATCGCCATTGATGTGACGCTGCTCGACAAAGACGGCAACGAGATCCAGCCCAATGGTGCCCTGAACGTCTGCTTCTTCGACGCGAACGTCGAGGGCGAAGAGGTGGGCGTGTACCGCGTGTCCGACGATGCGTCTCAAGTCGAGACCATCGGCGCCCGCCAAGCCGACCCCGCCGTCCAAAGCTTCGACGTGGATCACTTTACTATTTATGTGGTGGGAACGTACACGAAAGCCGAATCTTACGATAAGGCATATGAAGTTGCGCCCGGCGGAACGGTAGAGTTGGAGGCCAACAATCGATCTAGCAAGTATGGGGCCTGGTCTATCGAGGGTTCGGGGCAGCTCATCTCTTCGAACAACAACAAGACGCCCACCGCAAAAGTGAAGATCAACAATAACGCTAGTAACGATTCGTTCGTTACTGTTTCGTATCGGACGAACCTTTTATCGTACGACCGCTTCTACATCAAGGTCGTATCCAGCTCGTCTACTAAAGTCACTTTTGATTTGAATGGCGGCACCGGCAC
>ENA-OQJN01000700-OQJN01000700.1-human-gut-metagenome-genome-assembly--contig:-NODE-700-length-12333-cov-2.447403_pt1 | contig 12333 bp, 13 predicted proteins | sample MGYA00242610_ERZ504777 | MGnify/ENA primary metagenome ERZ504777 (study PRJEB26092, sample SAMD00036350) | human gut metagenome | host: Homo sapiens | study: EMG produced TPA metagenomics assembly of... | reverse complement strand
ACTTTGTTATTTAAATTCTGTATACTTTTCTTTACTCCCAAAGGCTTTCTCTACTGGATATTTCTCATTGTCTTTTTAACTTTGTCACGAACAATTTCATCTAAGTCCAATCCGCAAGTATCAGCCATTAGAATACAATAGTTAACTACATCAGCTAACTCTTCCTTTATTTTATCCAACTTTTTTTTCACAAACCACATCTCCTGCACTCCACTGGAATACTTCAAGCAATTCTGCTGCTTCCAGACTAATAGAAATAGCCAAATCTTTGGGATTATGAAACTGTTTCCAATCTCTATCATCTCTGAACTCTATACCTCATTAATCGTTTCTTGTGTCATTTTGATATACCTCTTCTCCCCTTATTCTACATCTACATATCGTGAAATATAATCTCTAAGATTCGGATCGCTTACATATAAATATGTTCCTCGAATTCCTCTTGTCATAAGAACATAATAAATATGTTGTATATACTCTTTAAGTTCTTCATATTCTGCTGTCTTTTTACCATTTTTGATCGAAATAATTTTCCGCACGAATTATAATATTTTTTCATCCGGATCATATCCTATTTCATCCCCAAGAATAATAAACGCATAATTTAAGTCATACCCCTGTATAGAATGGATACACCCGACCTCATCAATTGCATTTTCTGAATGAACCCAACCTTCTGTACAATGATTCCATTGTTTCTTTATTTCCTGAATCTCAATATCATAAACAGTTTTATCATTTTTACTAAGCCAGTCCCATGCATATCCAGCTGCCATTCTCACCAGGCCTACTTCTTTTTCCTTCTGGTACATCAAATTATTGAACTTCGTAAAGTCAGTCATTAATATTAAATTGTAATTTGCAAAACTTTTCTTCGACTTCACTTCGCCGGATAAAATTTCTTTTACATAAGCAATATAATCATTTCCACCTTTTACACGCATCTGTGTTTGTAAGCTGTAATAAGTAAGCATACGTTTTGCTTGTTCTATTTTCATTTTACTACCAAACCGTTTCACATCAATTCCTGATGGACCAACAATCTGCATTTCATCATAGAAAAGTACAGGACATTTACATTGATGAAGTATCCAATCTAACTCATCACTTTCCGTTGTTAGACCAATTCTTTTGCAACTTGCTTTAAACGCTCCCATATATGAAATATTTTTATACTGATGCAATCTATGTGCTTCATCTACAAGCAAAATATCATAATACTGTTTTGTCACATCAGAAGGCGACAAAACATCAGACGCCTTAAGTCCATAAATACTCTTAAAAATGCCTTTTAACGTCTTTCTCAAGGAAGTCTGTGGCACCACAAAACCAATCTTTTTATCCTTAAATTCTTCACTGTCTCTCAAATATTTCAATAGAAAAATTGCAACGATTGTCTTTCCACTTCCAGGCATACCATTTACAACTACAGTTTGATTTTCTTCTTGTTTTAAGGAATCAACAATTTCTTCTACTGCTGTTCTTTGATCATTATTCAGTTCTTTAAATGGTGAATATTTAAATAAATCTGAATTTTCAAGTTCTTCTAAGGAATGCTTCACTAACTTTTCACGCTGCAAGCTGCGCCAAAGAACCTGGAATTTCTCATCATATTCTTTTTTTCCATAATATTCTTTGTCTGCCATTCCAGCATTTTTGTTGCGCACTTCATAAAGCTCATCGGCCACAATATACTGAATCAACTTTGACTCATAATCAAATGTAACAGACTGATTAAATTTAGAAGAATAAATAAAATGTACTTTGTCGAAAATTCGCTTATCTACAGAACTATGATGCTGGGACATACGATTTTTCACATGATTTGACTCTCCAATATAAGCTTGCTTTCCATTTTCCAAAATATAAAGCATTGGCCAATTAGACAAATAACTTTCGTCCCCATATGTTTGATTTTTAAAGTCACCTTCTGTAATTTTAAACATGTTAATCTTCCTTCAAATATTTTTCAATTTCTCTGACTAATCCCATATCCGCCGGTAGCCACTCCACACTTCCCAGTGTGTCCTTCGTCAACCATTTTGCAGCTTCATGTTCTTTGAGCACCAAATCCCCGGATTTGATTTTACAAATAAAGCACCCCATAGATAAATGAAAGTTCGGATAATCGTATTCAACCGTATCCAACAACTCAATCACTTCCACTTCCGTATCTAGTTCTTCTTTAATTTCTCTTACAATCGCTTCTTCTGGTGTCTCGCCAGGTTCAATCTTTCCTCCGGGAAATTCCCATCCATCTTTAAATTCACCATATCCGCGCTGTGTCGCAAACACTTTGCGTTTTCAATTATTATAGCAGCAACAACTCTAACTGTCTTCATGAACAATTTATTCCTTTCCTATTCTCATCGCTGAACACCATTACCCATTTATAATGTACTCGTAAATATCCTCTCGAACCGGAGTATCCAATGCCCATTCGATTTCAACTGCTGATTTATCCGTATTCGGCATTATAAATTCTTTTACTTCGCCCGTGGCATACATTCGACCCAAATAATAGAATTCTTTTGATATTTTATCATCTTTGTTTTTTCTCACAAAAAGCTGAACATCTATTCCTCGTTCCTTCGCATTTAAGAAATTCTGCACATCTTCTGATTCAATACTTCTTCCACTTTTTGAAATCGCAATCAATCGATTGTGGCTTGTAAAATGATCTTCGTATTTTGTAGTATCACTAATATCATTCTGCTTATCATAGTTGATAAATACAGGAAATGTTTTTGTTTTTTTATCATACTTATATCCACCAATATTCAATGGAACTTCATTTCTTTCCCAATTTAACAAACGACAAGCATCTTCGTATGTATATTTTTGATACAGAACTAAATCCGTATCTTGATAACGCATGCTGAAATTTTCTTTATAACGAGAAATACCAAAGTCAATTAGTTCTTCTAAGATATTATAGAAATCTTCATTTTGCAGCATTTCGCCAAATGATTGGGACATACTGTAGTCTGATCCTTCTTTTTCTAAAAAAACACACTGAGAATATGTTTTCTTAGCTGCGCTTGTAGGGAATTCATTTGTCATCATGTTAACAACATTCTCTGCGCAATCATCATCCATGGAACAGTTATAATTTTCATGCAATGATTTCTTTAATTGGGCCATGATTCCATGTTGATATTTAAGCAATCGTTTCAACATTTCCAGCTCATGAATTCTTTTCCCACTTGCCAGCTTTTTAGAAACGAATTCTATTACCTTTTCTTCCGCTTCGGACAACCGAATTGTATATTCTTTTTCATATTTCACAAGAAACTTATAATAAGAGCCCAAGCTATTATTATCAAAAATCCGAAGTACATCCATTTCTCCGTATTTATCAAAATCACCCAATGCCGGAATATGTCCTAACTTATTTTTCAGATTTGTATAATTCTCACGAATCAATTTAATATCACTAAAATTCGCATTATCAATCGCTTGAAAAATTCGTTTTCTTGAAACCTCGTCAAAGTGGATCGTACTTGCCCCAGGGATTACTCGTCCGCCTTCTGTAACATAACGGCGAATATTATCCTTGTTATAACTGAGATCTCCGGATAACGCAATTGGTATCATAAAATTATTCCTATAATTTCCAATAAAATCCAAAACAACAACGTATTCTTTTTCTTCTGCTTTTCGAAGTCCACGCCCCAATTGCTGAATGAAAACAATTGGAGATTCGGTTGGACGCAACATAATTACCTGATTAATCTCCGGAACATCTACACCTTCCGAAAAATATCAACAGAAATAATATAATCCAGCGCATCCTCACGTTCGTCTCCCGCCAAACGCTCAATAGCCTCTACTCTCGTTTCTTCCGAATCATTCCCACTTAACACCAGCGTACGCCAGCCTTTCGAATTGAATTTCTCAGACAGTATTCTTGCCTCATCAATGCGACTGCAAAAAATCAAACCTTTCACCCGTTCTCCACTGTATCCAAAAAATTCTGCCTGCTTCATAACGTTCAAAGCACGCTCATCGGATGTTAAGTATTGAAAATTTTCAATTTTATCCTGCTTAGATTTTCCAGCATCTGCGATGACTTCCAAATCGGTAATTCCAAAATAATGGAACGGGCAAAGCAAATCTTCTTCCATAGCATCCTGCAAACGAATCTCATAAGCAATCTGATGGTTAAAAATTTCATAAATATTTCTTCCATCCAGATTATCATCCCGTTTATCCGGGGTCGCCGTCATCCCAAGCCAAAGTTTAGGATGAAAATAATCCATTACCTTTTTATAACTATTTGCAGCACTATGATGCGCTTCATCAATCACAATCGCATCAAATGCTGTTTTTCCATATTTCTCTAATATCTCATCTTTACTTAATGTCTGGATCGTAGCAAACACAAAATCCGCATCATATTTCTGATGTTTTCCCGTAACCATTCCCATCACCACTTGTCCACCAAACACTTTCCGATACGACTTCATGGCTTGTTTTGCAATCTGATTTCGATGTACCAAAAACAAAACTCTCTGAAACCCCAACTCACGCATAGCAAAAGCGGAGGCATATGTTTTCCCAGTACCCGTTGCTGAAATCAGCAATGCTCGATTTTCTCCAGCCTCATATATTTTTTGCAGATTGTTGATAAATCCAACCTGCATAGAATTCGGCTGTAATCGATAAACCTCCAAAGATGGAATTTCTGTCTCACGCGCTTAATTTCTTCTGTTTTTGAATAACCTTATTTCTTGTATAAGTATCTGTATATCTTTCAATAAATTCTTCAAAAGGCAATACCTGCTCAGAATTCCACAGTTGGTCGAATTCCTCTACAACATTATGCGTATATTCCCCCTGCTCTGTTGAAACAATCTTTGTATTCCATTCCCGATTTGTTGTCAGAGCACTTGATGTCATATTGGAACTTCCCACAATGATCCGATATATTTCTTCCTTTTTGAAAATATATCCCTTTGTATGAAATCCTTCTTTTCTATTTTCTGTCACAAACATCTTTAGCTCGAGATTTTCAAACTGTGCGAGCTTTCGCAGAGCCTCTGGTTCACTGAATGTCAGATAATCTGTTGTGAGTATCTTTCCCCGGACTCCACGATATTTCAACTCCCGCAATGTCTGAAGAAGTGGCGTAATACCACCCATTGTAATGAACGCAACACTGATTGCAAACTCTTCACAGTTCAGCAGCTCGTCCTCAACAGATGAGATTACCTTAGCCCTTCTTTATAATTGTTTGATATAAACTGTGGCTTGTATGCCAGATTTGAAGCATGACTGTAATTGATAAACGCTGTCGTCAATCCTTGTTTCAACTGTATAATCTTCTTTTCTTCCATATTTGTTCCTTTTCGATCTTTTTCTGTCACTGTTTCTCTTATTTTAGCATTTTACCAAATAATCACAATCAGAACTTTCAAAACAGGGAACCTCCGCTACCGCCAAGGTTCCCTGTCTCATCCTTTTATTATTCCTACCGATAATTTCCCCAAAAATTCCTGCATTCTTCCATGTTCTGATGTAAAGACCTCTTCCGGAGTGCCTTCCACCGCAATGACACCTTTATCCATAAAGATGATCTTATCAGCCACGTTCCGCGCAAAAATTCATTTCATGTGTCACGATCACCATAGTCATATGCTCTGCCGCCAGATCCTTAATTACCTTCAAAATCTCCCCCGTCAACTCCGGATCCAGTGCAGAGGTCGGTTCATCAAAAAACAGCATCTTCGGTTTCATCGCCAGTGCCCGTGCGATCGATACACGCTGCTGCTGCCCTCCGGAGAGCTGATACGGATATGCATCCGCCTTATCCGCAAGTCCCATCTTTGTAAGGAGCTTCTTCGCCTCTTCATAGACTTCTTCTTTCTCTCGCTTCTGCACACGGATCGGTGCATCTGTAATATTTTTGATGACGGAAAAATGAGGAAACAGATTAAAGTTCTGGAATACCAGACCAAAGCAGGACTGAATTTCTTTCAGCTCCTGCTTTTTCGGAAAAGCGGGTTTTCCATTTTCCACCCATGCCGCTCTTTTTCCCAGATACAAAATCTCACCGTCATCGATCGTCTCCAGCATCGTCGCACAGCGGAGCAGCGTAGACTTGCCGGAACCGGACGGTCCGATGATTGCCAGAATCTCTCCCTGCTCCACAGAAAGCGAAATATCCCGGATCACCGGCATCCCGCCGAATTCTTTTTTGATATGTTTCATTTCCAAAAGACTCATTTCGGAAACCTCCTAATGATAATAATTCAGCTTTTTTTCAAATAATTCCATCACTCCGGCAACCACATAGTTAAAGATATAGTAGTAAACACCGGCGATAAAAAATGGAAGTACGGTTGTCTGTGCCGCCGCAATCTGTTTTGCCACTGCAAACATCTCAATATAAGACAGGGAATACACAAGGGACGTATCTTTCACCAGTGTGATCACTTCATTTGTCACAGACGGAAGCACGTTCTTTACCATCTGCGGCAGCACAATCCGGAAAAATGTCTGCCCTCTGGAATACCCTAAAAGTGTGGCTGCCTCATACTGTCCTTTGGGGATCGATTCGATTCCGGAACGATAGATTTCTGCAAAATATGCCGCATAATTCAGAGAGCATCCAAGAAGGATCGCCGTCAGCTTATACCCGCCGATATTCATCTGCCACAGATAATACGGTGCGAAATACCACACCAGAAGCTGCAGCATCAACGGGGTTCCGCGCATGATCGAAATATAGATCTTCACGATCCAGCTGATCGGCTTGATCCTGCTCACCCTTCCGAAATATACGAGCATTCCCAGAGGCAGAGAAAAGATCAGCGTCATAAAAAAGATCAGGCAGGTCTGTCCGAATCCTGCTGTCATTTGCCTCAACATCACATCAAAACTCATGTCTCTTCCCCTCTTATTTTAAAGTCACCATATCCGCAATCTCGTATTTCTCAGCCAGCTTTGCAACTGTTCCGTCTTCTGTCAGTTTTTTCAGATCCGCATTGACTACGTCGCACAGCTCCTGATTCCCTTTCTTAAACCCGATCGCATACTGCTCTGTATTCAATGTCTCATCCAGAATCTTATATCCTTCCCCTCTGGACTTGATCTGATAATTGGCAACTCCCACATCGATTGCAAGTGCATCCAGCGCGCCTGCCTGAAGCTCGGTAAATGCGGTGTTGTAATCTGCAAACTCATTCAAAGCTCCAAATGTATCTGCCAGTTTTTCTGACCGCCTTCTTCTTCACTCTGCAGTAGATCCAGTGCCGCGCTTGCAGCCTGTACACCGACTGTCTTTCCCGCCAGATCTTCCAGGGTATCAATACCGGATTTTTCTGCCACAACAATCACCTGACTGTTGTCTACATACGGAGTTGAAAATGTATAATCGTCTTCCCTTCCATTCATGGTAAATCCATTCCAGATGCAGTCAATCGAACCGGAATTAAGTTCCATGTCTTTGGAATCCCAGTTGAGCGGTTTTTTTACAAGCTCCCAGCCTTCCAGTTTACAGACTGCCTCTGCCAGCTCCAGATCAAATCCTGTGTATTCTCCGTTCTCGTCCATATATCCGTATGGCGGATATTCTGCATCAAATCCTACCGTAAACGTTTTCTTATCTTCCACACTTTCTGCTGTCTTTACATCTTCCCCGGATGCATTGTTTTTTTCTCCACATCCTGCCAGTACCATTGCTGCCATCGCTGTCCCTGCCAAAATCAGCGCTAATTTCTTTTTCATCTTTGTTTCCTCCCTGTTTGTACGTCATCATGCTAACGATTGACCACTTTACTATACTAAACTATTTTTCATGGTATCATATATTTTCGTCATTGTCAATGTTTATCGTGACAGGATATGTAATCTTGACAGAAAATTCCACAAATAGTATCATTTACTTATGTTATGAAAGAGAGGAATTTTTAAATGTCAAACAACCATGAAGAACAGATCCGAATCGTGCAGGAGACCGTAGCCGGCAAAGAGATCACCTTTGCTCATGTAATGGGTGGTCCGGCGCCGATCGTATATCAGAAACTTGGTCTGAATCCACAGGTCGATTATCGTTCTTCTGCTATCGGAATTATGAATATGACGCCGCCGGAATCTGCTGTCATCGCATCCGATATCGCAGTAAAAAGCGGAAACATTTACCTTGGATTTGCAGATCGTTTTACAGGAACACTCATCATCACAGGAGAGATTTCAGACGTCATGTCTGCCCTGACAGAAGTGGTAACCTTTTTCAGAGATTCTCTGGGATATGTCGTTTGTGATATTACAAAGAGATAGGAAGTGTGACCATGACTCGTATAACAAAGGAAGAACTTCTGGAAAAGATTTTCAATGATGACTATGAGCATCTGAAAGGGAAAAAACTGCGCATGACACGTGTTCGTGTTCCCGGCAAAGAAGTTTGTCTGGCTCACATCATCAATACTTCCCAGACCCCTGTTTATCAGAATCTGGGATTGCATATCGGTGTACATGAGGGGGAGGATCACACCGGAGAATCCATTGGTCTGATCCGTTTTACCCCATGGGAAGCAGTTGTCGTTGCTGCGGATGTGGCAATGAAAAGCGCCGATGTAGAAATTGGATTTATGGATCGCTTCTGCGGTTCCCTCATTTTAACCGGCGGCCTGTCACAGGTACAGACCGCGGTGGAAGAAGTCGTTCGATTTTTTCATGAAGATCTGGGATTTCGCACCTGTGAGATCCATAAAAACTAAGAGAACCGGAGACATGACGATATGAAAAAATTATTTTTGATGGGAAGAAGTGAAGCCGGAAAGACTTCCCTGACACAGGCATTAAAAGGGGAAGAGCTTCACTATGAAAAAACACAATATACGATTACGGCGGATGATACCATTGACTCTCCGGGAGAATATGCGGAGTCAAAACAGTTCGGTGCCGGTCTTGCATGCTTTTCTTTTGAAGCGGACGTTGTCGGGATCGTTCAGGCAGCGGATGAACCATACAACCTGTTTAGTCCCTGTCTGCGCACGTTTATCCTGCGGCCGCTGATCGGCATCATTACCAAGACCGATTCCCCCTATGCCAATGTTCCTATGATAAAACAGTGGCTTTTAAATGCCGGCTGCGATCGTATTTTTCTTGTAAATAACGTGACCCGGGAGGGAATTGACGAATTGATGGAATACCTTGCCGAAGATCCGGTCAAGATTACCATGGAACAGGCAAAATTCAAACAGCATCTGGGGCTGAATGAATGGGATCCTCTGCCGGATGGCGTAGAATATCCGGATGGAATTTAAATAAACTTCAGTAAAACATAAAACGAGATGCATTTCCATATGATGCATCTCGTTTTATGTTTTACAATCTATCCGGACTGTTCGCTTCCTACACTTCTTTCTGTCCTCTGAGCCGCTTATAATAGAATCGCAGCTTTCCGATCAGCCAGGTCAGATATCGCAGCACCGGCTCTGTAGCAATGGCAAATACCACAAACAGCATCACGCACTTCGTAGTCATCCCTGTAATCGCAAACAGATCATTGAGGAAAATACTGCAGAACAGAAGTCCCACGATACATCCGCCAAGGATCACACCGCGCAGTACATTCATCGGTGCACTGATCGTGTACAGGATCATAAATCCTACAATGGATAACAGCATCGTTGCTGCTGTGGAAATATCGGCTGAACTCACTCCAAATGTCCGTCCGAATATGACCAGCGCCCCAACTGCCAGCACATCAGTCAGTGCCGCAGGAAGTGCTTTTAAGAATACGTTTGTAAGGAAATGCCCTTTGATTATATTCTTATTCGGCTCCAGTGCCAGGAAAAATGCCGGTACTCCAATCGTAAACATACTGATCAGTGAAATCTGAGACGGTTCCAGCGGATAGGTAAACATAAATACAAAGGATACCAGCGACAGCAGGAACGAGAAAATATTTTTTACAAGGAACAGACTGGCTGACCGCTGAATATTATTGACGACTCTTCTTCCCTCCAGTACCACTTCCGGCATACAGGAGAAATCCGATTCCAGCAGAACGAGCTGGGATGCCTGTGCCGCTGCATCACTTCCGGATGCCATAGCGATACTGCAGTCCGCATCTTTTAAGGCCAGCACATCGTTGACACCGTCTCCGGTCATGGCCACAGTCTTTCCTTCTTCCTTCAATATCTGCACAAATTTCCGCTTCTGGTTCGGAGTGACACGGCCAAATACTGCATTGTTCAGGACTGCTGCCCGCATCTCCTCTTCCGTATGAAGCGTGGACGCATCCACGTATCGTTCTGCGCCTGCGATTCCCGCCTCTTTTGCCACCTCTAACACGGTCAGGGGATTGTCCCCGGAAATAACTTTCACCTCCACACCCTGCTCCGCAAAATACGTAAAGGTCTCTTTCGCCTCCTGACGGATCGGGTTTGCTAACAGTACATAAGCCAGAGGCGTGACTGCTTCTTTCAAAGGCTTCCCATCCGGTTCTTCTTTTGCTGTTCCAAATACCAGAACGCGGGCTCCTTTGGACGCATGTGCACTGATTGCTTCCTCATAATTTTCATACTGTTCTTTGAGCACAAATTCCGGTGCTCCCAACACATAGGACGCCTCTTCAAACGTCACACTGCTGTACTTGGATGCGGAAGAAAATCCTGTCTTTGCCACAGCCTTCTTCCCGGATGCGATTTTAAAATACCGTTTCATTGCTTCCATGGTAATATTATCACTGCTCTGTGCAGCCGTAAAATCTCCCAGAAGCTCAGAAAGCGGGCGCAGCTCACCTTCCTCGTATTCCTTGGTCGGAATCACATCCTGCACTTCCATTGTATTTTCCGTGATCGTTCCGGTCTTGTCCACACACAGTACATTGACCCGGGCAAGCGTCTCTATACACTTCATGTCATGCAGCAATACTTTTTTCTGTGCCAGACGGATCGAACTTACTGCAAGCGCCACACTGGCAAGCAGATACAGCCCTTCCGGGATCATTCCGATCACAGCCGCGATCATGGACGTCACACTGGATCGAAACCCTTCGCCCTGAAATACAAATGCCTGAATAAACAAAATAATCCCGATTGGAATGATGGCAACGCCGACCCATTTGACCAGCTTGTCCAGAGAACGGATCATCTCCGACTGTTCTGTATTCTGCATCGCTTTTGCTTCCAGTGTCAGCCTGGAAATATAAGAATCCGCCCCCACTTTGTCAAGCCTTGCATGACACTGTCCGGATACAATAAAACTTCCGGACATCAGCTGATCGCCTTTTCGTTTTGTGATCTCATCCGATTCTCCGGTCAGAAGCGACTCATTGACCTGCACTTCTCCTGCACACACTTCGGCATCCGCACACACCTGATTTCCGGCTTCGAAGATTACGATATCATCTATCACAAGATCTTCTGCATTGATCTGGCTCTTCTTTCCATCCCGTATCACCATTGCATGAGGTGCATTGAGCATCGTCAGATTATCCAGTACTTTTTTCGCCCTGGTCTCCTGAATGATCCCGATCAGAGTATTCAATACAATTACAGGTAAAAAGGTCAGATCTCGAAAGGAACCGACCAGGCAAAGCAGAACTGCCAGTACCAGAAAGATCAGGTTAAAATAGGTAAAGACATTTTCCTGAATGATCTCTTTTGTAGTCTTAGACGGCGGATCCACCGGCTGATTGGTCCACCCATGCATCCGATGCTCCTGCACCTGCTGCGCAGTCAGCCCCGTCTGATGATCCGGTCGGTATCTTGTGGTGGGAATCCGCTTCTCCAGTGTGATCTCCATCGTCTGCGTTTCGTCTATGCTTCGTTTTACTCTTCTTTCTCCACGCTTTTTCTGCCGCATTTTTCTCGCTTCCTTCCGTATGTCCAATCCTGATAGGATCTTTGTTTCGTATAATTGCTTACATTTTAACACACTGAATGCGTTTTTCCAGTAGATTCCAGGAACTTTAGAAAATCTTCAAAACTCTTCTTCTAAAACAGGAAAATCATACAGATTCCTTGTCTTCTTCCTCCATTTCCCTTATAATAATACAAGTATTTCAAAGAAAAGGATGATAGTGGATTACTATGAAATTAAGAAGCAGACTTGCAATTACATGTGCAAAAGGGACAAGTGCCCTGATACAAAAAATTAAAACCGCGGAAGCGGCGTTACCTCCCCGGATATGTGGCAAGATTGATCGATCCCCAATATTTTAAGCGTCATGGCTTCCCAGATCCGGGAGAAGACGATCGTTACCATGGGAACTTAACGGGAAAACAACGACCAATGCCATTTTATACAAAGCATTGAAGGCCGAGGGAAAAACCGTGATCATCAACCGTACCGGAGCCAACATGCTCAACGGGATTA
>ENA-OQJN01000697-OQJN01000697.1-human-gut-metagenome-genome-assembly--contig:-NODE-697-length-12362-cov-3.658848_pt1 | contig 12362 bp, 10 predicted proteins | sample MGYA00242610_ERZ504777 | MGnify/ENA primary metagenome ERZ504777 (study PRJEB26092, sample SAMD00036350) | human gut metagenome | host: Homo sapiens | study: EMG produced TPA metagenomics assembly of... | reverse complement strand
TGCTTCTTTTGCAAATAATTCAATCGTAATATCGCCTTTTCCATATGGATAATCGCTTTTTCATGCTATTCTACCTCCAACAATGTACGCAGTACATAACTCGACAACATAAGACCCGCTACGGATGGTACGAAACCGCAAGAGCCGGGACTGCGTGAATCGTCATCACGAGTCGGCGTCATCGGCTTTTCAGTGGAAAAAACTACGGTCTGTTTCTTGATTCCGCGTTTGCGCAATTCGCGGCGAATAACTTTGGCCAAAGGACAGGTGTGAGTTTTGCTGATATCAGAAATGCGAAGTAATCCCGGATGCATCTTATTACCCGTGCCCATTGACGAAATACAAGGAATACCTAATTCCTGACAGTTTTCAATAATCGCCAATTTAGCCGTTACCATGTCAATCGCATCGATTACAAAATCTACCTTAATGTCCTTGATAAAATCAGGATACGCTTCCTTGGTATATACGATATCGTAAGTATCTACCTGCATATCAGGTCGAATCGACAAAGCGCGCTCTTTGGCCACTTCAACCTTACGACGACCGATAGTTTCCTGCGTCGCAATAAGCTGACGGTTCAAATTACTTACCGTAACTTTATCGCCGTCAATCAAAACTAAACGACCGATACCGGTGCGCACTAATGCTTCCATGGCAAAACCGCCTACACCGCCGCAACCAAACAAGGCTACCGATTTAGTACCCAAATTTTCTAATTTTTCTTTTCCTACCAGCCATTCTAAGCGGGTAAACATGTGTTCCATTCAAATCTCCCATCAATAATACACTTTTTACTGACTGCCACCAAAGTGACTACTACAAGCTGCCGCTCTTAGGCAACAGCGTTTTAAAAATAAGTTGGCGCTAATATATTATCGTCAAAAACCGCATCATAGAGTACGAATTCAACGATTCACAAATTAGCGCTTCAACCATTATACCGCAAATTAACGAAATAACTACTATTACTTCTAATTAACGAGTTGCCGGAATTACTTCCAACCAATAACCATCCGGATCGGCAATGAAGTAAATGCCCATGTTAGGGTTTTCATACACAACACAACCCATTTCTTTGTGTTTTTTGAAAGCCCCTTCATAATCATCAACAACGAATGCCAAATGGAATTCGTTATCACCTAAATTATACGGGCGATCCCAATCACGTAACCATGTCAATTCCAACTGATGATTACTGCTGCCGTCTTCCAAATATACGATTTTAAAGAACCGTCAGCCGGCTCAATGCGACGACCCGGTTTTAAACCTAAAGCGTCTTCGTAAAATTTAATGCTTTTATCTAAATCACGAACATTAAAATTATTATGTACCATTGTAAATTTCATGTTTGTAATCTCCTCTCATCACATAAAAAGTCATACGAACTTATTTAATTTTCTATTTCAAAGTTTACTGCTCAAAAATATTTAATACTGCTATTTAATAGTATCATAAATCTCGATATATTGCTATATGATGAAGTAACAATATGACAAACTACTATATGATGTATCACTTTCAACACGCATAGGGCTACCCATTTTCTTCGCCCGTATATCTACGGTACTAAAAAGTGAGCCGTACTGCCCTTATTGGTAGCTTCCACAACCAAATGGGCCGGTATGCGCCCCTTCAATTCAGGCACATGAGAAATAATACCAACCAGGCGACCCGATTTTTGCAATTCCACCAAGGTTTCCATGGCAATATCGAGCGTATCCGGATCCAAAGTCCCAAAGCCTTCATCAATGAAAATCGTATCCAAGTGAATCCCACCGGCATAGGCTTGAATAATATCGGCTAAACCCATAGCCAGCGACAAAGAAGCAAGGAAGGTTTCACCGCCGGACAAGGTATTAGCCGGCCGTTCATAACCCGTATAGGTATCGAGCACCGACAGATCAAGGCCACGATGGCCGCGACTGACACTGTCCGCCTGAGCGCGTCGCAATTCATAGCGCCCTCGGCTCATCTGACGTAGCCGCACATTGGCGGCTACCACCACTTCTTCCAAAATAGCCCCCAATACATAGCGTTCAAAGGTTACCCCTTTTTGCCCGGCATTGCCGCCATTAGCAAGCTCATAGAGATTATTAATAAACGTAAATCGTTCGGTTATCGCCGCATTATCGGCCACTAATTTACTGTATTCGGCTAAAACTTCCTCGAGATGACGAACCGTCTCCGCTGCCTTCGTTTCGTTACGCACAGCATTTTCATAGATGAATGATGCTTCGTCCTTCATTTCTTTCGTTACAACCATGGACGGTTCTGCCAACGACGCCAAATCATTGGAAGCCGCCGTCAGCAAAGTTTGTACGCGGTCCACTGCCGCATCATAATTCTTGACAGTTGTTACGAATTCCGTCTTGCGTGCCACCATCGGCCGAAGCTCCAACAAATCAGCGTCACTCAATTTCGACCGGCGAAGTTCCGCTTCAATCTCTTGATCTTTAACCGTAACCTCGTGCATCGTTTCCCGTTGCTGTTTTTCTAAATTTATAATAGTCGTTTCATTTGAGCTCTTGGCCTGTAAATAATCCCGCTCCGCTTCTTCAAATTGAAGCTGTTCCTTTTCAAAAGTGGCGAGCCACGTCTCTTTAGCTTGTAATTCTTTCGCCCAAGAAACCTTATCTATCGCTTTTACCGCCTCTTGATGAAGAGCCAAACCTTCCTGCTTGCCTACGAGCTTCGTGCGCGCATCCTGATAGCTTGTTTCTTTCTCTTTCAATTCTATGCGAATGGTCTCGATAGTATTATTTAAAACTGCAAGGGTATCATTCAATTGTGTGACTTTCTTCTCTTTTACGGCTAAGGCTTGACTACGCTGATTCAGAATAGTTTTAACACTGTCCGCTTCTGCCAAAAACTCACAAGCAACCGTTGATTTTATATCTATATCACTATGTTCAGCCAACCAGGCTGCTATAGCCCTTTCACTTTCTTTGACCGCCTCATCGGCACGAGTCCATTGCTCGGCAGCCGCGCTCTGTCGTTCCGCCCGGGCGGATGTTTCTTGTAACGCTTTACTATACGCTTTTTCCGCGTTCATCATGGCTTCTTCCGAGTATTCATCAGGCAAAACCGCTTTGTGAGGATGGTCCGTAGATCCGCAAACCGGACAGGCTTCATGGGTCTTCAAAGCGACCGCTAATCCCGCTGCCGCAAATTGCCGGCACAGATTTTCCTGATGCGCTCGCTCCATGAAAGCTAATTCTTCCTGCTGCTTAGCTTCTTCATAGGCATGACGCGTGTTAGCCGCTTGTACTTTGGCCGCTGCCCGCTCTTCTATTAACTGCGTTGCTTTTTCACCCAGTTGAACAGCCGTCAAAACAGCCTCACGTTCCTTCATGAGTTGACTCTGATTACCTAAAGCCTTCCGAAGTTCTTCCACACTCTTACCGGTTGTATCCGCTTCTTCCAGCTTAGTTTTTAAAAGTTCATTCGCCGCCTTTACCGCCTTTTCCGCATTTTCAACGTCTTCCCCAAGCTGTTTTAATTCAGTCTGAAGTAAGGTGATAGCATCAAAATGCGCTTTAATCTCGCCGGCCTTGTGAATATCCAAACGATAGGTTTCACTCATAGGTTTACGCTCTGCCAAGGATGCCTTCGTAGCAGTTAGCGTCTCCCCGGTTTTCAGGAGTGCCTCTTTATCGGTCCGCGCAGCTATTAAATCATCGGTAAGTTGCTGCTTTTTAGCTTCTAGTTTTGCCCGTTCCGTTTCTTTCTGAAAAATCGGCGTCACTTGTTCCAAACGCTCTATGATTTGTCGTGATCCATTAACAGATTCTGCTTGTTTCATCAAATCAGCGAGCTCCGCTTGTTTTTCATTAATGGTGGCGCCTAATGTTTGGCGCTTTTCCCCTAATTCATAGTCAGCCAAAATTTTTACCTGATTGGCTTGCGCCTCTGCCAGGATGCCGGCCGCTTTAGTTTGTTCCGCTTCGGCACTACTCAATTTTTCACGCAAATCTGTTTCAGTCTTTACGCCCTCTGTACTCAATAAATACCGTTGACGGTCCACCACCTCACGCGCCGATGCATATACTTTGTCATGTTCTTCTTTGAGCATGTCCTGCAAACGGGCATATATTTCAGTCCGAAAGAGACTGTGCATCAGCGTTTCACGCTCTGAAGTAGGGGCTACCAGGAGTTTACGAAATTCCCCTTGAGGCAGTAATACGACTTGCAAAAACTGTTCCGCTCTAAAGCCCAGAATCTCATGTACCTTTTCCTTAATATCATTGGCGCGACTGCTGAATTCCTGCCATTCGCCATCTTCTAAAACGGCTAATGACGCTACGGCAGCCTGCTCGCGAAAGCCTTCACCGCGTCGTTTCTTTACCTTTTGTTTCGGACACCGTTCAATCTTATATTGACCATCACCTACTGAAAACGTAAAGGTAACTTTCGTCAATGTTTCCGGTGAAGCGTAATCACTGCGCATGCTTGTGCCGCTGCGCAAACCGCCACTGGATTCGCCGAACAAAGCATAAACCATGGCATCTAGAATGCTTGTTTTACCGGCTCCTGTCGGCCCCGTAATAAGGAATAAACTTTCTTCTTTCAAATCAGCAAAGTCCAAGTGAACCGTATCCGCGTAAGGACCAAACGCCGTCATCGTTAAAGTTAAAGGTCTCATGTCAGTCCTCCTTAATCAAACGTTCCCAAAGAGAGTTCATAAATTCCTTCTCCTCGTCACTTAACGGCTCATTACGAACGGCCAAAGCAAAATCTTCAAATAATTCACGCTCTGATAATTCTTTATAATTTACGCGATTGTCGGCAGTCAGTTCCGCCTGCATACGGCCCGTAAGCTCCAAGGACATGGCGTATGGAAAAACGTCACGCAAGCGTGCCATGCCGTCAATAACCGGTTCCGTATCCGCCAGTTCAACTTGTAAATACGTATCTTTGTAAGTTTCATGAAGTGCCGTATCTTGCAAAATATCATTAAAATTGCCTTTAACAATGGCTACATCATGTTGCGCTTCGATACCAACCTGTTCAATTTGGCAGTGGCCCTTTGCATCCATATCAACAATGGTAAATGACTTATTATGATTCGCCTCATCAAAGGAATATTTTAATAGGGACCCGCTATAGCGAATGTTATCGGTCCCCATGCGTTGCGGCCGGTGAATATGTCCCAAGGCCGTATAATTAAACGGCGCAAATACGTCGACCCCCACATTAGCGGTACCGCCAATTACCAAAGGTCGTTCTGATTCACTGGTAATACTGCCGGCCACCATAGTATGAGCCATGCCGACCGTACGCATTCCTTGCGGCACGAGGCTACGCAAATAATCGGCCCAAGCCGCATAGGTTTCGCCATAGGCTACCGCGAGATTTTGCCACTCATCCAAACGCTGCTTCGCCGGAACCGTTTCCAATAAATTGGTCAAAACTGTGCGCGGTTCCGTAAATGGCATAGGACAAAAGGCAATCTCGCCATACCCGTCTTCCAAATAGAGGGGCTCTAAACTGCGGTCCATCCGCCCCCACACATGAACGTGTGATCTAGAATACAAATCACGGCCCATGTCGAGGCGCTCCGCACTGTCATGATTACCGCCGATAACCAGCGTCGGAATTTTATAATCCAAGGCCAACTTAGTAATCACCATATCCCATAATTCCACCGCTTCCACAGGCGGCACGGCGCGATCAAATACATCGCCCGCAATAACAACGGCATCTATCTTTGCGTCTTTCAGCAGCTTGAAAAATTGGTGCTCCAGTACATAGGCCTGGTCATTCGTAAGATGGCGGGCATAAAAAATTCGGCCTAAATGCCAATCACCGGTGTGTAATATCCGCATAGTATCCCTCTTCAAAACACGCTAAACACTGAATTTCTCTATAGGCTCCCTTTTTATAGAGATTTTGAAAAAACTAAACATCTTATACCTTACGCTTCTTTATAAACGCTGCGCAACAAGGCAATTTCCTTCGCATAACCATCCAATTCATTCGGTGTTTCCAAATAGAACGGTAAATTGCGCAGTGCCGGATGATTGATTACCTTCGTAATCGCCTCCAAACCGATATGACCTTCACCGATTTTTTCATGACGGTCTTTATGGGCACCCCGCGGATTTTTAGAATCATTCAAATGAATGGCATGTAAACGGTCGAGACCGACGATTTTGTCAAAAGATTCCATAACACCATCCAAGTCGCCGATAATATCATAATCCCCTTCGTGAATATGGCAGGTATCCATGCAGACACCGATATAATCTTTCAACTTCACGCCATCAATGATTCGGGCAATTTCTTCAAAGGTGCGCCCCACTTCAGTCCCTTTGCCGGCCATAGTTTCTAACAATACGGTAGTGTGCATGCCTTCAAACATGACTTCATTGAGGGCTTCCACAATATATTCAATGCCCTGATCAACACCTTGTTTGACATGGCTGCCGGGATGAAAATTATATAATTGATTCGGCAAAAATTCCAAACGCTCTAAATCTTCGCGCATCATGTTTTTAGCAAACTGACGCAGGGACGGATCCGCAGCACAAGCATTTAACGTATACGGTGCATGACCTAAAATTTTGCCGAAGTTATGCTCCGCCATAAAAGCTTCCAATGCTTTCATATCCGCTTCGTCAAACGTGCGGGCCTTGCCGCCGCGCGGATTGCGTGTAAAGTACTGAAATGTATTGGCCCCAAGGCTTAAAGCCTCTTTACCCATATGTAAATAGCCTTTGCTGATCGATAAATGACATCCGATAGTTAACATTGAACGCTCCTTTATTTTAAATCTATTTAATAATTAAAATTACAATTTTACAATTTATAGTACAACGGCCTAAAATTCCGCCGCGAGTATACAGTATATAATTTAACACCGATACTTTTATTATATAACAAATTACTGATTACTTGCCTAAATTCTAAGTTCACAGCCAAACATTGACAGCCATCCTATATTTTAACAACAAAAAAAGAGCCTTGCGGCTCTTTTTGTTTAATGGGTTCCTTTACGCAAACAGTCAGGGCAAATACCTTTAAACGTAATTTGCTGGCCGGTCACTTTGTAGTGACTCAATGCTTCGACTTCAGCTAAGGTATCTTCCATATTCATATCGTGCAAATCATCAACGCGATTACATACGCTGCAACGCATATGAGGGTGGTTATGAGTATCCCAGTCATAGCGGCTGGAATCATCACCAATATCAAGAACTTTTACAAGACCGATTTTTTCAAAAATTTCCATCGTCTTATATACGGTTGCTAAACTCATGGTAGGATGATCTTGGCGTAAACTCTGATAAATCATTTCCGCCGTTGGATGCTCATTTTGACCATAAAGCACTTGGTAAATCGCAATACGTTGAGGGGTTACTTTGTAACCTTCGGAACGCAGTTTTTGTGCAATATCCATAGCAATCAATCCTCTCTCCACTCGGATTTAAAAGTGTTTCGTGCAACTCTGCACGTTGCCTGTAGCTAAGTTGCTTTAACTAGAATATCAATTCTAACCAATAACAATTATTGGTTAAGTAATTATAGCAAATTTAGTATACTTTGGCAAGATAACCGCTCATCAAATCTAATTATATATGGTAGGATTAGTCTTTGAAGTACGGTTTAAAGGCACCGCTCTTATGTGCTTCCTGACCACCGCGACGGTCTTGGCCTTCCGGATTGCGGCGTTTGGAACGATTGCCGCCGGCACGACGGGAATCATCACGACCACTGCGGTCACGGAAACTGCGTTCACCATTGCGGCGATCACCGCGACGGTCGGAACTGCGAGAGCTGCGTTGACCATCACGACGACGGCCGTCTTTACCGAAAGAGCGTTTTTTACGAACCCGTAAAGGTGCTTCTTCGGTGATATTTACCGGTGTCGTATCCGGTTCTTTAGTCAATAACTTAATAGCGGCCGCTACCAACGTTACGGAATCCAAATCATTCAATAATTCTTCCGCACTGGCACGATATTCTTTAAGGTTTTCCGTATCATCAGCCATATTGATTAAGCTCTGAACGGCTAATTTCTGTTGACCTTCCAATACTTCGCCTAAAGACGGGGCTTTACGACGAGCAATTTTACGTTTAGTCAAACGTTCAATAGCGTGTAAATGTTCCATTTCACGAGGAATAACGAACGTGTTCGCCATCCCTGCTTTACCGGCACGACCGGTACGGCCTACACGGTGAACATAGCTTTCAGGGTCTTGCGGTAAGTCATAGTTATATACATGAGTTACACCGCTGATATCGAGACCACGAGCAGCTACGTCGGTAGCTACCAAGATATCGATAGTCCCTTCACGGAACTGACGAATTACGCTGTCACGTTTCTGCTGGGATAAATCACCATGAATACCTTCAGCCATGTAACCGCGTTTTTTCAAACCTTCCGTTACTTCGTCAACACGGCGTTTCGTACGACCGAATACGATGGCAAGGTCAGGTGCCTGCATGTCGAGTAAGCGACAAAGTAAATCGAACTTCTGACGATCCTGTACTTCGATGTAGTACTGTTCGATTAAGTCCATAGTAACCTGCGTCGGTTTCATGCGAATGAGGCGCGGTTCTTTTAAATAGTTTTCAGCCAAAGTCTGGATGGCCGGCGGCATGGTGGCGGAGAACAATAATGTCTGACGTTGTTCCGGCACGGCTGCCAAAATTTTATTGATGTCATCGATGAAACCCATGTTAAGCATTTCATCCGCTTCATCGAGGACAATTACTTTTACGTTATCAAAATTGATGGATCCACGTTCCATGTGATCCATTAAACGACCCGGGGTTGCGACGATAATTTGAGGATTTTTGCGCAAGCTGCGGAATTGGCGCTGAATATCCTGACCGCCGTAGATAGGCAAGGCCTGGATATGAGTGTGCTGTGCCATTTTGTTGAGTTCTTCCGCTACTTGAATAGCCAATTCACGGGTTGGCGATAAAATTAAAACCTGTACGGCACGAAGATTTTCATCAACCTGTTCCAATGCAGGAATACCGAAAGCGGCAGTTTTACCGGTACCGGTCTGAGCCTGGCCAATCATGTCTAAGCCGCTCATTGCCACAGGAATTGCTTCCTTCTGAATCGGTGTAGGTTCTTCAAACCCCATATCATTTAAAGCCCGTAAAATGGGCTCGCTAATCTGTAATTCTTCAAATTTTTCAAGCATGAACTATATGAGTCCTCCTTATGTAAATCAATCTTATTTTCGTCTAATTTTCGTCGGCGCATTCTAATATTATATCACAAACAAAAGAAGATAACCAAATCAGAATCCCTATTTTTTCCAATTTGGTTATCTTTATGAAAACTATCCTATTTTTCTTACTATATACGATTGTTATATTGTTATTTTCAAACGGCGCCGGTTCATGGCGTTTTTGACGATTTTGGTTGTTGCGCCCGCCTCGATTATCGTTGCGATTGCGCCGGTCATCATTACGGCGGTTATGGCGCTCTCCTTGACGACCATCACGGTTATTAGCCGCATTACGATCCTGATTGCGTCCGTCACGACGATTATTGCGATTGCGATTTTCACCGCCTTGATTATCGCGGCGATTACCACGATTATCGCGATTGCGATTATTCTGCTGTGAATCATCACCGGCCGCTACGGCAGCCGCGGCTTTTTCTTTATCACGTAACCCCTTCATAGAGAGACCAATACGATTGCGTTTCGGCTCAACGGAAATAATTTCCGCTTCAATGATATCGCCTACAGCCAAGACATCGGACGGATGTTGGTCACGGCGACAGAATTCGCTGCGATGCAAGAGACCGTTAACTTTTAAACCGAAGTCAACGAAGGCGCCGAAATCTACCACATTGTGCACCGTCCCCTTTACAACGGTTCCCACCTTTACATCTTCCAAGCTCATGATGTGTTTACGCGTCATTGGCGCCGGCAAATCTTCACGTGGGTCGCGGCCCGGTTTTGCCAAAGCGTCCAAAATGTCGCGCACCGTCGGCACGCCGGCATCCAATTCTTTGGCAACTGTTTCCGCATCAACCAAGGCCAGCTTCGTATGGAAATCAGCCAGTTTCACTTTATCGTTTAAGTCCGCTAAGTTGTAACCCAAATTCTTAATGATTGTTTCCGCCAACTCATAGGATTCCGGATGAACCGGCGTATTATCGAGCGGATTGTCGCTGTCCTTAATGCGTAAGAACCCGGCACATTGCGTAAAGGCCGCCGGTCCCAAGCGTTTAACTTTTAACAATTCTTTGCGATTGTGAAAAACACCGTTATCTTTACGATAAGTTACGATGTTGTTAGCTACGGCGCCGGAAATCCCTGCCACATGTTCCAAAATGGCCGGCGATGCCGTATTGAGTTCAACCCCCACATGGTTTACTACCGTTTCCACCACTTGGTCCAAAGTTTCACTCAATTGCTTCTGATTAACATCATGCTGGTACTGACCGACCCCGATGGATTTCGGGTCGATTTTAACAGATTCTGCCAACGGATCCTGTACACGACGAGCAATGGACACGGCGCCACGAATGGATACATCAAGATCCGGTAATTCTTCGATTGCCAATTTAGAAGCAGAATAAACGGAAGCCCCCGCTTCATTGGTAATGATATAGTGGCAGTCCAATTGTTCTTCTTCAATCAATTGGGAAACAAATTGTTCTGTTTCATAAGAAGCCGTACCGTTACCGATGGATAACAAAGTAACTTTCCATTTACGAATGCAGGCCGCCATATCTTTCTTAGCCGCTTCCTTACCGCGCTCACCGGATGTCAAATGATAAATGCCTTGGTCGAGCACATTCCCTTGCGCATCAATAACAGCCATTTTACAACCCATGCGATAGCCCGGATCGAGGCCCATAATTACATGGCCCGCCAACGGTGGCTGTAATAAGAGATTGCGAAGGTTGGTCCCGAATACCTTAATAGCCTGTTCATCGGCATTTTCCGTCAACGTCTTGCGAATTTCGCGCTCCATGGCCGGGAAGATAAGGCGTTTATACGCATCGGCCACCGCTATGGCTTTATATTCTTTTAAAGCCGCTACGCCCGTTTCCGGCATAGCCTTTACCATGTATTCGATATATTTTTCATCAGGTGCGGTCAAAGTTACTTTAAGAGCGCCTAATTTTTCACCGCGATTAATAGCCAAAATACGATGGGATGGCAACTGATGAATCGGCTCTTCATAGTCGGCATATTTCAAGAACACTTGACGCACTTCGTCGGTTTCCGCTGTTTCTTCATCCCCTACCATGACGGTTTTAACTTTGCCTTGGCGCCAGATGGCATCACGCAAATACGCACGAAAATCGGCACGGTCACTTACGTCTTCCGCCACAATGTCCATAGCGCCTTGCAAGGCTGCCTCGCTGTCAGGCACTTCTTCCGTTATGAACGGAGCCGTTAAGCTTTCAATCGTGCTCGTCGTATCCTCGGTAGTATCAGCCAGCATTAATTGTGCCAACGACTCTAACCCACGTTCACGAGCAATGGAGGCACGGGTACGCTTCTTAGGGCGATAGGGCAAATATAAATCTTCCAATTCCTGGAGCTTCATAGCCCCTTCGATAGCCGTGGCCAATTCAGGCGTCATTTTTTCCTGCTCCGTAATGGAACGGACAATTTCTTCACGGCGCTGTTCCAAATTGCGCAAATATTTAATGCGTTCTTCGATTTCACGAAGTTGCTCATCTTTTAATTCCCCCGTTTTTCCTTACGATAACGGGCGATAAAAGGAACCGTGTTCCCTTCATCCAATAATTCAACGGCCACCTTTACCTGCCAAGGATTAACTCCTAATTCGGCCGCAATATATTGGGACATTTTTTCCAACATGAACTACTCCTTTCGACGATACGTTACAAAACTAAATGGCCATGGATTTTTCTCGTCCACTTCACCGGGAATTGATTCTACCACTTCAAAGGCATTCAAATCAATAGTCGGAAAATATGCATCCCCTTCAAACTCATGCTCGATTTCCGTAACATAGAGAACATCACCATAAGGCATAAAGGATTCATACATTTGCGCCCCGCCGATGCAATAGGCTACATCGAGCTTAGCCGCTTCCGCCGCGGCCGCTTCCGGTGATGTAAATACGCGCACCCCTTCATAAGGCGGTACATAGTCAGTTTGACGCGTCACTACCCAATGTTCACGATTGGGGAGTAAAAACGGCAACGATTCCAAGGTCTTACGGCCCATGATGATAACATGACCGGTAGTCAGTTTTTTAAAATACTGCAAATCTTTCGGCAAATGCCAAATAAGCTGATTGTCTTTGCCAATCACATTATGCTTCGCCCGTGCCACGATCATCGCTAACATTATACGGCCACCTCCATCGGCAATTTTCCTAAATGACTCATACCCTTCCAGCTT
>ENA-OQJN01000692-OQJN01000692.1-human-gut-metagenome-genome-assembly--contig:-NODE-692-length-12423-cov-4.766509_pt1 | contig 12423 bp, 13 predicted proteins | sample MGYA00242610_ERZ504777 | MGnify/ENA primary metagenome ERZ504777 (study PRJEB26092, sample SAMD00036350) | human gut metagenome | host: Homo sapiens | study: EMG produced TPA metagenomics assembly of... | reverse complement strand
CGGAGAAGTCGAGGTCGCCCTTGTTATACCACTCCACCAGCTGTGCGTAAGCGCCCACAGGGGTGCCTCCGGTCGCCAGACCCAGCACACAGTTCGGTTTCATGATGACCTGCGCGGAGATGATGTTTGCCGCCTTGCGGGACATATCCTTGTAGTCTTTTGCACGAATGATCTTCATTGGTAGAACCTCCTGATGCATTTTTGCTATCCTATCGTTTATTATATCACACTTTTTGCCAGTTTCCCTCATTTCATGTTGCAATTTTGTGTCATATTTTTATAATTTTCGGTCAGAAGCTGTTTTCGTAAGCAGGGTGCGCCGAATGACGAGAATTTCTGCCCACAGACAAGGCGATCTTCCGCAGCGCTCCTGACGGATCGCAAGGGAAAGCAGCGCAGTATGTGAGCAAAAGGACCGTTCAAGCGGTGTGCAATGCTTATGAAAAACGGCTTCCTGTTTATCGGAAAAGCAGGAGGTTTGTAAGGATGCCGAGGATGAAAATATGGGCCGGGTAGAACCAGTAGAACGCCCACTGCTCGAGTTTGGAGCTGCCGCCCCGCTCGCCGCTGTAGAACCAGACCAGCCCGAACGCCAGCGGTGCCACCGGCTCGAAGAGGGAGAACACCGCGCCCGCGATGCACTGCGCTCTTTTGTCCTTCCGGGTCATGTAGAGGGCGAGGATGAGGGTCAGCCCCAGCACGTCGTAGTCACAATGGAGCAGCGCCGCCGCGAGGAAGCAGGCTGCCACCCCGAGGATGCCTTTCAGCACCGGCATCCCCTCCGGCGTCCGGTATGTATCCAGAGCCTTCATGGCCAGCAGCCCCAGCAGGAGGGTGAAATAGACATTCTGATGCCCCCAGTAGACGCCCGAGAAGAACGCCCAGTCGAAGGGCCACTCGCTGATGAGGGCAAAGCCCAGCATCCGCAGGGCGTATTTTTTGAAATCGTGGGTGTGGAGGAAGCCCTCCACCAGCAGAAAGCAGTAGATGGGAAAGGCCAGCCGCCCCGCCAGCCGCAGAACGTCGTCCAACTGAACACCCCCCGGCCAGAACGATTCCTGCTTGAACAGGCCGTTCTCGAGCAGGGACGCGCCGATGTGGTCCAGCAGCATCGACAGGCAGGCAATGCGTTTCAGGGCCGTGCCGCTGAGGGAAAGGCCCGGGCGGGAAAGTGTGTTGTTTTGCATTTTGTCAGACCTCACATTTGAACTGTCCCCATTCTATCGGTTCCGGGGGATCGTTTTCAACCGTTTTCCCTTCCTGTGTGAAAAAAGACCTCCCCGCACCATTCGATATAGAGAGGTCTTTTGTTGTTATCTTCTCACCACAGCCGGATGACCTTGATGACGCCCTCGGCCTTGTCGCGGGCGTTCTCCAGATGCTTCTGCAGGGCATCGGCGGCGGTGTTCCAGTCGCCCTTCAGGGCAGGCTCGAGGATCTCCAGATGCTCTTCGCAGGTCTGCTCCCGGTTGATCATGCTCACCTTGCCGGTCATGATGCGGAAACGGGTGTTCAGGCCGGTGATGCGGTCATAGGCCGAGCGGAGATACTTGTTGGGCAGAGTGCTCATCAGCAGCTCGTGGAAGTCGTCGTCCACCTTGCAGAAGTCGTCGATGACGTCCGGCTCGTGCATCATCCGCACAAAGTGTTCCAGCTTCTCCCGGGGGATGTCCGCGCCGTAGGTGCGCAGCGCATAAGGCTCCACCAGCAGGCGCATCTCGAACATGCTGTGTACGTCCTCCTCGGTGATGCCCGCCACCATCAGGCCCTTCTTGGGCAGGATGGTGATGAGCCCTTCCTGTTCCAGACGGCCCAGCGCGTCCCGCATGGGGGTGCGGCTGATGTTGCCCATCTCGGCGCAGAGCTTCTGCTCGTTCAGAAACTCATTGGGGCGGTACTCACAGTTCAGGATCTTGGTTTTCAGGTACTGATACGCCTGTAATTTCAGGCTCAGCTTTGCCTGTGCTTCCGTCTCTTTCATCTTCTTCTTCCTTTTCTTCAGTCTCTCTCCGGTCGGATGTTTCGTCTTCTGCTTGTATCCCTAAAACCATCCAACTATCACCTCGATTTCATTATCACATAATAGGATATTTTTTACAAGAGTTTCTGCTGAAGTTTGGCTTGATTTCCGTTTTGGCCAAATATCTTGACTCATTTTTGCACATATTCCACAACGGTTTTTGTGCTTGTTGCCAGCATTTGACTGTTGTTTTGCATCGAAAGATAAAATGTGGTACACTACAGACAGAAAGAAGGTATCAGCATCATGGCACGAAGCGACGGCTACAACACCAAGACCCGCCAGCTCATCCTGGATTATCTCATCCGCAACCGCCAGCACGCGGTCAGCGCGTCCAATATCCTCGAGCATCTCGAGGCCGAGGGCGCCAGCCCCAACCCCACCACCGTCTACCGCTATCTGGACAAGCTGGCCGGAGAGCAGCGGGTGATGAAATACGTCGCCGACAAGGGCGAAAAGGCCGTGTTCCAGTATGTGGACGAGGGCCGTCACTGCCGGGAGCACCTGCACCTCAAGTGTGTGCGGTGCGGGCGCATCTATCATCTGGACTGCCACTTCATGGACGAGGTGCGCGCCCACCTGATGGCAGAGCACGGCTTCACGCTGCAGTGCGAGGGCAGCGTTTTGTACGGTTTGTGCCGCAGCTGCGCTGCAAATGAGGCCGAAGACGGGCAGGCTGCACAAACCTGTAAAAATTGCTGCGCAGATGTTGACACGGACAAAAAGCAGTGATACAATTTCTGCATAAAAAGCGATGAACGGGAAAAGTAAGGCCCTGAGCGCCCTCTTCCAGAGAGTGCGGGCAGGTGTGAGCCGCGCAGATGGCCGGGCCTGAACGAACCCCCGTGAGCTTCCCCCTGAACCCCCGGATGCTGTGGCATTGCGGGCAGTAGGGGCAGACGTGCGCCGCTCGTTATCGCGGCAGTGCTTTCAACGGGGAGAGCGCACAAAGTGACTGGCACGCTGTGCCGGTAATTTAGGTGGCACCACGGATACGGCAGCATTCGTCCTAGCAAAAAGGATGTTTGCTGCCGTATTTTTTATTTGCCGCTCCCCCAAAAGCGAGGAAGGGAAAGCCTCGCGGATACACCGGAGCGGTCCAACACAAGAGGGGTAAGAAATATGTGCTGTGTGATAGGCTATACCGGGCATGATATGAGTGCCGACAAGTTCAAGGAATACCTGATGCGCACCGTCTCGCGCGGGCCGGACGACCAGCGCGTGGTGGAAGGGCCTTTCGGCCTGATGGGCTTCGGACGCCTTGCCATCATGGGCCTGACGCCGGAGGGGATGCAGCCCTTCTACCGCGGGGCCGACTGCGTGGTCTGCAACGGCGAGCTCTACGGCTTCCGCTTCGAGAAAGAGATCTTGAAGCGCCGGGGCTACAAGTTCACCTCCGACTGCGACTGCGAGATCTTGCTGCCGCTCTACTATGAGTACGGCCTCGATATGTTCCGCCACATGGACGCCGAATTCGCGCTCATCCTGTACGATTCCCGCAAAGACCGCCTCATCGCAGCCCGCGACCCCATCGGCATCCGTCCGCTGTTCTACGGCTACTCCAAGTCCAGCCACAAGATCGCATTTGCCTCTGAGATGCAGAACCTCATTGGCTGGTGCGATGACATCCGCCCTTCCCCATCGGCAGCTACTACTGCGACGGACGCTTTGTCCGCTACGAGGACATCGCCGATGTTCCCGCCCCCATGCAGGACGAGATGGACACCATCCTGACCAACATCCGCGAAAAGCTCATTGCCGGCGTGGAGAAGCGTCTGGACGCTGACGCACCCGTGGGCTTCCTGCTGTCGGGCGGCCTCGACTCCTCGCTGGTCTGCTCCATCGCCGCCAAGAAGCTGGGCAAGCCCATCCGCACCTTTGCCATCGGCATGGACACCGACGCCATCGACCTGAAATATGCCCGCCAGACCGCTGAGTATCTGGGCAGCGAGCATCACGAGATCATCATCAACCGGGATATGGTCATCAACAGCCTCGAAGAGATCATCCGTCTGCTGGGCACCTGGGACATCACCACCATCCGCGCCAGCATGGGGATGTACCTGCTGTGCAAGGCCATCCACGAGCAGACCGACGTCCGCGTGCTGCTGACCGGTGAGATCTCCGACGAGCTGTTTGGCTACAAGTACACCGACTACGCCCCCACCGCAGACGCATTCCAGCAGGAAAGCCAGAAGCGCATCCGCGAGCTGTATATGTACGACGTCCTGCGCGCCGACCGCTGCATCTCCGCCAACAGCATCGAGGCCCGCGTGCCGTTCGGTGATCTGGACTTTGTGCGGTACGTCATGGCCATCGACCCCGAAAAGAAGCTGAACAGCTACGGCAAGGGCAAATACCTACTGCGCAAGGCGTTCGAGGGCGACTGGCTGCCGCCGGAGATCCTGTGGCGTGAAAAGGCCGCCTTCTCCGACGCTGTGGGCCACAGCATGGTGGACGACATCAAGGAGTACGCCGAGAGCCTCTACACCGACGAGGAATTCCAGCTCCGCCGGGCAAACTACTCCGCCCACTGTATGCCGTTTACCAAGGAGAGCCTGTTCTACCGCGAGATCTTCGAGAAATACTACCACGACCAGAGCCGCACCATCGTGGACTTCTGGATGCCCAACAAGGCATGGCCGGGCTGCAACGTCAACGACCCCTCCGCCCGCGTGCTGGCAAACTACGGTGCTTCGGGCGTGTAAGCCTCTGAGACCCGCAGGTTATCTTGCGGAGTTCCACTTTTTGCTCGATATTACGTTCAGAATCGAACATCGCACGCTTTGCGGAGTTCGACTTTCGTGCGGAGTTGGAACATCGCAAATGACCCGAACACCGCAAACCTTGCGGAGTTCCAATTTAAGACGATATTACATCAAATATTTGGAATATCGCAAGATGTTTTACCACAGTAGCGCAGCTGTAAGAGGATCACAAAGCAGGCACGCATTTCCGGCTTTTCCGGGTGCGTGCTGCTTTTATTCTGATGTTGTTTTTCAGCTGCCGGAGGTTGCCAGCGCCAGCGCACCCACGAGGACGGCGAAACCGCCAAGGACGCCGAGGGCGATCTTTACCTCATCGGCCTCGATTTGTTCCTGGATCGCCACCTGTGTGCCGCAGTAGACATTGCAGCAGGCGCTGTGGCCGTCCGGGGTGGTGGCGGTGATCAGAGCCTTCCCGTCCCCCACCGCCGTTACCAGACCAAAGGGGTCTACAGTGGCGGCGGCAGGGTTGCTGCTGGTCCAGGTGATGGGTACGGCGCTGCCGTTTTCTGCCGCTACGGTGGCTTTCAGGGCCGCTGTGCCTCCGATGCCCTCCAGATACAGCCGCTCCTTGTTCAGGGTCACCCGGCCCACGTTGGACACCACCGTTACGTCACACCGCAGGGTGGTGGTGTAGGTGTTGGCCACGATGGTGGCCTTGCCGGGCTTCTGGGCCGTTACGAGGCCGTTGCGGTCCACCGTCGCCACAGCGGGATTGGTGCTGTACCACTGGTACACCCAGTCGTCGAAGGCGGCGCTGGACAGATAGAGCTGATAGACCGGGTTCCGGTCATTGTACTCGATCTCCATGTCCAGCCAGCTCTGGTTCAGGCGGCTCTCTGCCGCCGCGGTATTTTCTTCGTCCAGTATCGCCGTGGGGGCCGCCGCAGCCGCACTCAGAGGGCCGGCCGCAGCGCCGAAGAGCAGTGTCACTGCCAGAGCGGCAGCAAGATGGGCTAAATGTTTTTTCATCCGATGTTCCTCACAGTCTTGCGGGGCGCTGGTCGGCGCGGCCCGCAGTCCACCAAAAATCTCTTGCCTTTCGGAGCAGGTTCTCCTTCGCACAACCTGTCCATTCCTATCTTTTATTATACCATCCCGCCGCTGCGTAGGCAAATAAAAGCTCTTGCACAGTTTTTGTGCAGATGTTACAATAAGGGCAGCAAGTATTTCGGCCAACAACAGGAGGAATTTATCATGGTAAAGCACATCATTCTCTGGCAGCTCAAGGACGAATATTCCGACGCCGAAAAGGCAGACATCAAGGCCGGCATCAAAGCGGGCCTCGAGGGTCTGGCCGGTCAGATCCCGGGCCTCGTGGAGGTCCACGTCAACATCAACGGCCTGCCCTCTTCCAACGCCGATTTGATGCTGGACACCACCTTTTGAGTCTGCCGAAGCACTCAAGGGCTACTCCAAGCACCCGGCTCATCTGGCCGTCGCCGACAGCAGGGTGCGGCCCTACTATAAGAGCCGCGTCTGCCTGGATTACGAAGTCTAATTTTCAAGGTATCTTCCGCACCGGCAGGCTTTTTCTTTGTACAACCTCTCAGTCTGCTTCGCAGACAGCTCCCCTAGTAGGGGAGCCTCTGGCGAAGAGATAAAGCTTTACGGAATGCCAAAGCCTCCCCTCGGTAGGAGCAACGGCGACGACCGCCGCCAGTGGCGGAAACAGGGAGTCGCTGTTGGGGCCGCGGCCAGCAGGATGCAAGCGACAGTGAAGCAGACGCTGGGTGCCGCAACCCGGGCAGTGGCATCGCGCAGCGATGACGGAGAGGTTTCCACATTATTATATTGACAAACCCACCGATTTTGCGTATATTAGATGTAATAATGTAAATTGGCTGTGAAGAGAAGAGTACGCCTCGTCTGCGCCTGACAGAAAGCCCGAAGGATGGGAACCGGGCAGGGCCGCGCGGAGCGGAACATGGTCTCTGAGCTGCGCGGGCGAAGCGTTTAGCCTGCGACGGGTGCGCCCGTTACTGCGCTCGCCGGAGGTTCCGGCGCAAGGCCGCGTCTGCAAGGGTGCGGCGAAACAAGGTGGTACCACGGAAGTTACACGCTCTCGTCCTTGTCCGGCACAGCCGGCAGGGCGGGGGCGTTTTTCGCTGTTAGCGCCAAAAGAAAGGAAGAATCGTTTTCATGAGCGAGCACAAGACATTCTACATCACCACACCGATTTATTATCCCAGCGACAAGCTGCACATCGGCCACAGCTACACCACCGTGGCCTGCGACGCACTGGCACGCTTCAAGCGGATGCAGGGCTACGACGTCATGTTCCTGACCGGCACCGACGAGCACGGCCAGAAGATCCAGGACAAGGCCGCCGACGCAGGCGTGACCCCCAAGGAGTACGTGGATAAGATCGTCGCCACCGTCAAAGATCTGTGGAAGCTGATGGACATCAGCTACGACCGCTTCATCCGCACCACCGACGACTACCACATGGAGTCCTGCCAGAAGATCTTCACCAAGCTCTATGAGCAGGGCGACATCTACAAGGGCGAGTACACCGGCCACTACTGCAAGCCCTGCGAGAGCTTCTGGACCGACAGCCAGCTGGTGGACGGCAAATGCCCCGAGTGCGGCCGCGAGGTCTACGATGCCCACGAGGAAGCCTACTTCTTCAAGACCGGCAAGTACGCCGACCGTCTGCTCAAGCTCTACGAGGAGAACCCCCAGTTCATCCAGCCCGAGAGCCGCAAGAACGAGATGATCGCCTTCATCAAGCAGGGCCTGCAGGACACCTGTGTCTCCCGCACCTCCGTCAAGTGGGGCATCCCCGTGCCTTTCGATACCAAGCACACCATGTACGTCTGGGTCGATGCACTGAGCAACTATATCTCCGCTCTGGGCTACGGCAACGAGAAGTACGACGAGTACAGCAAGTTCTGGCCCGCAGACCTGCACATGGTGGGCAAGGAGATCCTCCGCTTCCACACCATCCTGTGGCCCGCCATGCTGATGGCCCTGGATCTGCCGCTGCCCAAGCGGGTGTTCGGCCACGGCTGGCTGCTGATGAACGGCGGCAAGATGTCCAAGTCCGTGGGCAATGTCGTTGACCCCGTCATCCTCTGCGACCGCTACGGCGTGGACGCCATCCGCTACTTCCTGCTGCGTGAGATCCCCTTCGGCAACGACGGTATGTTCACCAACGAGGCCCTCATCAACCGCATCAACAGCGACCTTGCAAACGACCTTGGCAACCTGCTGAGCCGCACCGTCGCCATGTGTGAGAAGTACTTCGGCGGCACTGTCCGCAAAGTGGCCGGCACCGAGGCCATCGACACCGAGCTGGAGACCATGACCAGCGAACTGCTGGGCAAGGTCACGGCAGACATGGACAACCTGACCATCCCGCAGGCTCTGATGGAGATCTTCGCCGTCATCCAGCGCGCCAACAAGTATATCGACGAGACCGCCCCCTGGGCTCTGGCCAAGGATGAGGCCAACAGGGCGCGCCTTGAGAGCGTGCTGTACCATCTGTGCGAGGCTCTGCGCGTTTGCGGCATCCTGCTGAACGCTTACCTGCCCTCCACCGCTCCCAAGATGATGGAGCAGCTGGGTCTGGACGCTTCCGCTATCGACGTGGAAAAGGCCGCTTACGGCGCACAGGAGAGCTACACCGTCCACAAGGGCGAGGCGCTGTTCCCCCGCATCGACGTGGCAAAGGAGATCGCCCACCTGAAGGAAGAGGACGAGAAGCGCAAGGCCGCTGCCGAGGCCGCTAAGAAAGCCAAGGAAAAGGCTGAGAAGAAGGCCGCTGCTCCCGCTGAGGAGAGCAATGTGGACTTCACCCACGAGGCAGAGATCTCCTATGACGACTTCTGCAAGGTGGAGCTGCGCGTGGCCGAGGTCCGCGCCTGCGAGAACCTGAAGGAGAGCAAAAAGCTGCTCCACCTGACCGTCTTTGACGGCGAGCGTGAGCGCTGCATCCTGTCCGGCATCGCCAAGTGGTTCAAGCCGGAAGACCTCATCGGCAAGAAGCTCGGCATCGTCTGCAATCTGGCACCCCGCCCGATGATGAAGGGCAAGTATGTCAGCGAGGGCATGATCTTCGCCGCCGACACTGCCGACGGCGGCTGCTCCATCCCCTTCTACAGCGACGACACCCCTGTGGGCGCCCGCATCCACTGAGCGATGGAGAACAACACGACTCCTTCCCGCGCCGAGAAGCTGGACAAAATTTTCGGCATGCCGCTGTTTGCGGTGCTGCTGGCCATCTTCTGCAATGTGCTGTGGGGCTGTGCGTTCCCCTTCATCAAGATGGGTTACCGCCTCTTTGAGATCGATCCGTCCAACACCGCGTCCATCTTCTGCTTTGCCGGTGTAAGGTTCATGCTGGGCAGTCTGCTCGTCCTGCTGGGCAGCACCCTGCTCCAGAGCCGGATGCCCACCTTCCCGAAAGGGAAAGTCTTTGCCGAGTGCTGTGTACTGGGCCTGTGGCAGACCACGACCCAGTACGCCTTCTACTACATCGCCGTGGCGATGCTCACCGGTGCGTTCGGCGGCATCCTGAACAGCACCCAGAGCTTTCTGGGCGTCATCTTCGCCCACTTCATCTACGGCAATGCCGATCGGATGACCCCGGCAAAGACCCTGGGCTGCGCCGTCGGCTTTGTGGGCGTGCTCATCGGCACACTGGGCAACCACGGCGGCGGCAGCGGCTGGGGCGTCTTCTGTATGCTGTTTGCAACGGTGGTCTTCACCCTGTCCGGCCCGTGGAACAAGTCCGTCACCAAAAAGGCGGACAGCTTCGCGGTCTGCTTCCTGAACCTGTTCGTGGGCGGCGCAGCACTCTTCGTGCTGGGTACGGCTCTTGGCGGGCGTCTGGGCAGTGTGACGCCGCTGGGCATTCTGGTGCTGCTGTATCTGGCCTTCATCTGCGGCGCCGGCTATCTGCTCTGGGCCTTGCTGATGAAGAACAACCCCGTCAGCCGCATTGCTATCTTCGGCTTCGTGAACCCGGTGGTCAACGTGCTGCTGAGCGCTGTGCTCAACGGCGAACCGCTGTTCCGCTGGCAGTATCTGGCCGCACTGGTGTTCGTCTGCGTCGGCATCTGGCTGGTGAACAAAGCCCCCGCAAGAAGGAGGAGCAATGACCGGCCCGATCTTCGACACCCACGCCCACTACAGCGCCCGCGCCTTCGATGCTGACCGCTTTGCTCTGCTGGACAGCCTGCCCGAAAAGGGCGTGGTCGGCGTCTGCGAGCAGGCCACCCACTCGGGGGACGCGCCCCGGGTGCTGGAGCTGGCTCACCGCTATCCGTGGGTGTATGCCGCCATCGGCATCCATCCCGAGAGCCTGCTGGCCCCCGAGGACTGCGGCGAGGAAGGCCCCGCCCCCACGGTCTCGGTCTTTGGCGGCGACTGGGCCGCCGAGATGAAAGCCCTTGCCCCCTATTACGACGACCCGAAAGTGGTCGCTGTGGGCGAGTGCGGGCTGGACTACCACTGGCCTGTGCCGAAGGACGCACAGCTGGCGCTGTTTGAGGCGGAGATCCGCCTTGCGCTTGAGCTGGACAAGCCCATCATCGTCCACGACCGAAACGCCCACGCCGACGTCTACGCCCTGCTGAAAAAGTACCGTCCCAAGGGCATCGTCCACTGCTATTCCGGCAGTGCGGACGACGCCGTGTGGCTGGCCCGGCAGGGGCTGTATTTCGGCTTCGGCGGTGCCTGTACCTTCAAGGGTGCCAAGCGGGCGGCAAAGGCCATTGCGGCTCTGCCTTTGGAGCAGATCGTCCTCGAGACGGACTGCCCCTACATGGCCCCGGAGCCGGTGCGCGGCATCCGCTGCGACAGCTCCCTCATCCGGTACGTCGGCGAGTATGCCGCCAGCGTCAAGGGCATCAGCCCGGAAGAAGTCTTCCGCCAGACGGCGCGGAACGCCCGGACTGTTTACCAACTGTAAGATTCAGGGCATTTTCCTGTTTCTGTATAAATTCGAAATCATATTTTTTCATAAGGAGATTCTATTATGAAAGCTCGTATCCCTTCTCACCGCGAATTCATCATCAACTTCCCCGACAGCGTTGACCAGGCAAAGGCCAACGAGGGCTGGGCAAAGCTGCAGCAGATCGTTGAGGACTACAAGAAGGCCCACAACGGCGCTTCCGTCTACGCTCCCACCTTCATCGAGGACTGCGAGCCTGCCGTCAAGAAGCTGCAGGAAGAGTACGGCTTCGAATACACCGTCGAGTACGTGAAGTAATTTTTCCTGAAGATTCAACAAAATGAGAGCAGCCGCCGCATGGAGCTTTCCGTGCGGCGGCTGTTTTTTGCCCGGCGGGACGCAAATCGCCGGGCCTTACGAGTTGCGCTTGCCGATTTTTCTGCAACCCCTTGGCGGGGCCTTGAAAAATCGGAGCGCTGCCCCAGCCTCGCCTCCCTGTTTCCGCCGCAGGCGAACGGGTTGCGGCACCCAGCATCCGCTGCGCCTTGCTTGCGTATCGCTGGCCGCGGCCCCAACAACTCCTCGCTGCTTCCGCCGCTGGCGGCGCTCGTCGTCGTTGCAGTCGGCTCCGCTGCTGTTCGAATCCACCCTTGCGGCGCTTTACAAACTTCCAGATAAAACAGAAACTCCAGCGTTATTACAACACTGGAGTTCTTGGTGGGCGCGGGCGGATTACGCAAGCCGCGCTGCTAAAAACAGCCTAGCAGGCTGTTTTTGCCCGGCGGGACGCAAAGCGCCGGGCCGCAGCTGTTCGAATCCACCCTTGGATATGCTTTGAAAAGCTTCGGACAAAAGAAAAACTCCAGCATCTTTACGACGCTGGAGTTTTTGGTGGGCGCGGGTGGATTCGAACCACCGAAGCTGAAAAGCAGCAGATTACAGTCTGTCCCCATTGGCCACTCGGGAACACGCCCATATTCTTTTCGTGTCCGTTGCCGGACGACTTGCTTAGTTTATCATAGGTTTCTGGATTTGTCAACCTCTTTTTTCATTTCTTTTTCTTGTTTCAGATTCAGTTTTCCATGCAGGCACGGATGGCACTGAGAGTCACGTCATACTCCCGCTTTGCCTTGTCCATGTCGGCTGCGGCCGCAGCGATATTGCCGCCCCGCAGCGCCTCGGTGATGGGGTCCAGCGTGCCGCACAGCTGGGTAAACGACAGGCTCTGACAGACGCCCCGGAGGGTATGCGCCGCATTGAAGGCCGCCTGCACGTCGCCCTCGGCCATCGCCTGTTCCAGCGCACGAAAGCTGGTGTCATTGATAAACCTGCCCAGCAGGCGCTTTATCATTGCCTCATCGTAAAAACGGCTCAGGACATTGTTATAGTCTCCGTTCATCTGGCTGTAACATTTCCTTAACTGTCATGATTTTCCTTTCCTTCAATCGCCCGAAAAAGCCATAGACACAAAAAAAGACTGCAACAGCCACCCCCTCGCGGGGAAAGCTATTGCAGCCGAACTACCTTCTGCTTGCAGGAAATAAAGCAGAAAGCTCCTGACTTTGCGTCCCTGACTCACATCAGGTTTGCCAACAACGATTCTGTTTTCAGAGTCCATTCCGGAAGCACAATGTTCCATTGGACCAGTCTCTGTTTTTATAGTATAGCACCGACATTTTTTAATGTCAACTCGTTTCGCGTTTTGTCAATATAAGGATCGATATTTTCATGCACACTTC
>ENA-OQJN01000688-OQJN01000688.1-human-gut-metagenome-genome-assembly--contig:-NODE-688-length-12475-cov-2.487204_pt1 | contig 12475 bp, 12 predicted proteins | sample MGYA00242610_ERZ504777 | MGnify/ENA primary metagenome ERZ504777 (study PRJEB26092, sample SAMD00036350) | human gut metagenome | host: Homo sapiens | study: EMG produced TPA metagenomics assembly of... | reverse complement strand
TCTCTTGCGGCGACAGGTTCGAGGTATCCCTCCCAACGATCCGCGCCACTTGCCGCCGTCCTTCTTCCGTGCTACGGTCCACGGCCTCGAACACCGCCTTCACTTCCTTAATAAGCGTCTTCCCGGATAGGCAATAAAATACGCCGACAGCCGTCAGCAACCCACTGAACTGCGGATGTATGATCCAAGCCCACGACAATATCCTCTCGCAGATTAAATACACGCCAAGGATAAGCACGACTGCCAGTATACCGCCTTTTAGGACCCGCTCGGAGCCTTTATTCAACTCTTTCTCTCCGGCGCTGATCGCTTTGCCAAACCATACGATAGGATGGGGCCAACCTTCCGGGTCTCCCAGCAACCGGTCGGATAACCAACCGCCCAAAAAGGGCACGATCTTGAGTAAATTGATAGAATGATGTAACCAATACATATTGAATGTCATTGAAGGAACAAACTTAGACAAAAAAAGAACATAAGGAAGTGGTAAGCGATTCTTCATCACACATTAGGCGAAAGAAACCTACATTTAAAGGATTTCGAGCGTAGACTTTCATATTCTATCAGCTGTTGTATGATCATCCACCATCCGTTGCATGATCTTCTAACAGTTGGTGGATGATCATACAACGGATGGTAGAAGATGAGTAGGTACGGAGAAAACGGCTAAAGGATGCCTTTAGAAGCCTTAAATCTTCGGGAAGGGAGGGCTTGATATACGGGGGATTTCTTTCAATTTTGTATTTATTAACAAGAAAAGCGTTCTTACGGCCGGTTATTATTACTTTATTTGCTCCCACCGTATCGTGAAAGGAGTTAATCGAGATGACAGATGAAAAATCCATTTTAGAACAATTTGCCGCTGGAAATCATACCGCTTTCCGGGAATTGTTCATGCGTTACCATCTGAAAGTCTATTATTTCGTGCTGGGACTCGTGAAGTCCGAGAGTGATGCCGAGGACTTGACTCAAGAGATTTTCCTAAAGCTTTGGACGCATCGGAGTCGTTTCACGGAAGTGAGGACGTTCGGTTCCTACCTCTATGTGCTGGCGAAGCATACGGCGTTCAATTATATCGAATCCCGCCGGGTGAATCTCGTGAGCTTGGAGAGTGCTTCGGAGGAAGACGAGGAGCGAAGTACGCCTTATGAGGATTTAGTCGCTAAGGATTTGCGATTGTTGGTGGATATGATTGTAGAGACCATGCCGCCACAGCGGAGGATGATCTACCGGATGAGCCGTAATGAGGGATTGTCGAACACAGAGATCGCCGAGAATTTACAACTCTCAAAAAAGACCGTGGAAAAACATTTGAATCTAGCGTTAAGGGAATTGCGGAACGTAGTATTGACTTTCCTTCTTGTTATGATATGTTAATGAATTGAGGGTAAAGTGAGAAAAGTAGGTCCTATAAACAAGATAAAAATAGAAAAAGCAGGAATGAGTCCTATAAAAAAGATATTAAAATACTTTTTCCATCATTCGTTCTCCGGGGAGATGGTGGATCGGGTACATCAACGATTGGCGGAGCCGGGAGACGAACGGGAAAAGGAAGAGGTTTTACGGGAGATCTGGAATGAGATCGGTTTTCCGGAGGCGGATAAACGAAGCGAGATGGCTTTCACCCGGTTGGAGAATACATTGGACGTGAGGCCCCGTCCCTGTCTGCGTATCCCGGCATGGGTGCGTATCGCCGCTATCTGGCTGATCCCTTTGTTGTCGTTGGGTGTTTCTTATTATCTATATAGAGACGCACGGGATGTCAGGCAGCTCGCTTTTATGGAGCGGTTCGTACCTTCCGGCAAGCGGGAGCGGATCACCTTGCCCGATGGTAGCGAGGTCTGGTTGAATTCCGGTACCTTGCTGCTTTATCCATCCGACTTTATCGGGGATAAGCGAGAGATCTATCTGGTGGGAGAGGGATATTTCAAGGTGCGAAAACGTCCTGAGCAACCTTTCATTGTGCGGACGAAAGCGATGCGGGTACAAGTGTTGGGTACCGAGTTTAATTTATCCGCTTACTCGGACCAAGAGAAGATAACGACAACCTTGGAGGAAGGTTCCTTGAAGATCCTTCCTGATGATCCCTCGGTGGCTCCATGTATATTGAGTCCTAACGAGCAGCTTGTCTACATCCCTTCCCGGGGAAAGGTGGACGTGCGGCAGGTGGTGGGCTCGGATTACTCGGCATGGAAAGAGGGAGGCTTGTTGTTTAACAACGATTCTTTCGAGGATATTTTAAAAACCTTGGAACGTGTCTATAATGTGAAGGTGCATTTGCGTACCTCCGCTTATCATTCCAACCGGCTTACGATCCATTTCAATAAGAATGAGTCATTGGTGAACATCATGATGCTGCTCAAGGAGATAGTACCTGGTTTAGAGTATCAGATCAAAGAGGATGGAGTCTATATTGATTAAAATGTATATTTCTTAGTCTTCTTTTAAAAGTGAAAGTATATATAGAAACGAGTGTGTTTACCAATTAGAAGTAAAAACTTTATCTCACTGTTTGTTTGTCGAGCTGAACAATAGATACGAGCTTTCGATAAACAGTTTGGTGTTTGTGTCCTTTGGAATTTCTATTACTCAATGTTCTGTGTTTTACATTTGTTAACTTTGTTCTGTTAGGTGTATCCTTCGTATTCCTTGTCCTAATAACGAGTACGTACTATAGAAGGAAATATAAATGTTTAACTAAAAAATCTAATATCGCATGAACAGGAATAAATCTATATGTATCACTATTCTTTGTTTGAGTCTTGCTATGGTTCGGAGTTTGCCTATTGATGCGCAAAAAGTGACATTTCATGACGGTTTTATCTCTTTAAAACAAGCATTTGAGAAACTAGAGTCAGTCTCGACTTATAAGATAGCCTATAATGACAGTCAATTGGATGTGTCGAGAAAAGGTCTTGATGGATCAAAAAGAAATGGAAGTCTTGTTGGCCTTATCGCAATTGTTAAAGAATACGGGGTACACATATAAGACAAATGGAAATTACATACTTATTGTACCGGAGAAAGCGGATGATACCACGAAAGACAGAAAAAGAGTATCGGGTGTGATTGTCGATAACCAAGGTATCCCTGTGATTGGTGCAAATGTTGTGGAGAAGGGGACTGCAAACGGAACTATCACTGATATTGATGGGAAATTCACGTTAGAGGTAAGCGGTAATGCTACTCTTCAAGTCTCATATATCGGCTATAATACGCAAGAATTATCGGTCTCAGGAAAGACCGATTCTCCGTTAAACTTGGCGAGGATACGCAAGCTTTAGACGAGGTGGTCGTTGTTGGATATGGAACACAAAAGAAGGTAAATCTGACGGGAGCGGTGCAAAGTATTTCTAGTCAGGATTTAACGAAGCGAAACCTTTCCAGTTCATCTCAAGCCTTACAAGGCTTGATACCGGGTATGGTTGTTACCCAAAGTTCCGGAGCTCCGGGAGCGACGGCCTCCATCCAAATCCGAGGAACGGGATCGATCAATTCAAATAGTGAGCCTTTGGTATTGATAGATGGAGTTGAGGGGGATATGAACTCTGTCGATATGAATGCGATAGAGTCTGTCTCTGTATTGAAAGATGCTGCATCAGCGTCGATCTATGGATCTCGTGCCTCTAATGGTGTCATTTTGGTGAACAACCAAAAGGGCTAAAGAAAATAAATTATCGGTCTCTTATAATGGTTATGTAGGTTTTCGTACGCCTACCTCGACTCCTAATCCCGTAGATGCGGTCACTTATATGGAGGCTATCAATCAAGCGTGCGTTAATAATAATCAAGCCCCTCAATATTCGGAAGAGGTAATTAATGCCTATAAAACTTCTGGGGCAGATAATATTCATAGGTATGATACGAATTGGAAAGATTTAGTATTTGATGAAATCACGTTAACACATAATCATTCACTTAGTGTTAGTGGTGGTAGTGATGTGTTAAAGACATTTGTCAATGCTTCCTATAATTATGAGGATGGTTTAATACCAAATAATTCGTTCAAACGTACTGCTATTCGTTCAAACACGGACGTTAAGCTAACAGAGTGGCTTAGGGCGGGTTTAAACCTGAATATCCGTAGAAGCATTCAAAAAGACCCGACGAGTGGAACAAATAATATTATAAATAGTACGTTGCGTTTTACACCTCTTTTTGGGGCTGTTAATAATGATGGAACTTGGGGAAATGGCCAAAATGGTATCAATCCGTTAGCGCAAGCGATTGATGGTGGGGTTAAGGTCGTAGATAATAATGATATAGATGTAAAAGGAACTCTCGCTTTGACACCAATCAAAGGTATGGAGATCTTGGCCAGTTATGCCAGCAGGCGGTATGAGAATAAACAAGATAAGTTTCAGAATACCTATGATACTTATGAGGGTGGTAATTTTATCATGACTTATCCTACGACTAAATCTAGGTATGAGGAGTGGTATCAGTTGATTAAGAACCAGTTTAACGCTCAGGTGACTTATGAAAATACTTTCAATGAAAGGCATTATTTTAAGGGCTTTTTGGGATTTCAAACCGATGAGTTCAAAAATAAGTCGTTTGGTGGTTCACGTAATAATTATTACTATGATGGCTACGAGGAAATGAATCATGGGGATGCCTCTTCCTCTATGGTTAATGGTAATAGTTCTAAATTGACTATGATGTCATATTTCGCTCGCTTTAATTATACTTTTTGCGGACAAATATTTAATCGAACTTACCGGACGTTACGATGGCTCATCAAGGTTCACTGCTAAAAATCGCTGGGGATTTTTCCTTCAGTGTCTATTGGATGGCGAATATCAGAGGAACATTTCTTCGATCCATTAAAAGATGCGATTGATAATTTGAAGATCCGTGCTTCGTATGGTTCTTTAGGAAACCAAGACCTCAAGGACTATTATCCATATGCGTCTGTATTAGCCTTGGATGCCTCGTATTGGTTTGGAGATAGTAAAAATTATACTACAGGAATTTATTCCAATGCGTTGTCTAATCCTGAAATCTCTTGGGAGAAATCACAGCAGTTTGATTTTGGATTGGATATTACCGCTTTTAATACCCGTTTGGATGTGACGTTTGATTATTACATCCGTGAAATTAGCGATATGTTGCAACAATTTCCCGTGACTTATGCGGTTGGTTTGACTTCTCCATGGGAGAATGCGGGCAATATGAGAAATAACGGTTGGGATTTAAGCGTGATGTGGCATGATCGGATAGGAAAAGTGAAATATAACATTAGGGCTATGTTATCCGATGTAAAAAATGAGGTGACGGATCTGTATGGAAATAAGTATATTAATGATAATAATACGACACAAGAGGGATTCCCTATAAGTTCTTGGTATGGATATGTGGCTGATGGATATTTCCAGTCTAAAGAGGAGATTAATAACTATCCAGTTTATGGGAATAATAAAGATAATGTAAAGCCCGGATATATAAAATATAAGGATATTAGTGGCCCCTGAAGGGGTACCTGATGGCCAGATCACAGATGCGGATCGTACGATTATCGGTGATCCACAACCACGTTATTCTTTTAGTCTGAATCTAGGTGCGGAATGGAATAACTTTGATTTTAATGTGTTTTTACAAGGAGTGGGTAAACGGGATATATTCTTTAACGGAGCAGGAGCAAGGCCGTTTTGGATGGGAGGTACTGTTTACGAACATCAGTTGGATTCTTGGTCTGAAGAGAATCGAAATGCAGAATATCCTCTATTATTGATTGATGGTTCAGGCGGAGGAAACATGAATAATATTCCTTCTTCTTTTTGGGTAAAGAGTGGGGCTTATATGCGTTTAAAGAACGTGAGTGTAGGTTATTCATTGCCTAAGAATATATTAGGTAAATCAGGGCTTAGTAATGTGCGATTTTATCTAAGCGGCCAAAATCTACTCACAATAGCAAAAGGATATAAAGGATATGATCCTGAAGGTGATGTATCATCTTATTATCCGGTTACTCAGGTTTATACATTTGGTGTCGATATAAAATTTTAAAGGAAAGGTTATGAAAAGATACAGATTCATTTATACGATTTGCGTGTTACTTGTTTTTATTAATATATCATGCAGTGATTTTTTGGATGTAGAAGATACGAATCCGTCTTACACAAACGAGGGATTTTATACAAATGAGAACGCAATCAGAGAAGGGGCAACTGGTGTATATTCGAACTTATATATGCAGGTTGTAGGAGAACTCGCCCATACGACAATCTTTGATTTTTATACAGGGCTAGCTCTGGAAAGAAATGAGAATACGACGATTGGTGCGGGAGGTGGTTTAAATGCGGATAACAGCGATATACTTAAATTCTGGTCCCAACTTTATACGAACGTAGCGAGAGCAAACGCATTTTTAACAGGAGTGAGGCCGAATATGGATGATCTTAGTAAGAAGTCTTTACAGTATGTATCGGAGGTCCGTGTGTTAAGAGCGTATTATTATTATCTGTTAATCGCTTTATGGGGGGATGTGCCTTTTTATACAGAACCTCCCACTTCCGATCAGTATGAGGTGGAAAAACATCAAGGGTTAAAATATTGGATTTTATTATAAACGAATGTAATGAAGCTACCGAATATCTAGATTGGATCGCAATGGATAGAGGACGTGTTGATAAATCATTTGCGTATGGTCTTATCAATCGTATGGCTTTATTAGGGGGGAGTTTAGATTTCGGAGGAAAAAGTACTGAATATTTTAAAATAGCCGCTGAAGCAGCCTCAAAAGTGATCGGGAAACGTTTGCTGGCATTGAACTACGAGGATTTGTTTGTCGTGGAAGGACAGGCGAAAGCAGATGTCCGAAACGAGATGATTTTGGAGATGATCTATAATGTTGATGGTACGAATGTTCACAGGAATTGGACTGGATTTGGTTTTGTCTCTCGTATGCAAGGACAAACGTCTCGACATCCGAGTATGCTGTTGGCAGATACTTATGAATGTATAGATGGGAAACGTATTGATGAATCTCCACTATATGATGTACATCACCCACAAAAGAACAGGGACCCTCGTTTCAAGGCTACTTTATGGATGCATGGAGATACAGCTACTTGTAATAATGGTTCTTTGAATACCGTTATTATCAATGCCTATGATGACGAGACACAACAATATAATTATACGACTGGTGAATGGGAGGTTAGAAATAATGATGATATAAATAGCGCTGCAGCTTGGGCTAGTTTTACCAATGCCGGGTGTGGTTATATTATAGCTAAATATAGTAAAGAAACATCTCAAAATATTAGCTATACAAGTCAAAATGTACCAATCATGCGGTATGCGGAAATCTTACTTGGTTATGCGGAAGCGAAGATTGAACTAGGGGAGTTGGATCAGAGCGTTTATGACGCTATCAATCAAGTACGAAATCGTGTAGGGATGCCCAATGTATCGGCTGATAGAATCGGAAATATAGAGAAAATGCGTCAATTAGTAAGAAGAGAGCGTAAGGTAGAATTCGCTATTGAAGGATTGCATCTGATCGATATGAGAAGATGGGGAATTGGGGATTTAGAAAATGAGAAACCGATGTATGGTCGTCCTATCGAGGAAATTCGTTATAAAGGTTTGTCTGAGACCGATTATTCCTTATTTTAAGAAATCGGATCGTCATGATTTAAATGATATTCCTGATTATGAGTCTTATAAAGAAAAATTGAAAGTAAGGGACGCAAATCGTTATTGGGATGCTAAATTTTGAGTTATGGCCTATTCCTCAACAAGAATTGGATCGTAATCCTAAATTAGTTCAAATAAAGGGTATTAAATATGAAACGACGAGATTTTTTTTGACTTATAGTTTATTGACAGGAGGAAGCTCGCTTTTTGCTTCCTCTTGTGACAGCTTGCCAAAAAAGGGAATTAAGATTTTCCTCTTCCATGCCGATTGAAGGAGGAGCGAAAGTAGAGGAAATGAAAGCTGATATTGTGGTTGTTGGAGGAGGAATGGGCGGTTGTGCAACTGCGTTAGCCGCTTGTAGAAATGGTATGAATGTAATTCTTACGGAAGAAACGGATTGGATTGGTGGACAGGTTTCTCAGCAAGGTGTACCGCCAGACGAACATAAATGGATTGAGTCTGGTGGAGCTACCGCATCTTATCGAATGTATAGAAATAAAATACGTGATTTTTATCGGTATCATTATCATTTAACAGAGGCGGCTCGTAATAATCCATATCTAAATCCGGGTAATGGTGGTGTATCTAAAATATGCCATGAACCGATGGTTTCTGTGGAGGTCTTGATGGAAATTGCTAATGCCTTATGTTAGTGCGGGAAAATTACAAAATTTTGTTAAATCATAAGGTCTACAAATTCCGATGTGCAGGAGATGAAGTGTTAGCTGTTACTGTACGAGATAGACAAAATGGAGAACTTGTTACCTTGACCGCTCCTTATTTTGTGGATGCGACAGAGTGTGGTGATTTACTACCACTGACGAAGACTGAATATGTAACAGGTTCGGAGTCGCAAGAAGATACAAAAGAGCTGCATGCTGCTAAGCAGTCAAATCCTTTGAATAATCAGGCTTTTACTGTTTGTTTTGCGATGGAATACATACCGGGAGAAGATTGGACGATCGATAAGCCAGATAATTATACGTTTTGGGCTAACTATATACCAAATTTAACTCCTGCATGGCCAGGTAAATTGTTGAGTATGACCTATCCGACACCATCTACATTAAAACCTAATCATGCTGTCTGTATTCCTGATGGAACACCAACGGATGCTTTTAACTTTTGGATGTATCGTAGAATTATAGATCAGCATAATTTTCTTCCAGATACTTACCAAGGGAGCACGACTCTTGTTAATTGGCCTCAGAATGATTATATGTTAGGGAATATTATAGATGTGCCCGAGAATGAATTTCAGAAGCATGTGGATGCCGCAAAAGCTTTGAATCTTTCATTGTTATATTGGTTACAGACTGAAGCCCCACGACCAGATGGTGGTGTTGGTTGGAAGGGATTAAGGCTCCGTAAAAATTTGCTTGGTACGAAAGATGGAATGGCTAAATATCCTTATATAAGGGAGTCACGCCGCATTAAAGCGGAATTTAGAATTTTAGAGGAGCATGTGGGCGAAGAGAATAGGAAGTTGATATCAGGAGAAACAACTGCTGCTGCATTTTATGATAGTGTTGGTATTGGTTATTATCATATAGATTTGCATCCTTCTTGTGGAGGAGACAATTATATAGATTTCAACTCTCTTCGTTTTCAAATACCGTTAGGTGCTTTATTACCACAGCGGGTAAATAATTTGTTCCCTGCATGTAAAAATATAGGGACGACTCACATAACAAATGGGTGTTATCGTACCCATCCAGTAGAGTGGGGAATAGGAGAAGCTGTAGGTTTATTAATTACCTATGCCAGTAAAAAGCAAATATCCGCTCGTATTATTCGCAGCGATAAGAATATGCTAACGGATTTCCAGCAATGGATTCAAAAAGAAGGAGTCGAGATTGCATGGAAAAAAGAACTTGTGTAAATATTGTGTGTTGGTAAAAATTAGGATTGGAGAACCGTATTAATGGAATCAAGAAATGAATTCTTGTTTTGTTGATACGGTTCTTTTCTTTTTATGTCAAGAAAATGTTTTTACCTTTAGACGGGCAAAAAGAATCCCGAATGAGTGGGTATGGATTTTTTTGCTAAAACATGTTAATAGAAAGTTTTTTCTTTTTAATAATATGTATTTGTTTGTCAGTTACGAAATAATCACTACCTTTGCACCGCAAAATTTTTTATTAATCAATATTAAACAGCGTTTTATGAACAATTACGAAACCGTTTTCATTTTGACTCCCGTTTTGTCTGACGCTCAGATGAAGGAAGCGGTAGAGAAATTCACGAACCTTCTGAAAGCTCAAGGAGCTGAGATCGTGAATGAAGAGAACTGGGGCTTGCGCAAGTTAGCTTATCCTATCGACAAGAAGACAACAGGCTTCTACCAGTTGGTTGAATTCAAGGCAGATCCTAGTGTTATCGCTACGTTGGAGTTGAACTTCCGTCGTGACGAGCGTGTGATCCGCTTCTTGACTTTCCGTCAAGACAAGTATGCCGCAGAATATGCAGCTAAGAGAAGAAATCTGAAATCATCTAAAGAAACAGTAAAGGAGAATAATTAATTATGGCAGCAACTCAATCAGAAATCAGATATTTAACTCCGCCTTCAGTAGACGTTAAGAAGAAAAAATATTGCCGTTTCAAAAAGAACGGTATCAAGTATATCGATTATAAGGATCCTGAATTCTTGAAGAAATTCTTGAACGAGCAAGGTAAGATCCTTCCGCGTCGTATCACTGGTACTTCCTTGAAGTTCCAACGTCGTGTGGCTCAGGCTGTAAAGCGTGCTCGTCACTTGGCTTTGCTTCCTTACGTGACCGATTTGATGAAATAATTAATTAAGAGGAGACAGAATATGCAAGTTATTTTGAAAGAAGATGTAGTGAATTTAGGCTACAAAGACGATATCGTAACAGTAAAAGACGGTTACGGACGTAACTTTCTAATCCCCACGGGTAAGGCAGTGATCGCTTCAGAGTCTGCTAAGAAAGTATTGGCTGAGAACTTGAAGCAACGTGCCCATAAATTGGCTAAGATCAAGGAAGACGCTCAGACTTTGGCCGCTAAGTTAGAGGGTGTAGCTTTGACGATTGGTGCTAAGACTAGCTCTACAGGTACGATCTTCGGTTCTGTAACGAATATCCAAGTTGCTGAGGCTTTGGCTAAGGCTGGTTTCGAGAATATCGATCGTAAGATTATCTATATCAAGGAGTCTGTTAAGGAAGTAGGTAGCTATAAGGCTGTTTTGAAACTTCACAAAGAGGTTTCCGTTGAGGTTCCTTTCGAGGTTGTTTCTGAATAATAGATACTTTAATATATCATGAAAGAGGGTAGTTTCGAAACTGCCCTCTTTTTTTGTTTTAATTATAAAAAAAGATATCTGTCAATCAGCAAAAAAGCGCTACATTTGTCTCCAAATTTGCAATAATTTTAGAAAGTGAGCAAAAAGTCTTTTCTATATATTAACTTGCTATTTGCGTTGTTTTTTTTCTTGCCCGGACTTCAGGCGAGAGAGAAGACTTTTACGGTCGTGATCGATGCTGGGCATGGCGGTAAGGACCCGGGAGCTAGAGGGGCGAATGTTAATGAGAAGGAGATAAATCTCGCTGTCGCCTTAAAATTGGGTCGATTGATAGAGAATAACGCGGAGGATGTGCGTGTGATCTATACTCGTAAGACGGATCGTTTTATCGAGTTGGACGAACGTGCGAATATAGCGAACCGCAATAAGGCGGATCTTTTCGTGTCTATCCATACGAATGCCGTAAAGCGTGGAAGTACCGTGCAAGGTACGGAGACGTATACGCTGGGTTTGGCCCGTAGCGAAGAGAACTTAGAGGTGGCTATGAGTGAGAACTCAGCGATCTTGTTGGAGGATAATTATCAACAACGGTATGAGGGATTTGACCCGAACTCTTCGGAGTCCTATATCATTTTCGAGTTTATGCAGAATAAGCATATGGAGCAAAGTATTAGTCTGGCTTCCGAGATACAGAAATCGTTCGGGGCTTGTAAGCGGGTGGACCGTGGCGTAAGACAGGCTGGTTTTTTGGTGCTTCGTAAAACGAGCATGCCCAGTGTTCTGGTCGAGTTGGGGTATATCTCGAATCGTCAAGAAGAGCAGTTCATGAGAACCGCCGCCGGACAAAATAAATTGGCGGAAGCGTTGTACGATGCTTTTTGCAAATATAAGAAGAATTACGATCGTCGTAAAGGAAATATTTCCGGAGCTGTCGTTGCTCCCGTAGCGAATGAGAAAACTCCGCCTCCGGGGAGCGAGGCTGATATCTTAAATAAAAAACAGCAAGCCACAAGACAGAAAACCTCAGTTTCTTCTACCACTTCCGTGAACAGGAACACGAAAGGAAAGGTTATATATAAGATACAATTCTTGACTTCCAATAAGAAGCTTCCTGCGAACTCCCGGTTATTTAAGGGGTACAAGAACGTGGATTTCTATGTGGAGAAAGGTATCTATAAATACACGTATGGCGAGACTTCGGATTTTAACTCGATCCGGAAGATGCGCCGAACGATCGCAAAAGATTTTAAAGATGCTTTCATCATCGCTTTTAAGGATGGGAAGAAGGTGAAATATTAATGATTTAGGAATAAATTATACATTATAAATAAAGGAAATGAAAAGTGTATTCACTAAAGAGGCGAAGATCGGACTTGTGACGATCGTAAGTCTGGCGTTATTGTATTTAGGCATTAATTATCTGAAGGGTATTAACCTGTTTCAACCGGTGAACCATTACTACGTATCATTCAGCAACGTAAAGGGGGTGACGATTTCCAGCCCTGTATTTGTGGATGGTTTTAAGGTGGGATTGGTTCGTGATATTATTTATGACTATGATACGACCG
>ENA-OQJN01000686-OQJN01000686.1-human-gut-metagenome-genome-assembly--contig:-NODE-686-length-12477-cov-6.818462_pt1 | contig 12477 bp, 15 predicted proteins | sample MGYA00242610_ERZ504777 | MGnify/ENA primary metagenome ERZ504777 (study PRJEB26092, sample SAMD00036350) | human gut metagenome | host: Homo sapiens | study: EMG produced TPA metagenomics assembly of... | reverse complement strand
CAAGTTTCTGTGAGGATCTGCTTCCTTGGTCAGATAAGTTGCCAGAGAAATGTAGAAAGTAACTTATAAAATATGCCACTCTGATGAGTGGCTAATCAATTGATAGTACGCACTATGGTGCGTTTACGTAACAATAATGTTGCGCTAAATTAATTAGGCGCAACATTATTGAAAAAATAAAATTATACAAACTCACAATCCCATACACCTACAGGGTTATCTTGAAACACTTCTTTTAAACGCATATGAACATCTTCTTTTGTAACCCCTTTTTTTAGAATGACTTGAAGAAATCCGCCACCACCGGCACCACACACCATACGTCCATCTATAAGGTGATCAATCGAAGCAAATATTTGTTCAATTAGAGTATTGGTACTTCCGATATCTATCTTTTTGCTTAATTCCCAATGATATTCTAGCAGTTTTGCAAACTCATTGATTTTTCCGCGCTCTAATTCAAACTTCATTAAAACAGCGACTTTTTGGATTTCGTTTAGAGCGAAAAGGCTGTCAGGTTCATTTCCTATATAGCGACCTATCACATCTCTTAAAAGGTTGCGAGCAAGGCGTCTTTGCCCAGTATAAATAAGGCAGAATCTTTCGTTTAGTTCTTGCTTCGTTTCTTTAGAAAGTTCTACATGTTCGACTTTCAACTTTTGTTGAAGACCTGGCATACTTGTAATGTATTTGATTCCATTTGACAGGCCTCCCACTTGATCTTGCCAACCGCCACCAGTGGACATAATTTGCTCCATAATTAATACATGAGTATAGAGATCATCTTCTTCATGCGAAATTCCCATGAATTCAAATATGGCCTTGACACAGGCGGCCGACAAAATAGAAGAAGTTCCAAGTCCGCTTCCTTTTGGAACATTAGTGACCTCCGAGTGCATTTCAAATCCTCCGCCTAATCGTGATAGGATTTGCTTTAAATTGCCCCCTCCTTTGGAATAATTCCACAAGCTAATAGACAAGCCTTCTGTAATGCAAATGGATCGTACGGATCTCCTGTTTTTTGCAGCGGTTCGATGGTATCGAATTCTCCGTGAACATCCATGTCACGACTGTCAAATATAATTTTATTTTCTTCAATTTTTACCAAGATTACTTCTACAGGATATTCCCCATTTAGTGTGATTGCAGCGTTTAGAACAGTGCCCCCTATTTCGCAGCAGATTGGTGGGGTATCACTCCACCCCCGCCCCAGTTTACTCGAAGAGGCAATTTTACAGTATGCGTATCTTTTGTAATTTTACAGATTTCATTGAATTTTAATCCTTTCATAGAGGCTTGGAGTATGGTATTAGAGATTTGCTGAAAACAATCTCTAATATAAGTGTCTTTTTCTTTTCTAGACAAAGCAGTGCCTACATAGTACTGTAAGCGGATAGATTCTGAAAACGAAGCTTTGGAAAGGCGTCTGTTTAGCCATTCTTTTTGAACTTTTGTTAATGTGTTTAATGGTGGGAGATCTTTTGGTGTTCTCTGAGCGGAAATTTCTTTTGTAATTTCATCCATTCGTACTAATTCTTGCATTCGTTGATTCCAAGCAATAATTGCGTTAGCATCAGCATCGTGGAAACCAGAATATAATGATTTCTTGCTAGAACTTTTCCATGAATTTAAGTTGCCAGACTCACCATGTAAGAGTGCAAATAAATTCAATGCGGAACTAACTGCTTCTTTGATAGAATCACATTCAGGATAAAAGTTTGCCATCCATAAAGTATGGTTTTTGGTATCCCACAATTCGGATTCCTGTACGTCAAGCGTTTTCTGTACCTCTGAAAGTTCCCTGCCAAAAAGCTTTGTTTCCTTAGGATTATCGTGAATATCATAAATACGACATACAAATTTTCCGTTTTTTGTTTTAGTCCGTGCAACACCACATTATCTGGAACGGTTTCATCGTGAATATCTATGTAAGATAGCAGTACGTTGTTTCCTATAGTGGCTTGTCTGTGGACAAAGGATACCTCTAAGTAACAGTTTGCTCCAATTGTAGCATGACTAGACAGTACACTATTGTATCCAGCAGTCTCTCCCTGAATACTGCTGTTTATTCTTGGACGCCATGATAATGCGTCATAAGCATGTACACCAGTACTCATAAGAGAAAGAATTTCTGTCGTTGTTCCGAAGTGAATGAATTTGGCAGGAGCAAGACGTAGCAGTTTCATTCGATATGGACAAAGTTTTTCCCATACAATTGTACGTGCTTCTTGGAGTTCTGCACAAAATTCACCTTCTGGTTTTTCTGTATAAAATCTTTCTAGTGTAGAATCTTCTGCAAGAGGATATAAAAAGTCTCCATATAAAGAGAGGCGGACAGTATTGTTTACATACTTTTTGTATTTCTCTTGTGTATCAATCAAAGAGTATAATTGCTCTAATAACTCTGGTGAAAAAATGATAGCACCTGTGTCAATATCTACGCAATTATTTTCATTTACCGCCCCCATTTTTGTTAATGTTTCTACTGTTTGTTTGTGCAAAAATTTACGTACATGCCCTTTTTCACCATTTAAAAACACACCATGATTTTTTCCGGTTTCAACTTGTTCTTTAAAGGATATTGCGGCTGCACCTTTCCCAGAAAAATCAATTTGTAATGGGTTGAATAAAAGGAGAACATCGCCAGATAATAATAGCATGCCCTCTCTTATTCGAGGTGGAACAGAAGCCATTGCAATGATAAATTCGTCAAAAAGGGTAGAAGAGCGACCATTAGGAAGCTTATGTGGGACAGGACTAAATAGTTTCCCTAAAGCAGAATATGTTGGAACCCTTTTGCTATCTCCACCAGAATGTATAACTAAAGTACGAATTCCATCGAAACGTCCTTCTCTTTCGTAGATGTATTTTAGTACAGAAAGTGTTGCTCCACCTGAACCAACACGCACGCCACCCTCATCTGGAATGACAGCAAAGTGTGTTCTAGACGGAAGGAAATCTTTTCGTTCTTCAATTTGTTTGTAGTATCCTTCGGCCTGATTATCATCAGAAGCTGTTAAAATGATATAATCCCATACAGGAAATGTTTCAGATGTGATAGAGCGATTATAATCATCCCATGTATCCTGATAAGATTGCGATAGAAATAACGATGTTAAATTATCCATAATAACCTCCATTGAGTTCTTAAAGTAATATGTACTATTGTATCAAGTTGCTGGCGTAACGGCTAGCCCTAGATACATGAAATTTTTATTTTTTTAAATCTTTACAAAAAAAGTAACAGTATAGATATTATATTGTTGAGATACCCCTATTGCAACTACACGACAAACGCATGAATGAATAAATTATGAGCACTCCGTCTGGATTTTTGGTATAATCAAAGAAAAAAGGATGGTTTTTTTGTGAAAGCAATTTTAGACTATGCAAGTACAGTGTAAGAGTTTAAATTTTAGGAGTTGGTAGAAAAATATCCAGCTACTTTTCAGTAACCAGAGTACTTTGACAATTCACATATGATTAGTTATTGATTCGAGCTTGCTGCTCGGCGTTCAATCTCAGTTTTTACAGCCTCATTCCATGATGCAAGAAGTTGCAATTCCTCATCACTCATACTATGATTTGGCATTTTTTCGAGAAGATAGGTTAGATAGTGATAGAAGTTTACTCCATTTGTTTCTGCCATCTCTACCATTGTATATACGATGGCACTGGTCTAGGCTCCGTTTGGTGTATCACAAAAACAGCCAATTTTTCCGGCCAACAGTAAATGGACGGATTACATGTTCACTGAGATTATTCGAAAAGCTGCATCTTCCATCTTTCAGATAGGTTGTGAGGTAGGCACATCGATTTTGGATGTATGTCACTGCCTTCTCCATTCTGGATCCTCGAATCGGAGTTTGTTTATCAAGCCACGACAAAAAGCCTTCTGCTATCGGCTGTTCTCTTTCAAGACGAGCCTTTTTGATAGCATCGAAGGATGAGCACTTTGCCTTAATGACATCTTCTAGATGGAAGAGCTGATTGATATACATCATGCCTTGCACGGAAGGTTGTGTATAATCAAACTGTTTTCTTTTCGGGATTGCATCTGGCAGGTATCTCCTGATATGCGCCCAGCACGCTGTCCGTTTTGCGTCGGGCACTTTATTGTATCCGCTGTAACTATCGAACATCAGATAGCCCTTGAATCCCTGAAGGAATTCTACTGCATTGTCTCTGGCACGGGTCGGTGAATACTTATAGAGGATGATTGGCACACCACCATCTTCTCCGCTGCGGAAAGGCCACATGTAAGATTTCGTCTGGGCACGGCGACCTTCCTCATGCAGGATTTGAAGGGGCGTTTCATCCGCCATTGCAAAGCTCTTTTCTAGAAGTTTCCTGTGAAAGTATTCATATATTGGACGGAAAAATGCCTCGGAATTGCGGATTACCCAGTTTGCCATAGTTGTACGTGTGATTGTAGCGCCATACTATTTCCAGTCTTTTTCCTGACGACAGTATGGAAGACTGTTACAGAACTTCTAGTACATGACCCATGCAATCGTACTAGGAGATGCCATGCCATAAAGCATATGAGGATTTCCATCTTTCCTTTTTATAAATGGAATATCCTGTTTACTGCATTTTGGACAGCTGTAATTAAGGCTATAGATTTCAACCACTTTCAGCTTTGCAGGAATAAAGACCAGCTTACGGCGAACAAACTCTTCACCGATTTGAACCAATGGTGTATTACAGACAGAGCAAACTTTATCTTCGTCTGGAAGATCAAGATATTTCTTTGTTACCGGAATCCCCTTGAAACGCCCGGCATCCGTTGCTCTGTTTTTCTTTTTTTAGACACTTCTGCAGAAAGTGTAGCTGCTAGTTCTTCTGCTTCCGCAGCTGCAGGACCCTGTTCCCGTTCTGCTTTGTTAAAAAGATTTAATTGTCCCGGAAAAGGTCAATCGGATATTGAACAATGAAGTATGAAAGCATTCTGAATTTGTACTTTAAAGCGTTGGAGTGAGGCGAATGATGTGGTATGATTTAAGCACTACAATTCATATCATATCCGACTGTCGGAAAGGCAGTTTATCATATGTTTTAAGATACTTTATGCTTTGCTCCAACTTCGATTGGTTTCTAATCAATTTTGGATTTGTAAAAAAATAAATTTATTTGATTCAAAGATATGATATATATAAAATATGAAAAAATAATATCTCAAATTGCTTTTATTAAAACAGGTTTGGAATATTTAGTTATGATAAGTATGTAATTGTATGAAACTATTAAATATGTAAGTTGCATTAATATGAAAAATATGTTATCGTATCATTATGTTCGCGAAAATTAATAGGAGGATATACATGAACGTACAAGAATATAATTTAATGAACTACATAATGGAGCAGACATATGTGAATCAACGAATTTTATCGGAAATTACAGGATATTCTTTGGGAAAAGTAAATAGTTCATTGAAAAAACTTACGGAGTTAGGGTATATAGATGAAAAAATGCAATGCACTTCAAAGGCATATGAAGAATTAAAAGAAAAAAACCAGAAAATGCAATTATACTTGCTGCTGGATTCGGAATGAGAATGGTACCAATTAATGTGGAAGTACCAAAAGGGATTTTGGAAATTAAGGGGGAACCATTGATTGAAAGACTTATTAAGCAGTTGCACGAGGTGGGGATTTTTAAAATTGACATTGTAGTCGGATTTATGAAAGAGCAGTATGAATATTTAATCGATAAGTATGATGTGACTTTGGTGTATAACAGGGATTATATGACAAAAAATAATCTTCATTCACTAAAAAAAGTGATTGATAAGATTGGAAACACATATATTCTTCCTTGTGATTTGTGGTGTTTTCAGAATCCATTCTCGAATAAGGAATGGTATTCCTGGTATATGCTCAGTGATAAAGAGACCGAAGAAAGCAATGTTCGGATTAATCGCAAAAAAGAGATTGTAGAAACGAAACGAAACGAAATGGGAAATCAGATGCTTGGGATTTCTTATGTTTTAAAAGAAGATGCAGCTTTTCTAAGACAAAAGCTATTACATCTTTCAAATGAGAGAGAGTACATACATGCTTTTTGGGAAGAGGCAGTTATGAAAGATGGCAAGATGATATTAAAATCAAGGGAAGTTTCTCAAAATTTGGTATATGAAATCAATACATTAGAGGAATTGAGAGAACTTGATGAAGAGTCTAATCAATTAAATTCGGAGATTATATCGCTGATTTCAGAAGTACTTTTATGTGAGGCGAAAGAGATCATAGAGATAAAAGCACTGAAAAAGGGGATGACGAATCGATCATTTGAGTTTACCTGTCGAGGAGAGCATTATATTATGCGGGTTCCGGGAGAAGGGACAGATAAAATGATTAATCGTAAAAATGAATACAGTGTTTATAAAGCATTAAACGGAACCGATATTTCAGATCCTGTTTGTTATATTTCTCCTGAAACAGGATACAAAATTACAAAATTTTTAGATGAAGCAAGAGTATGTGATCCATATGTGGAAGAGGATGTAAAAAAATGTATGCAGAAGCTGCGACAGTTTCATGAATATAATCTTCAGGTGGAACATGAATTTAATCTTTTTCATCAGATAGAATATTACGAATCTTTGAGAAATGAAACAAAGTCGGTCTATAGAGATTATGAAGAGACAAAGCGAAAAATGTATGAATTAAAGGAATACATTGACAAATCACCAAAAAAAATTGCGCTTACTCATATTGATGCAGTGCCTGACAATTTTCTATTTACAGGAGATGAAATTCGCTTGATTGATTGGGAATATGCAGGAATGCAGGATGTACATGTAGATATTGCTATGTTTGCAATATATGCCATGTATGACAGAGAACATGTAGAAAAATTGATTGATTATTATTTTGATGGTGCTTGTGACAGAACGATTCGAATAAAGATTTATGCTTATATTGCTGTTTGTGGATTTTTGTGGAGTAACTGGTGTGAATATAAAAGTATTTGCGGAGTGGAATTTGGAGAATATTCTTTGAGACAGTATCGATATGCAAAAGATTATTATAAGATTGTTAAGGAACAACTTAACGGAGGAGAAAAGAATGTATAAAGTAAAGCGTGCGATTATTATGGCAGCAGGGATCGGGAAAAGAATGCAGCCAGTGACATTAAGCACACCGAAACCTTTAGTAAAGGTTAATGGGGTGCGAATGATTGACACCGTGATTCATGGACTTTTGAAAAATGGAATATCAGAAATTTATGTTGTCGTGGGATATTTAAAAGAACAATTCGTTATTTTGGAGCAAGAGTATCCACAGGTTAAGTTGATTGAAAATCCATATTATGCTACGTATAATAATATTTCGTCACTTTATGTGGCGAGAGAACATTTAGCAGATGTAATTATTTTAGACGGCGATCAGATTATTTATAATCCTTCTATTCTAGCGCCAGAATTTACACGTTCTGGATACAATGTGATTTGGACAGATGACGAGACAGACGAATGGCTGATGAATGTGGAGGATGGAATTGTAAAATCTTGTAGTCGAGATGGAGGAAAATCTGGATGGCAGCTTTATAGTATTTCTCGATGGAATGCTGAAGACGGGGAAAAATTAAAAAAGCATTTGGAAATAGAATTTGAACGGAAAGAAAATCGACAGATATACTGGGACGATGTGGCAATGTTCTGCTATCCAAAGGAGTATGAACTTGGTATTCGAGAAATGCAAGCAGGAGATATTATAGAAGTAGATAATTTATCAGAACTTGCAGAATTAGATAATAGTTATGAGAAATATTTAGGAGGACACAAAAATGAATAAAAAACAAATTGACTGGACAATTACGTTACTCCCATTAGGAATTGTAGTTGCGTTGAGCATCTTATTCTTTTTTATGCCAGAGCAATCCAATGCAGTGCTGCGTCAAATCCGTTTCTTTTTTGGTGATACGTTTGGCACCTATTATTTACTCATAGGACTAGGGATTTTCCTTCTTTCTCTTTATATTGCAATGTCTAAATATGGAAACATTGTATTAGGAAAAAAGATGAAAAACCGAAATATTCTTTCTTTGTATGGGGAAGTATGATGTTTACATGTGGTCTTGCGGCAGATATTCTGTTTTATTCTTTTTCCGAATGGGTAATGTATGCATCTGATCCACATATAGCTGAGTTGGGAAGTATGGAAGAATGGGCTGGTGTATTTCCGATGTTTCATTGGAGCTTTATTCCATGGGGGTTTTATCTTGTTTTGGCAGCAGCATTTGGATTTATGCTACATGTAAGAAAAAGAGAACGCCAAAAATATTCAGAGGCGTGTCGCCCTCTTCTTGGAAAGCATACGGATGGTGTTGCAGGAAAGATTATAGATCTTTTGGCTGTGTTTGCACTTCTTGCGGGAACAGCAACTACATTTAGTGTTGCGACTCCTTTGATGGCAACTGTTGTAGGAGAATTGTTTTATATTGAAATCAGTCGTACAGTCGTTACAATTATTATTTTGCTTTTAACTTGCTTTGTTTATACATATTCTCTTCTACATGGATTTAAGGGGATTAGCTTTCTGGCAAAAGCTTGTATTTACCTGTTTTTTGGCTTGCTGGCATTCGTACTTTTGTTTGGCGGAGAGACGAAATATATTATTGAATCTGGATTTTCCTCCTTTGGAAAAATGGTTGGAAACTTTGTAGAATTGTCTACTTTTACGGATCCTCAAAGAACGACGTCCTTTCCGCAGAACTGGACAATATACTATTGGGCATATTGGATGGTTTGGTGTGTTGCAGCTCCATTTTTCATTGGAAGTATTTCGCGTGGAAGAACAATTCGTCAGACTATTTTAGGCGGATATGGATTTGGCGTTGGATCGACATTGGTCAGTTTTGTGATTCTTGGAAACTATTCTATGGGATTACAGACATCCGGTGTAGCAGATTTTATTGCGCAGTATAATGCAGACGGAGACGTGTATGGAATGATTATTTCTGTCATCAAAACACTCCCTTGTGCACCGCTGGTTTTAATTTTGTTATTGATCACAATGATTGCATTTTATGCTACTTCCTTTGATTCGATTGCGCTGACTGCATCTTGCTATAGTTATAAGCGCTTGGGAGAAAATGAAAAACCGAGCTGGATGGTTCAATTAATGTGGTGTATTTTGTTGATCGTGCTTCCGATAGGGCTGGTGTTTTCGGAAACTTCAATGAGTAACTTACAGTCTGTGAGCATTATTGCAGCCTTTCCAATAGGAATTGTTATTGTAATGATTGCAGTTAGTTTTATAAAAGATGCAGGAAAATATTTAAAAGAATAATGAAAAATTAGTAGTTTTTCAACATAAAAAATAACATTAGTCATATGGGTGTCAATCTGTTATTATTCTATAGAATTCCTCTGCATATGGAGAAGTCAAATGCGAAGAAAACAACGTTTAAAGGAACTCACAATTAGAAACAATTTTATGTTTGGTGGAGTGATGATAGATTAAGGTTGCTGTAAGGGATTTTTACAAAGAGTTTTGGAAATACCGATTGAGTGGAGAGCGTTGTACAGAACTTTCAATATTTCTGAAGTGTATGAAGGAATACTTTATGATTTTTGAAGAGATGTGGAAAGAAGAACATGTGGCTGAACATGAAGAAAGGCTTGCAGAGAAAATAAAAATCTAATTACCCACAGTTTCAGCTATTCTTGCTGAGATTGTGGGTAAATTGAAACAAATCAATGCCGCTTCAGGCAAATATTCAGAAAAGAATATAGGAATTCTTGATTATCAAAAGTAGATTTTAGAGTTGGAAATTAGGAAGGGTGGTAGCGTATGTCACTAAAAGATGAGTTTGCAGGATTAAATATGGGAAGTTTGCTTGGTGGACCACTGTCGGCAGCCACAGATGCAAGTTCACAGCTTGCTAATTCCGTAGTAGAATTTATTAATAAAGTTGGGTTTGGTGAGAATGGAAAAACGCAGGTGATGGATTTTGGGGCAACAGCAAACAGCAGGTGGAATCTTAGGATTATCAAAGTGAATGTAACTAGAAATGTAAGTGATTATAGCTTGAATACGAAAAGTGCAGACAATTCTGCGAAATACCATGTGAATGTTCGACTAAGCGACAATGAGACACTGGAGGCACTTGCTCGTGTTTTGGATACTCTGGAGGTGAATATTACTCCTTTGCTAGTGGAGAGCGCGTTAAAAGAGGGAAACGAATGAAGAAAGTACGATATTTACAATGTTTAATATAAATAGTAAGCGCTTACAAACAGTTGATAGTTAATGAAAAATTATATATAATCGTACTAGAGGGGGAAATAAGGGATTTTGGAAGGAAGAAGATGATTTGCCGGATATTATAAAGATGATTGTAACTAATGTGTTGACGGCGTTGTATCAACCGTTTGGATTTTCTATAATTTTAGCTATTTTATTTATGTTTTTTTATCTTTTTACAACAGAACATGGATGGAAGGCGGCGTGGCGCAAATGGATAGACGCGTTTAAATCAAAAAGTGAATTTCGAAGAGTGTTTTTATTGGCGTTTTATACAGCCTTGATTTTATTTCGTACCCTTTTAAATCGGAATTTATGGCTGAATCCATTGGTGAATGTTATGGGAGGATGGAGCCTGTATGATGCAAATGGTCAATTGACGACAGAGTCGATTGAGAATGTAATTTTGTTTGTTCCGTTTTCTATGCTTTTGCTTTGGATATTTGGGGAAAAATTATGTGGAAGCAAGATTTATTTCTATAAAGTAATTAGAAAATCGTGTAAAATAGTATTTTTATGTTCTCTCAGTATTGAAGTTTCACAGGTAATCTTTAGAGTCGGAACATTTCAAATTGCAGATTTGTTCTATAACACATTGGGAGGAATCATTGGTGGAATAATATACTATATTGTTTACAAATTGGTACACCGAAGTATAACACACAAAACGTAAAAGTTAAATCCATTACAGAAAAGACATTAATTGTTGGGATTGATGTAGGAAGTGAAACCCATTTTGTAAGAGCATGGATGGAATAGACTTCCGACAGTGCAGGGGGTACAGTTTCGTTTTGAAAAGGAAAACTAAAATAGAGTAAAACGCTTGCATCTATTCATTTTGGTGCAAGCGTAATTTATGAGTAACGTAGCAATATTTTGCGCTTACAAAAAACTATGTACTGTGGGAATTGGTGATATCCTTGTTTGTAAAGCACTTAAAGGGTCTAAGCTGGCACCCGGATTATGGATCGGCAGGATGAAGGAAGTTAGGAGACACAAAGTGATGCTTCTGGTAGACAAGGGAGGTACGTTGCTATAAGTGGAAGGGCATACACAGGGTCATTTAAAACGAAACAAAGAAGACGTTTTATTTCATATACCAAAAACCAGTTGTTTTTGCACTAGATACAGAGGAATATCTATGATCAATGCTCATTTATCTGAGATAGAAACTTTAAAAATCCTAGATTTTAAAGGAAAAAGACTTGATTTATTAGGGAGGTTACTATGAATAAAAAAGTAATATATAAGCGTGTTGCTGCCCTTATGCTGTTTGTTATCCTATTTCAAACATGTATAAATACGTATGCCTGGGAAAGTAAAAAAAGAGTATATGATGCAGAAATTCAGACAGAAAACTCTCAAAGATTAAAAGAAGAGTTTTCAAAGAATGAAAATGTTGTTACAGAATATGTCAATGAGGAAGATGGAAAACTTAAGACAATTATCTGGACAAAAGGGATTACACCACCAAAAATGGGTGGACAAAACAGTGATTTTGAAAAAGAAATTACCAATGTTGGAAATGTGAGATTTGTTGAATATAAATCGCCTTATATTTAAGGGCAAGGATGGTATGATGTGAATAAGACAGAGAATAGAGTTCCGGACGAGAATTTATGTTTTGCAGCAGCAGCCTCCAATACGCTTCATTGGTGGCTTGCACAAAATTCTGAGTATATTGATCAGTATTTAGAACAAACACCAGATGCTCCAAAGGCAGAAGAGATTAAAAACTTGAAAAACTCTTTTAAAAGTCAGCAGAGTAGTGACATATACAAAATATTTGTGAGACAATTTGCGAACAAAAGAGAAGGATACTGGCCGGACATTTTACAAGATCAGTTTATCAATGGCTATTATCCTAAAAAAAATGGGGGAACGAATGATTCTGATGAGGCCAGAGAAGAGCTTATATCAAAGGGACCGGATAAAAATGGAGGTTTTTTTACAGGATTTTCGGAACAACCTTGTTGACAAAAAGACACAATTATTATCAGGGATATGAGGCAATCAGCAGAGATATCAAGCATTATTTTCAAAATGGAGACATAGTTCTGCTGACTTACAGTATGAAAACAAAATCTCATGTTGTTACTCTTTGGGGAGCAGAATTTGATTCCGATGGTAAGATTAGTGCTGTATATTTTTTGGATTCTGACGATGATAAAAATATGGGATGTAGCGATATAAAATTGTAAATGTAGGCGGAAAAGCAATT
>ENA-OQJN01000685-OQJN01000685.1-human-gut-metagenome-genome-assembly--contig:-NODE-685-length-12491-cov-2.253640_pt1 | contig 12491 bp, 15 predicted proteins | sample MGYA00242610_ERZ504777 | MGnify/ENA primary metagenome ERZ504777 (study PRJEB26092, sample SAMD00036350) | human gut metagenome | host: Homo sapiens | study: EMG produced TPA metagenomics assembly of... | reverse complement strand
TAATTGCTGCCCCGGCATACAAACAGTCTGTGACAAACGCGGATCACGCAAAGTCGGCTGCAATTCATTCCCGTAACACCTTTTTCGCTTCAATCCGCTCATCACCAACAAACGGTTTACCATCAATTGTCAGATAATCATCCACTAATGAAGCCGTAACACCTACACTCCCTCCTCCTTGATTTAAGTAACGGTTTACATTATTACCAATCTGATCTCCATCATACTGTTTATACCAAAGTACTTCCGGATTACCCGATAAATCTGTAGTCTGAAACATCTGACGATAATCATCCAATTTGTTACCAGTATTATAAATGGCCCATACGCCACGATCCATCACTTCTTTTGCAGCTGCAACAGCCTGATTAAAATAATCGCGAATTTTTTCATCGGTCACCGTAGAATCAAAAAACTTATCATTTTTCGCTTTATGGTATTTTTCCCAAGTTCCTTCAAACAAGGCCACTTCACTTTTCAAAGCACGCGCCACATCTTTATGAATCCGCATGGTAGCACTATTGTTCTGAGTATTGAGATACATCACCGCTTTATCCAGATCAGCCAAAATACTGTCGGCAATAATCGTGCGGTTAGCACGAGGCAATTTCATTTCTTCCATATTAGGATCAAGCGGAGTGTTCACCCACGTCAGGCGCCCATAGCTGATAAACATCTGATAATAATACCATGCGCGGAAATAATAAGCCTCACCCACATACTGATTATAATCAGCAGATCCTTTTTCCACACAATTATCTAAATTACACAGCATAAAATTTAAATTACGGATAGCTGTATAATTTTGCAGTTTGACCGCACTACTCAATGTCGTTTCACCTGCCAAACGGGTACTAACCGAACTGGAAGCCATATTATCACTATGTGTATCTGCCCCGGCAATATATTGTCCACCACCGGCATCAAAACCTTGCGCACGCATTCCATCACCAAAGCTGACATAGTCATATTTATAATTACCCTGTCTGATAGAATTGATCCAGATAATTTCTCATTTCCCCCGTACTTACAAAAGGAATCGTCGTAGACAATACCCCTTCAGGCATCTTATCCAAATCATAGCAACCGGTAAGACCTAACATCAAAACCAGACCCAAAAATATATTTCTTTTCTTCATAATATTCATCAAATTATAAGTTAACAACTAGACCAAAAGATATCACCTTGTTCATAGGATAGTTCTTTCCACCTTCAGCCGTGTAATCATTCTTGGTAAAGATAGCTTCCGGGTCAAACATTCCTTTCAAAGTGGTAAAAGTCAACAAATTCTCACCAGAGAAAAACACCTGCACTTTCTGTAAACCTACCTTTTTTGTCCATACGGCAGGGATATCATAACTCACTGTCAGATTTTTCAGACGACAATAAGCACCACTCTGGAGATAACGGTCACTAAGCGTCATTGTCTTATTACGGAAAGGAACCACTCCTCCTGCTGTATGAATATAAGGTTTTGGATAATAAGCCCCTGTATTTGTCTCACTCCAATAATCCAAATGCTCTTTAAACACCGTCACCTGCGCATAAGGTCCGCTTCCCCAAAAATAAGCTCCCGTACCAGGATCCCAGTCCCGCTTAGCGACCCCTTGGAACATAGCGCTTACGGTTACACCTTTCCAGCTAATTGAACCGTTAATGGTATATTGATAACGAGGAGTGGTATTACCGATTACTGTCATATCACCCATATCATCCAAGGTATTAAGCCCATTATTGATTTTCTTATCCCCATTCAGGTCACGATATTTTACATCTCCCGGCGTCCAAGGTTTACCGCTTATAAAAGACAAATCATAGGTATTATTATACTCATCCGCCTCTGCCTGAGTCTGGATCAGTCCGTCCGCCCGATATCCCCAAATTTCACCAGCTTTCTTTCCTTTATACCAATTATCTTTAGGATTTGTTCTAGTCCCTTCATATTCAGTTACTTCAGCAGTAGCATCCGAAAGAGAACCGCCTATGCTATAGTCAATATCCTTTCCAATTTTTCCACGATAACTCAGCACCAATTCCCAACCACGGTTACGCATACGGGCATTATTGGTTTTAGGAGCGTCTGCACCAAAGAAATCCGGGAAATCCACCGTAGGTCCTAACATATCCTTCGTATCACGTTGAAAAACATCAAAAGAACCGGTCAACGAATTACCAAAGAAACCGAAATCCAAACCTATATTCTTACTCTCCACTTTTTCCCAAGTCGTATTCGGGTTGACTACGGCAGGGGCCTTAGTAAAGATGTGGCGTCCATCAGAGAATATATAATTTCCCAATTTATCATTCAAATCCATAGTAGCGGCAAAAGTATAAAGAGCCGCACCCGCCTGATTACCCAGTAATCCGTAAGAAGCACGAAGTTTCAAGTTGGAAACTACATCGGCTATTGGCATCATAAACTGTTCCCGGGTAATATTCCATCCTAAAGATGCAGATGGAAAGAAGCCCCAACGATTACCTTTGGCAAAACGTGACGATCCATCATATCGTCCATTCAATTCAAGAAGATAACGTCCGTCATAATCATAATTCACACGTCCGAAAAAGCCACGGGTTGCCCAACCATTACGAGTATCGACTACCGTCTTATCACCGGTTCCCATACCTACATTAGGATTTGAAGTTGAATAAAGTCCGGTAATCGAGTTCTTCATATAACTATAGTCATTATTTTCTTCCTGATAACCTGCCATTACGGTAAAATTATGCTTGTCTCCCAAAGTAAAGAGATAATTCGAATATAAATTTATAGATTGGTAGCGAGTATGCGCATAATAACGGGTAAACTTGCCATCGGGTGATACACCCAACTCATCACGCACACCTTTCGAAGTACTCACCCCGTCAGCCCCATAAATTAACGGGCTCACGTTCAATGCCTCATATTCCAAATCCATCAATTTATATGTATAATCAAAAAAGATAAACCAGTTTTTCACAGGTTGGATATCTAAACCTGCCGTTAAACTAAAACGGTCACGTTGAGTATTTGTATACGTACCACTCTGCAAATAAGGAATCATAGTCAGTTCTGTAAAATGCCCATTCGGATCAATAGGAGCAACTGTAGGACGGAAACGTGCTAATGAATGATAAAAGCCTTCACTAAGCCCTCCGTCACCAAAAGGAGTATCCTCATCGGAATGCATAAACTTCGTATTTACTTTTACCTTCATCCAATCGGTAATCTGAGAAGAAATATTAGCGGCAAAATTATAACGGCTGAAATCCATATCGGCATAACGGAGAATACCATCTTCCGAATAATAACCACCAGAAATATAATATTGTGCTTTTTTGCCACCCCCACTCAAGCTAAGATTATGATTTTGCTTGAATGCCCAATCCTTATAATGCAAATCGAAATAATTAGTATTTCCTACTCCTAATTCTGAATTTTCGAATGCCGGGTTCATATTAGAATTTTTAGGAAGCTCGAACCAAGGATCCACACTACTGGGATCTTTAATATATTGCTGTAATAAACCCATTTTTTCCTCACTATACAAACGAGGAGAACCTGCATTAATACATCCGGCATTCCAATACTGAGCAAATTCATAGGAATCAACCATATCAGGCAATACAGTCGGCGTACTCCAACCTACGTTTCCTTGGTAATTTACACGCATTTTACCTCCTCACCTTTCTTGGTAGTGACCAAAATGACACCATACGCCGCACGTGTCACCATAAATGGCACAAGCAGCAGCATCTTTCAATACAGAAATACTTTCAATATCATTCGGATTCACGTCCGAGAGACTCATTTCCACTCCATCAACCAAAATATAAGGATTCGCATTATTATCCCAGATTGCCTTGTCCGCGCAAAGTCAATGTACCACTAGCTCCCGGACGGCCCGTATTTGAGTTGCTCACCAACAACCCCGGAACCATCCCTTGCAAACTCTGTGTGGCATCAGCTACCGGACGACGTTCCAATGCATCTCCTTTCACTGAAGACACAGATCCGGTAAGATTCACTTTTTTCTGTACGCCATAACCTATTACAACAACTTCATCCAACGTTTCGGTATCCTCAGCCAATACAACACTGAAACTAGTCCTCCCATTAAATAGGAAGAGTTTGTGTAGCATAACCAATGTAAGACACAACTAAACTTCCTTTGGAAGGAACATTAGAAAGCATAAAGTTACCATCCAAATCGGTTATTGTACCGTTTGAGGTTCCTTCAATTAAAACACTGGCCCCAATTACAGGCTCCTGACTGTTTTTGTCAATTACCTTACCACTGATAGATAAGGATTGGGCCAACACCTCCGATGAGAACAAAAACAGGATAGCTGTCACCAATCTAAGGATTGAAAGCAGTTTTGTTTTTTATTCATAATAAAAGAATTTAAGGGTTAATTAGATTAAATCTGTTGCAAATATAAACCTCCTCCCCTTGCCTGCACCTCTTTATTTGTCTAATTAATCTCTATATTTGTCTAGAATAGTCCTCATTATCTACCTCTTAGACAAAAAGAAGACCTGAATACTTCCGGATATACCTCATCACCGGAAGACATTCAGGCCTTCTTTCTATATGTTAAAAAAAAGATTATTTTGTTTCCATACTCATCGCTATTCCTTTTTCTAAGCCACGAAGCTCGGCAAGGCCACGCATACGTCCCAAACAAGAATAACCCGGATTTGTTTTCTTGTTCAAATCATCTATCATCTGATGGCCATGATCCGGACGCATAGGAATAGATATTCCACGACGTTGCTGCACTTTCAACAAGTTCTTAACTACATGATACATGTCCACATCACCCTCCAGATGATTCGCCTCATAAAAGTTCCCTTCAGCATCACGTTGGGTACTGCGCAAATGAACAAAATTGATACGGTCTCCCCAACGTTCCATGATACCCGGCAAATCATTCTGTGCAGATACGCCAAATGAACCACAGCACAGACAAAGTCCGTTTGACGGATTAGGTACAGCTTCCACCAACAGCTTGAAATCCGCTTCCGTACTCATAATGCGCGGCAAGCCCAGAATAGACATAGGCGGATCATCCGGATGAATAACCAGCTTTACTCCCATTTCATCGGCTACCGGACAAATTTCTTTCAAGAAGAAAATCAAATTATTGCGGAGCTTGTCCGCATCAATATCCTTGTAACGGTCCAGTTCTTTTTGGAATTGCTCCAATGTAAAAACTTTCCTCCGAACCGGGCAATCCTGCAATCATATTTCGTGTCAGACGATGAATTTCTTCCTCATCCATTTGTGCCAGACGCGCTTTTGCCTTTTCTATCTCTTCGGCCGAGTATTCCTTTTCGGCTCCCGGACGTTTCAAGATGAACAGATCGAACGCTACAAAAGCAGCCCGCTCAAAACGCAATGCCTTGGAACCATCGGGCAACGTATATGCCAGGTCCGTACGGGTCCAATCCAGTACAGGCATGAAGTTATAAGTCACAATATAGATACCACATGCTGTCAGATTGCGCAAACTCTGTTTATAGTTCTCGATATATCTCAGATAGTCTCCTGTCTGTGTCTTAATATGTTCGTGTACGGGCACGGACTCTACGACACTCCAAGTTAATCCTGCTTCTTCAATCAATTTCTTGCGCTTCATTATTTCCTCTACTGTCCATACTTCACCGTTGGGAATATGATGTAAGGCATTGACAATACCGGTTGCTCCGGCTTGTTTGATATCCCACAATGATACGGGATCATTCGGTCCGTACCAGCGCCATGTTTGCTCACATAAAATCATATCAAATAAAAAAATTGAGAATTAAAAACTAAAGACTTGTTACATGGCAAATGCATTGAAACCACCATCTACTACGGCTACTGTACCGGTTACAAAGCTGCTGGCATCGCTGATGAGATACTGGATGGTTCCACACAGTTCCTCTGCTTTACCGAAACGTTTGAACGGAGTCTGGCGAATCACATCATTACCACGCTGAGTATATGTACCATCTTCGTTTGTCAACAAAGTACGGTTCTGTTCGGTCAGGAAGAATCCCGGAGCAATGGCATTCACGCGGATGCCTTCACCAAATTTCGTAGCCACTTCATTGGCCATGAACGCAGTGAAATTAGAGATTCCCGCTTTTGCAGCCGCATAACCACATACACGAGTCATCGGACGGAATGCCGCCATAGAAGAGAAATTCACAATAGCCCCTTTCTTCTGCTCCACCATCGGCTTCAAAAATACCTGTGTAGGCAGAACTGTTCCGGTAAGATTCAGATTAAGCACTTTTTGAAACTCATCGACCTTCAAATCAAAGAAATTTCCTGTAGGAGCAATCGTAGCACCCGGCATATTACCTCCTGCTGCATTCAGCAATGCATCTACACGACCATATGCTGCGAGAATATCCTTCAGATTCTGCTCCAATATAGCCTCATCCAACACATTGGTTACAAGAAACATGGCTTCCCCGCCTTTGGCCTTGATTTCGTTTACAATGGCATTTCCTACTTCTGCCTTACGGCCTAATATAACAACCTTGGCACCTTCTTCTGCCAAATGGGCGGCAATAGCCTTTCCCAAAACCCCTGTTCCACCGGTGATTACCACCACCTGGTCTTTTACACTAAACAAATTATTCATGATATTATTCTTTATGGTTTATACCTTTAACACTATCTCGCAAAACAATCAGGCTCTCCGGCCCCATATTAAACAAAAGATCGGCGATACTCAAATTCGGCAGAAAACCGTATTTGGCATCAAAAACTTGATAGTAAGGTTTAGGGCAAAAGTCAGCATCCGCTTCACGCCAGTCACGCTTCGGATGAATAATCTCACGAAAATCAACCTCGCCCGGAACAAATTCCATGCAATATTCCGTTGTTCCTTCCATACGGGGATGAATATCGATCAAATCGCATACTAAAGAACAAATTTCCTGATTATAATCCCACAAGAAGGCATATTTCTTTTCATAAAAGACGTGGAAATCATCAGCATAGTACTCAAAGAAAGGACTATTTCTATATGCAGCCACCAAAGCATTCCAATGTATATGACGCCAATTGCCATGATCCGAAATGCGGACATCCTTCATCAGGCATTTAGGTGTACCGCTTTTTTTCTGTAGGGATAGTCAGCGCCAGCGGACCATCGGCTGCCGCAATGACACAACGGTTGCGATAAGTCTGTTTCACATAATTGTCATACTGTTCCACATAGGCCTTCTCACAGGCGAACAGTTTTGTATAATATTCCACCGGGGCCAGATAGGCCGAACTTAAATATATCGTATTCTCCATTATTGCACTCGTTGAAAAATGCGCCCTTTTCTGGATGAAAACCAAATGCGCCAAGCTTTACCGATCAAATGGTCATCGGGCACCAAACCAAATAAACGTGAATCACACAAATTCACCGGATTATTGGATGCCATCCAGTAATAATTTTTATTAAATGTATAGGCTTCTACAGGTTTTCCCCCTACATACAGGGTATCTCCCCTGACAGAAGCCACTCTTCCTTCATGGCGAACAATAGTATTACACAACAAGGTCACATTCCAAGGATATACCTTGACAGGTTTCCCTTTTTCCGGGATCACAAAGGGATGGCTCTTGCTTATATCTTTATGATAGAGAGGAATCAAATCCACTTTTCCTGCCAGTTTTTGTTTTAACAGGTAATATTCATAATGACTGAAGGTACGTATGTACTTCCCCTCGGCATATCCCACTAACCTGTTTCCCTGAATGTTCACTTGCTGCATGGCAGCCTGCATCGTTTCTTCTTCCGTATGAGAATAGACATACAAAGATTTACTATCCGGGCTCAACACTTGTTCGTCAGTCACCCACAGTTCATCATTCAACATCAACGTATCTCCGGGTATTCCTACCACACGGCTTATAAACACCTCCCGGTTGCCCACCGACGTTTGAGGAAACCGTGGATTAGGGTTGTTGAACAACACAATATCCCCCTTCCCGGCAGTTTTTCCCAACCATCGCCAGATAGAAAAAGGCACACGAAACCCATAACTCCACTTATTCACCAGAACCCTTTCCCCTTGATAAAGGCTATTCTCCATACCGGTAGAGGGAATGGTGCAGGAGGTGAAAGCAAATGTCTTTACCAACAGTACCAGAATGACAGCAGTAAGCATTGCTTTTATCCATACAGGAATACAGGGTATGCGCAACTTATTTAATATTATCTACAAAGGTAAACAATCGGTTCCAACGTATTTTTCCAGCCAGCCAGCCACGGTCATTATCCAATGACAACCAGATAAAGATGGGTTTTCCCACCACATGATCTTCGGGAACAAATCCCCAAAAACGGGAGTCAGCCGAATTATGACGGTTATCTCCCATCATCCAGTAATAATCCATCTTGAAAGTATACTCATCGGTTTCCTTGCCGTTAATATAAATCTTTCCATCTTTCACTGCCAGTTCATTACCCTCGTAAGCATGAATAGGGCGCTCATAAACAGGAAGATTCTCTAGCGTGAGTTTCACCGTCTCTCCCTTTTTGGGAATCCATACAGGTCCGTAGTTATCCGTAGTCCAGTTCTTATACATATTCAGCGGGTATAAGCCTCCCGCATCATCAGCCGGTGTATTCTCAATGCTGACAACAATATCCTTACGCGCCAACAAACCTGCTTTCGCTTTTTCTGTCAGAGGCATATTATAAACAGAAGCATCCGTATAATACATCATCATATCCTCCTTGCTGATACCCAGTTCATGAGCCAGGTCATCGGGAATAGGACGCTTGGTTTTCACCAGATAACGATACTGCACATTATCAGGCTCTTTATTAGCTTTACCATCCAAATAAATAATACGATCCTTTATCTCCAACGTTTGTCCGGGCAAACCCACACATCGCTTCACATAGTTCTCACGGCGGTCTACCGGACGGCTTATTATCTCACCGAAATTCTGTGGATTCTCTTTCAGATACTCCGTCCCAACTGATAATAATAATCATAGACCACCCGTTGCTGCTCCGGAGACATGGAAGCCAAATCCACCGGTTTTGCCAGCTCCTTGCCTGCTCCATAACTCAGACGATAAACATCATCATTAGGCACACCAGTGGCAACTGTATCTCCGGCCGGAAAGTTAAAGACAACGATATCATTCAACTGTACGTCCCCCAAACCTTTCACCCGTTTATAATCCCATTGTGGATGCTCAAGGTATGATTTACATTAAAAAACGGCAATGTGTGTTGCGCCAACGGCATGTGCAGCGGAGTCTGGGGCACACGGGGCCCATAACTCATTTTGCTCACAAACAGATAATCACCCGTCAGCAATGATTTTTCCAGCGAGGAAGAAGGAATCACATAGTTCTGGAAGAAATAGAGGTTGACAAAGTATACTGCCACCAGTGCGAATACAATAGCATCCACCCATCCCATGACGGTCACTACATGACGGTTCTTGGACTTTCTCCACCAAGTCCATGGAATCTTCTTTGTGATATACGCATCGAAGATAAACGGTACAACCACCAATCCCAGCCAGCTTCTCAACCAAACAAGAAATATCAGGTAAAGCGCCAGAACAACGGCAAACTTAATCCACTGTGTACGTGTTGCTTTTATCATATCTTAAAACTGAAATAAATCACTCATTCCTAATAATCCTTCATGCCTGGATGTATATTCCGCCGCCAAAACAGCTCCCAAGGCAACCCTACCAGGTACTTAGGGGCATCATGGGTAATTGAGATGCTATCCGCCTCAGAGTCATAGCGGATAGTATGAATACCAAACACCTCCCCTTCACGGATGGAATTTACAGGAAACTCATTCTCGGCACATTCCGATGTTCCCGACACGGTTCCATCCGGTGCCACCATGGTCCCTTTCACCCATTTACTCTTGCGGTTCATATTTTCCAGAATCCCTTCGGCCAGCGTGATGGCTGTTCCGCTGGGCGCATCCAGTTTATGAATATGATGAGTTTCGGTCATAGAAACCTCGTAAGCGGGAAAGTTATTCATTATTTTTGCCAAGTATTTATTTACAGCAGAGAAAATAGCGACCCCAGACTGAAGTTAGACGACCAGAACAAGGTTTTTCCACCTTTCGTGCATAATTCTTTCACCTCATCACCATGTTTGTCCATCCATCCGGTACTGCCCGATACCAATTTGACACCGGCAGCAAAAGTTTTCATATAGTTGTCATATGCCACCATCGGGTTAGTAAACTCAATAGCCACATCTGCTGATTTAAATGCTTTCCGAAATTAAAATCATCTTGATTATCAACATCTATAATACTCACAATCTCATGTCCGCGGGCAACTGCAACCTTTTCAATCTCCTTGCCCATCTTTCCATATCCTATTAATGCTATTTTCATAATTACGAATGTTATTTCAGCCACAAAGATAGCGTTTTTCGTTGTAAACCATTACATTTGCCAAACATTTACACCTCATTAACATGGAACAACTATTACACTATGTATGGAAACATAAAATATTTTCTCTCAAAGAACTGAAAACAACAACCGGCCAACAAGTGGAAGTTATAGATACGGGACTGGCGAATACCGACACCGGTCCCGGTTTTTTAATGCCAAGCTCAAGCTGGACGGTGTACTTTGGATAGGTAATATCGAGATACATGAAAGATCTTCAGACTGGTTCAAACACGGACATCATGCAGATGCCGGTTACAACTCTGTCATTCTGCATATAGCCTCCGAAATAGATATGGAAATCAGCAGGAGCAATGGAGAAAGAATCCCCCAAATACAACTCATCTGCCCGGAAGCGGTCCGCACCAACTACAAGGAACTGTTGGAAACAGCCAGCTACCCTCCTTGTTACCGCATCATTCCTTCGCTCTCCCCTTTCACCGCCCACTCATGGATGTCCGCCTTACAGATGGAAAGATTCGAGCAAAAAGCGACCTTATTGAACGAACGGTTAAAACGTTGTCAAGGCAATTGGGAAGGACGCTTTTTTATCACACTGGCACGTAATTTCGGTTTCGGGCTGAACGGAGACGCTTTCGAAACCTGGGCTCATCAGCTTCCCTTCCGGGCGGTAGACAAACATCGGAACGACCTTTTCCAGATAGAAGCCATCTTCTTTGGACAAGCCGGCATTCTGGAATATTCTGATGGAGACGGATACTATCTCCGGCTAAAAAAGAATACATCTATCTACAGCATAAATTCGAACTTATCCCGATGAATACTTCCCTATGGCGTTTTCTCCGGCTACGTCCTACTAATTTTCCGCATATACGGATTGCACAGTTGGCATGTCTTTATCATCGTGCCTACGGACTACTCTCTCGCATCATGGAAACGGAGACACTACAAGGTGTCAGAGATATTCTGAAAGGAGGAACTTCAGAATACTGGCTCACTCATTATACATTTGGCGGTTCTTCCCCTTCCCGTCCGAAGACTCTAAGTAACACCTCACTGGATTTACTCATTATCAACACGGTAGTGACATTTCTCTATGCTTACGGACTGCATAAAGGAAATCCTGTACTTTGTGCACGTGCCGGCAGTTTTCTGGAAGAATTGAAAGCGGAGAACAATTATATCACCCGCATGTGGGAACAATGCGGAATGAAAACTTCCAATGCCGCCGACAGCCAAGCTTTGATACAATTAAAGAAAGAATATTGCGATAAGAAAAAATGCCTGTATTGCCGGATAGGGTACGAATATCTGAAAAGAAAATAGAAAAGGGGGACTGAAGTCTTGAACTTCAGCCCCACCTGTTCTTATAATTTTCTGAATAACGACATCACTTTGACAAGCTTTTTACAATAGTGGAAACTATCTTTGAAGAACTTTTCCGACTATCCTTACTCAACTTATCTTTACTTTCCAAATTCATGCTGGTAAAATAGTTATTACCTCGGGTTACTTCCTTCTGATTCTTATCAAACAAAGAATAACTGGTGATATGAAACAAAGTACGCAAAGGCTTTTCCTGCCATTTCAAATAATGCTGATTCAAAAATAATACATAATCCGAATCAGTATCCTTTATCAGCTGTTCATACCGATTATCATCCACCTGACTAAGATCCGCATACCTCTCCTCTTCTTCACCTTCCAGTCTGATTTTATCCAACAAACTGCTGATGGCCGCCGCCTTTTCCGGAGTAACGAACTGGTATTTCTTATTCTTATTGGATGCAATAATATTCTTTGCTATAATCTGATTATAAGTATAATCTATGCTATCAGTCGGTATTCCAGTTTCCTCAGTAATCATACTGCCGGGAAAATAGTTGGATTCCACATTGTCGTGAAGTCCTATAACAAGAACCTTTACCAGATTGTTATTAGCCTTGTTAGCACCTTCTTCGTCAGCAGGCGATGCACATACAGAACCTGTCACCCATAATACCAATCCCAAAGCCAATGAGATTTCTTTAATAAACCAGCTTTCATATTATCCTTTTTTAAATTACAGTGCAAATGTATTGTGTTCCTATTACATCCCTATTTG
>ENA-OQJN01000682-OQJN01000682.1-human-gut-metagenome-genome-assembly--contig:-NODE-682-length-12564-cov-2.797781_pt1 | contig 12564 bp, 8 predicted proteins | sample MGYA00242610_ERZ504777 | MGnify/ENA primary metagenome ERZ504777 (study PRJEB26092, sample SAMD00036350) | human gut metagenome | host: Homo sapiens | study: EMG produced TPA metagenomics assembly of... | reverse complement strand
CAGCTGCAATTGATGGTTTAGATACATATAGAATCTTTGTTAAAATTATTCTTCCGCTGTCAAAACCAATCATTGCAACGATGTGTCTGTTTTATATTGTGACAATGTGGAATGAATGGTTCACTCCGATGCTGTATCTGGACTCGAAAGATAAATGGCCAATTGCATTGTATGTAAGACAGCTTGTAGAAGGAGCAAATAACACAGAAGTAGGATCTTCAGCAGATGCGAGCAGTGTACAGGCAACCTTAAAATCAGCTACCATGGTTCTGACATCCATTCCGATTATTTGTATCTATCCATTTGTACAAAAATATTTTGTACAGGGAATGACGATTGGAGCTGTAAAAGGGTGAGTATTGCAGTATTGAAGGTATAAAAAGTTAAACAAAAATAAAAAGGAGGAGACTTATGAAAAAGAAAATTTTTGCACTGACACTTTCTGTTGTGATGACAGGAATGGCACTCGCAGGTTGTGGAGGGAGTGGGGCAGGGAGTCAAAGTGACGGGCCGACACTTTCACAGGAAGAAGCGGATGAAAACCTTGATTATGAATATGGAGAGGGGAAGACATTCTATTCTGAGGAACCGATGACATATTCTATGATGTATTCGGATCATGAAAATTATCCGTACCAGGAAGATTGGCTTCTCTGGAAGGCAATTGAGGAGAAAACAAATGTCACATTTGATCTTACGACAGTTGCGAGAACGGATTATAACGATAAGGTGTCAGCATCTGTTAATAGTGGAAGCGCTCCCTATATTATTCCCAAAGTCTACGATTCGGCAGCTTATGAAGACAGTGGACAGGTCGTTCCAATTAGTGACTGGGTACAATATATGCCGAATTATCAGAACTGTGTGAAAGAGTGGGGGCTGGAAGATGACCTCAAGCAGATCATGGCTGCAGACGGAAAATATTATCGCTTGCCGGGGATGTGGGAGACAGCAGCAGGTGGGTACTCATTGGCAATACGAAAAGATGTATTTGAAGCAGCAGGGGTAGACTTGAGTAAAGAGGCAACCTGGACATGGGAAGACTTTTATGAAGCGTTGAAAAAAGTAAAAGATTATACAGGAAAAGACTATGTCTGGTCTGATGGATTTGGGTTTGGAAGCACGATGAATATTGCGGCAACCGTGTATGGAGTAACAGGAGGTTATTCAACAGACGGTGGAGACTGGGGGCTGAAAGACGGAGTTAAATTTGATTTTGACAAGGATGAGTTCTATTTCGCAGATACGACAGAAGAATATAAAGAGTATTTATCTGTGTTTGCGAAAATGTATGAAGAAGGAATTCTTGATCCAGAAACATTTACTCAGGATACAACACAGGCACAGGCTAAATTTTATCGTGGAGATTCTTATGTGCTGAATATGAACTATCAGCTCTTTTCAGACACCTTAAATGGTAAGATGCAAGTGGATGGCGCAGAACTGTATTTTTTGACTACACCAGGTGGAGCTGCAGGGCAGTTGAAAGTATCAAGTCGCGATGGACGTTTGGAAAACGGTATTATGATTTCACAGAATGCATTGGATGAGTTAGGTGAAAAAGAATTTATAAAGATGCTCCGTTTTATTGACTGGTTATGGTATTCAGATGAAGGTCAGACACTTGCTTTGTGGGGCGTAGAGGGTGAAACCTATTCAGTAGATGATGACGGAAATATCGTATTGAATTCGGATATCTACTACAATGGAATCAACCCGGGTGCTGAGAAACAGCTGAATGTAGATTATGGATTTGGAAATGGAGTATTTGCATATGGTGGTTCAAAGGAGTTGCAGTACTCTAAATTTTCTGATCAGGAAAAAGAGTGGAATGAACGGATTAACGAGAACAAAGAGGAGATTCAGTTGATGCCACCTATTTTGGCAGATGAATTGCAAAAAGAAGATTTGAACCTTATAAAAACTCCATTGATGGATTATGTCAATACGGCTGCATTAGAATTTATTACAGGTAAGCGCGATTTGGAGACAGATTGGGACAGCTATGTTTCGGATTGTGAATCGAAGGGATGCACAAAATATGTGGATATGGCAAATGAAATTTATCAGGAGACAAAAGACCTTCTTGAGTAATTGAACAGAAAAACAAATCTGGCAGTTTAGCTGCCAGGTTTGTTTGGAATATTCAGAACAACAGGTTGGAGGGGCGGAATATGGCGACATTAAAACTCGAAAAGAAGACAGCATTCCCTTTTTTTATTTTACACGAATGTGGGGACGGCGTACGCAGAGTTGCAGAAAAAGTAAGCCGTGATGTGATCGGTGTTACAGATACCCAGACGGAAGTTTCAGTTGTGGAGATATGTGCAAAGGGAAAAAAAGATACACAGCATCATTCTCAGGCGGTATTTGTTGCGACGGATGGCTGCGGAGAAAGGGCAGAAAAGCTTTTATATGAGATTCCAGAACTGAAACGGGTCAAGGGGAAAAAAGAATCTTATGCATTTCTTATCAGAGAAAATGTTTTTGGAGGAGGCTGAAAATGCGCTTGTTATATACGGAAGTGATAGGCTGGGAACAATTTACGGATTATTTCATCTTTCAGAACTTCTTGGTGTGACGCCAATGCTATATTGGGGGGATTGTCCTTACAAAAAAAGAAATCTGGTAATCATAGATGACAAGGATAATTATATTTCAAAAGAGCCGTCGGTTGCGTATCGAGGATTTTTTATCAATGATGAATGGCCATGTTTTGGAACATGGACAACATCACACTTTGGTGGATTTAATGCAGAAATGTATGATCATATTTTCGAGTATCTTTTACGTATGAAGGGGAATTATCTCTGGCCAGCAATGTGGAGTTCCTGTTTTATGTTAGATGGACCGGGAATGGAATCTATGAAACTGGCAGATGAATATGGCATATACATAGGAATGTCACATCACGAGCCATGTATGAGATCTGGTGCAGAGTATAGTAAGGTAAGAGGAAAAGGAAGTCCGTATGGAGATGCGTGGAGTTACAAGACAAATAAAGAAGGAATTATAAAATTCTGGGAAGATGGACTGAAAAAGGAGTCAAGGATATCGTGTCTTTCCGACGATTGGAATGCGAGGAGAAAACGATAGCAAGATATTGGGATATAATGCAACAATTTCAGAAAATGTACGTCTTCTTAAAGAGGTCATTACAAAACAACGTGAACTAATACGATCCATACTGGAGAAGAAGGAGAAAAAAGTTCCTCAATTGTTTGCAGTATATAAGGAAGTAGAAGATTATTACTTTGGTGAAGAGGGGGAGGGACTTAGAGGATTCAAAGAGTTAGAAGATGTTACACTTCTTTTATGTGATGATAATTTTGGAAATATGAGAACTCTTCCAGAACAGTTTGAAAAAAATCATCCAGGTGGGTTTGGAATGTATTATCATTTGGATTATCACGGGGATCCGATTTCCTATGAATGGGTTGCGTCCACACCTCTTATGAAAATATGGGAACAAATGACAGAAGCGTATGAATACGGGATTCGTCAGTTATGGATCGTAAATGTAGGCGATGTTAAGTTTCAGGAAATTCCATTGAACTACTTTATGAGTTTGGCGTATGATTTTGAAACCTGGGGGTCCAAGATTATGAACAGTGCACAAATCTATACAAAAATGTGGATTGATAAAGTGTTTGGATCATATACCTCACAGAAGGAACGCAAAACGATTCGGGAAGTTTTGGAGGGATATCTGCGTTTAAATGCTCTTAGAAGGCCTGAAGCATTGAATGATCAGATTTATCATCCGGCTCACGAATCAGAGAGTGAAGGATTACTGAGACTTTGTGACTGTTTGGAAAACAAAAATGAAGAAGTCTACAGGAGACTGGCAGATAAAAAATGGAAGATGCATACTATAGCATGATTTATTTTCCGGCAGCGGCATCGTTGAATCTTCTAAAAATGCATTTATATTCCGGGAAAAACCATCTTTATGCTTCGCAAGGAAAAGCAGTGGCAAACGTATATGGAAAAATGGCAGAAGATTGTATTGAAAAAGATCAGATTCTGGCAAATGAGATGGGAAATTTCAATCAGGGAAAGTGGAATGGAATGCAATTAGCATCCCATATAGGGTTTACAAACTGGAACGATGAAGACTGGCGCTATCCAGTTCGGCATACAATCAGACTTCCCGAAAAAGCACGACTTATCGTATCTCGGGCAGATGAAATTAGAACGTATACAAATCAATATTTTCCAAAGCCGTTAGTTATAAAAGATTTTGCCGAATCAGAATGCAATTGTGTAAAGATTCAAATTGCGAATGGAGGGCAGGAGGTATTGAAATGGCGAATTTCTGAAAGTGCCAGAATTGTAGGAATGGATGGTGTTGCAAGAGAAACCGAACGAAAGTCATGTGACTGGATTTCTTTTTCCCAAAGGTCAGGTGCGACAAAATACCAGGAAGAACTCATTCTTACAGTGGATAAAGAAAAATTGCTGGTTGGGCAGGAAGAAGAATACCAGTTTGAGATTTGTACGGATACGGAATTTGTACCGGTAATTGTTACTGCTTCCAAAAAAGAAAGATTGGATGTTCCAGATGGAACGTTTGTTGCGGAAAACGGAATGTTTGTTTTGGATGCAGTGCATTTTACGGAAGCAAAAGGAGGAATTTTTCAAGGAGAAACGGCAGAATTTAAAGAATTGAAACAATTCGGAAAATACGACAGCGGAATAAAAGTATTTCCTGTGACAGCTTCTTTTTTATCAGAACACCATGCACCGGCTGTAATATATCAGATTTGCTCGGAGATGTCGGGAACCTATTGTTTAGAATTGCATACATCGCCGGCCAATCCTCTTGTTTATGGAGGAGAACTTCGAATGGGGGTCAGTGTGAATGGAAAGCAGGAAGAAGAGATTGGATTTACAGGAAAAGACTATAAAAGTGGTGAAGTAAGCTGCAGTTCATGGAAAGAAGCCGTATTAAATCAAGAGCACGTTGGAAGAGGAAAAGTAATGCTGGAGAAGGGAGTGAATAAAATTCAAATTTCAGCCAGAGAGGCCGGAATTGTATTGCAACGGTTGGTTTTGTATCCTATCGATACCGTAAAAAAAGAGTCTTACCTTGGTCCAAAAGAGAGCATGAGAATAAACAGGAAGGATGTTACAGAATATGAAGAATCAAATGAAAACAGCGGTGATGACAAGTCTTCAAAAAGTTGTGATAGAAAACAGGGATATTCCGATTCTGGAAGATGACGAGGTTCTTGTACAAGTTGAATATGTGGGAATATGTGGTTCGGATCTGCATTATTTTGAATCTGGGCGGATTGGTGATTTTGTGGTGAAGCCACCGTTTGTACTGGGACATGAGGCTGCCGGAACGGTTGTGGAAACAGGAAAAAATGTGAAACATCTGAAGAAAGGCGACAGAGTGTGCATGGAACCGGGGAAAACATGTGGTGTTTGTGAATTTTGCAAATCTGGCAGATACAACCTCTGCAAGGACGTGAAATTTTTTGCAACGCCGCCGGTTGACGGTGTATTTCAAGAATACGTGGCACATGAAGCCGGACTTTGCTTTTTGCTTCCCGATCAAGTAAGTACATTGGAGGGAGCATTGATAGAACCGCTGGCAGTGGAAATGCATGCGGCGAATCAGGGAAATGCCCATTTGGGTCAGACAGCAGTTGTAACAGGAGCGGGATGTATCGGTCTTACGACAGTATTGTCATTAAAAGCAATGGGGGTATCACAGATTATTGTTGTAGATATTATAGAAAAGAGACTCCAGAAGGCTCTGGAAGTGGGAGCAACAGCAGTAATCAATGGAAAAGAAGAAAATACTGTAGAGAGAATGATGCAGTTGACAGAAGGCCGAGGGTTTGATTTGGGAATAGAGACTGCCGGAACTCAGATTACGGCAACTCAGTTGATTCAGGGAGCAAACAAAGGCGCAACAATTGTATTTGTAGGATATAGCGCTTCGGGAGAAATGACACTTCCAATCGGGACGGCATTGGATAAGGAACTTACTTTCAAGACGGTATTTCGCTATCGCAATATTTATCCCATGGCAATCGAGGCAGTCGCATCTGGAAAAATTGACATTCAAAAGGTGGTAACAGATTATTTTGAATTGGATGATATACAGCAGGCACTGACGACTTGTGTGGAAGATAAATCAAACATAGTGAAAGGCATTATCAAAGTGAAAACGGATAAAAAGAGTGTCTGAGAAAAAATAAAATATGGATAAGAATGGAAAAAAGATAAGCGAGGTGAGAGGTATGATAGATAGAAAAAATGCGCAGCAAATGGCAGAGGCACTTGTAGATAAAATGACAGTGGATGAAATGATAGGTCAGTTGAAGTTTGATGCACCGGCAATTGAAAGACTTCATGTTCCAGCGTATAACTGGTGGAATGAAGGGCTCCATGGAGTGGCGAGAGCAGGAACGGCTACTGTGTTCCCACAGGCAATCGGTATGGCGGCAGCCTGGAATCCGGAAATGATGAAAGAAGTTGGAAATGCGATTTCAGATGAGGCGAGGGCAAAATATAATGAGTCTATAAAGCATGAAGACAGGGATATTTATAAAGGACTGACGCTATGGTCACCAAATGTAAATATTTTCCGAGATCCTCGTTGGGGACGTGGCCATGAGACTTATGGAGAGGATCCGGTTCTTACGTCCAGGCTGGCAGTGGCATTTATTGAAGGAATGCAGGGTACGGGGTCTTATCTGAAAACAGCGGCTTGCGCAAAGCATTTTGCTGTCCACTCAGGACCGGAAGCATTACGTCATTCATTTAATGCGGTGGCAACAAAAAAGATATGTATGAGACGTATCTGCCTGCATTTGAAGCGTGCGTAAAAGAAGCAAAAGTAGAAGCTGTTATGGGGGCGTATAATCGTACAAATGGTGAGCCATGTTGTGCAAGTGAAGAATTGATAGGTGAAATTTTAAGAGAAAAGTGGAAATTCCAGGGTCATTATGTATCCGATTGTTGGGCCATTCGAGATTTTCATGATCATCACCATGTGACCAGTAGTGGTGTGGAATCCTCCGCTCTTGCATTGAACAGGGGATGCGATTTAAATTGTGGATGTACTTACTTGTGCTTAAAAGAGGCATTTAATAAGCATCTTGTAAAGAAAGAAACGATAAAAAAAGCGGCTGTGCGCCTCTTCACAACAAGGTTTTTGCTGGGAATGTTTGAAAAAACGGAATATGATAAAATTCCATATACATGTGTAGAGTCCAGAGAACATTTGGAATTATGTGAAAAAGCAGCACAGGAGAGTATTGTTCTTTTAAAAAACAACGGTGTGCTTCCATTGAACAAAAGGGAAGTAAAGACAATTGGGGTGATTGGACCAAATGCGAATAACAGAAGTTCTTTGGATGGGAACTACCATGGAACGGCGTCACGTTATGTGACAATCCTAGAAGGAATACAGGATTATGTAGGAAATGAAGTAAGAATCTTGTACTCGCAGGGCAGTCATTTATATCTGGATAAAGAGGAACAGTTAGCTCAAAAAGATGATCGCATCAGTGAGGCTTTGAGCGTAACGGAATATTGCGATGTCGTCATTCTCTGCGTGGGGTTGGATGAAAGCCTGGAGGGGGAAGAAGGTGATACAGGAAATGCATATGCCTCTGGCGATAAAAAGGATTTGGAATTTCCACAAGGACAGAAAAGATTGATGGATGCAGTTTTGAATACAGATACACCGGTTATTGTCTGCAATTTTACAGGAAGTGCCATGAATCTGTCTCTGGCTGATGAAAAAGCAGCAGCGGTAATTCAGGCCTGGTATCCAGGTGCACAAGGAGGCGCTGCATTGGCAAAAATTCTGTTCGGAGAGGTATCGCCAAGTGGAAAACTTCCAGTTACATTCTATCAAAGTCTTGATACATTACCAGCGTTTGAGGATTATTCTATGCGAGGCAGGACATATCGATATCTTGAGGAGAAACCACTCTATCCATTTGGATACGGACTGACCTATGGCGAAGCAAGAGTTATAAAGACAGAATTTGTCAAACAGCCAAAAAGGACAGAAGATCTGATTATTCAGGTAATGGTAGAAAACGTTTCGGCCAGAACCATTCGGGACGTTGTGCAAGTTTATATTCAGAATAACGATTCATCTTTTGCTCCACCAAACCCGGTGTTGTGTGGGTTCGCAAAATCAGATTTTGTGGCAAGGAAAAAAACAGAAGTGACGATCACAATACCAAAAGCTGCATTTCAGGTGGTGAATCAGCAAGGGGAAAAAATATGGGATTCTTCATCAAGTACGCTTTTTATAGGAATGGGAGGAGTTGATGAAAGAAGTCAGGAATTAACAGGACAGCCGGTAAAAAAGATGCAGATTGTCTGGTAGAAAATCAAAGTTCCTATAAGCTTGCTGTGTCCTCTCTTGTATTTGTGGGGAAGAGATAGTATAATATGGAGAAAAGACAACAGAAAGGACAGAAAAACAGCTATGGAAAAAACATTATGGGAGATATATAACGACACACAGCTTGCAGAGCTTGAAACTCTGACAGCAGATTACAAAGATTTTCTTGACGCAGGAAAAACGGAGAGAGAATGCGTGACAGAAGTGATCCGCCTTGCAGAAAAGAGGGCTATGTAGACTTGAATCAGAAAGATACATTGCAGGCAGGAGATAAAGTATACCTGGACTGGATGGGAAAATCTATCGTATTGTTCCAGATCGGTGAGGATCCACTGGAAAACGGAATGAATATTTTAGGAGCGCATGTGGATTCTCCGCGTTTGGATCTCAAACAGAATCCGTTGTATGAGGAAAGTGGATTTGCATATTTTGATACACACTACTATGGCGGAATCAAAAATATCAGTGGGTGACACTTCCATTGGCTATTCACGGTGTAGTAGTGAAAAAAGATGGAACAAAATTCAACGTAGTGATTGGCGAAAAAGAGAAGATCCAATATTTGCGATCACAGACCTTCTGCCACATCTTGGATCCAAACAGATGGAAAAGACAGCGGCATCCGTCATCGAAGGGGAAGCTCTGGATATTCTGGTAGGAAGCGCACCACTTTGTGGTGAGGAAAAAGATGCGGTTGTAGCACATATACTGAAGCTGTTAAAAGAGACATATGATATCGAGAAAGAGGATCTGATGTCAGCAGAGTTGGAAATCGTTCCAGCAGGCAAAGCACGCGACTGCGGTCTGGATAGAAGCATGGTAATGGCATATGGACAGGATGACAGAGTTTGTGCCTTTACTTCTTTGATGGCAATGTTCCATACAGAAAACAAAAAGAGAACATCCTGCTGTATCCTTGTAGATAAAGAAGAAATCGGAAGTGTTGGAGCAACTGGAATGCAGTCTCGTTTCTTTGAAAATGCTGTTGCAGAGATTTTGGACAAGTGCGGAGAGTTTTCTGAATTAAAACTTCGCCGTGCAATGGCAAATTCTACCATGATCTCATCGGATGTGGGAGCTGCATTTGATCCGATGCATGCGGATGTTTATGACAAGAGATCTAATCCGTTCTTTGGAAAAGGTATGGTGCTCAATAAGCATACGGGATCCAGAGGAAAAGGTGGATCTAATGATGCCAATGCAGAGTACATTGCAAGACTGAGACATGTATTTGATGAAAATCAGGTTGCATTCCAGCTGACAGAGATGGGCAAGATCGATGCCGGCGGCGGCGGAACAATCGCATACATTCTTGCAAACTTCGGAATGGAAGTGATCGATGGCGGTGTTGCAGTGCTGAGCATGCATTCTCCATGGGAACTTTCAAGCAAGGCGGATGTATATGAAGCATATCGTGGATACTGCGCATTCTTAAAAGATATGAAATAAAAGACAGGGTGAGAAGATACTTCGTGAGGGGTATCTTCTTTTTATGTGATGGGATTTGTTGGAATTGTGTAAAATTCATAGTTTTTTTGCGAGATTCACGACAATATATTTGTTAAATGCTGAAAAATAAAAGGTGGAATGATTAAAATAACCAAAAAATAGATGTAAAAATTGTACATAATTATGTACAAAAGGCTTGACGTATTTCGGCAAAACCATTAAAATATTATATGCGACTTAGTGCAAATTTATTTGAAAAAAAATTATATTAGGAGGTCGTTTAAAAATGGCAACAAAATGGGTGTATATGTTCACCGAGGGTAATGCAACAATGAGAAACCTTCTCGGTGGAAAAGGCGCAAACCTTGCAGAAATGACAAGTCTGGGACTCCCGGTACCACAGGGATTCACAGTTACAACAGAAGCTTGTACACAGTATTACGAAGATGGCAGAAAGATCAATGATGAGATTATGGCGCAGATCATGGATGCAATCGTAAAACTGGAAGAAATCACAGGAAAGAAATTCGGAGATAAAGAAAATCCGCTGCTCGTTTCCGTACGTTCCGGAGCAAGAGCTTCTATGCCTGGTATGATGGATACAATCCTCAACCTTGGATTAAACGAAGAAGTTGTTGAGACTCTGGCAGAGGCATCCGGAAATGCACGCTGGGCTTGGGACTGCTACAGAAGATTCATTCAGATGTATTCTGACGTAGTTATGGAAGTAGGTAAAAAATACTTCGAAGAGCTCATCGACAAGATGAAAGAAGAAAAAGGTGTAAGCCTTGACGTTGAACTGACAGCAGAAGACTTAAAGACTTTAGCAGGACAGTTCAAAGCTGAATATAAAGAAAAAATCGGTACAGATTTCCCTTCAGACGCAAAAGAGCAGTTGATGGGAGCTGTAAAAGCTGTATTCCGTTCATGGGACAACCCAAGAGCGAATGTATACCGTCGTGACAACGATATCCCATATTCATGGGGAACTGCTGTTAACGTACAGATGATGGCATTCGGTAACATGGGAGATGACTGTGGAACAGGTGTTGCATTTACAAGAGACCCTGCTACAGGAGAGAACGGACTCTTTGGAGAGTTCCTGACAAACGCACAGGGAGAAGACGTTGTTGCCGGAGTTCGTACTCCAATGCACATTTCCGAAATGGAACAGAAATTCCCGGAAGCATTTGCTCAGTTTAAAGAAGTATGCAATACTCTGGAGAAACACTACAGAGATATGCAGGATATGGAGTTTACTGTAGAGCATGGTAAACTGTATATGCTTCAGACACGTAACGGTAAGAGAACAGCTCAGGCTGCTTTAAAGATCGCTTGTGACCTTGTTGATGAGGGAATGAGAACAGAAGAAGAAGCTGTTGCTATGATCGATCCAAGAAACCTTGACACTCTGCTTCACCCACAGTTTGATGCTGCTGCATTAAAAGCTGCAACACCAATGGCAAAAGCACTCGGAGCATCTCCAGGAGCTGCTTGCGGTAAAGTTGTATTTACAGCAGATGACGCTGTAGAGTGGGCTGCAAGAGGAGAAAAAGTAATTCTTGTTCGTCTGGAGACATCTCCGGAAGACATCACAGGTATGAAATCTGCTCAGGGTATCCTGACAGTACGTGGTGGTATGACATCTCACGCTGCCGTTGTTGCACGTGGAATGGGTACATGCTGTGTATCTGGATGTGGAGACATCGTGATGGACGAAGCAAACAAGAAATTCACATTAAACGGAAAAGAATACCACGAAGGAGATGCAATTTCTCTGGACGGATCTACAGGAAATATCTATGACGGAATCATTCCTACAGTTGATGCTACAATCGCTGGAGAATTCGGAAGAATCATGGGATGGGCTGACAAATACAGAACAATGAAAGTTCGTACAAATGCAGATACACCTGCAGATGCTAAGAAAGCTCGCGAACTGGGAGCAGAAGGTATCGGACTTTGCCGTACAGAGCATATGTTCTTCGAAGGAAACAGAATCGATGCATTCCGTGAGATGATCTGTTCTGAGACTGTAGAAGAAAGAGAAGCAGCACTTGAGAAGATCCTTCCGGAACAGCAGGGAGACTTCGAAGCACTGTATGAGGCACTGGAAGGAAATCCGGTTACTATCCGTTTCCTTGATCCACCGCTTCATGAGTTCGTTCCTACAGAGGAAGAGGACATCAAAAAACTTGCTGACGCTCAGGGTAAAACTGTTGAGCAGATCAAAGCAATCATCGATGGACTTCATGAGTTCAACCCAATGATGGGACACCGTGGATGCCGTCTGGCAGTTACATATCCGGAGATCGCTAAGATGCAGACAAAAGCTGTTATTCGTGCTGCTATCAATGTACAGAAAGCGCATCCGGACTGGACAGTAAAACCAGAGATTATGATTCCATTGGTTGGAGAGATCAAAGAGCTTAAATACGTGAAGAAATTCGTAGTTGAGACAGCTGACGCTGAGATCGCTGCTGCAGGAAGTGACCTGAAATACGAAGTTGGTACAATGATCGAGATCCCAAGAGCTGCTCTTACAGCTGATGAGATCGCAAAAGAAGCTGACTTCTTCTGCTTCGGTACAAACGACCTGACACAGATGACATTCGGATTCTCTCGTGATGATGCAGGAAAATTCCTGGATGCTTACTATGATGCTAAGATCTTTAGAAAACGATCCATTTGCAAAACTGGATCAGACAGGTGTTGGTAACTCATGGATATGG
>ENA-OQJN01000677-OQJN01000677.1-human-gut-metagenome-genome-assembly--contig:-NODE-677-length-12590-cov-2.107839_pt1 | contig 12590 bp, 6 predicted proteins | sample MGYA00242610_ERZ504777 | MGnify/ENA primary metagenome ERZ504777 (study PRJEB26092, sample SAMD00036350) | human gut metagenome | host: Homo sapiens | study: EMG produced TPA metagenomics assembly of... | reverse complement strand
GGAAGAGTCTGAATTTGATTTGGAAAGACTTTCCGGAGAAATGAACATGTCCAAATCTACTTTATACCGTAAAATAAAATCTATGACCGGATTGACACCTTTGGACTTTGTACGTAATATAAAGATGAAGCGTGCCTGTATGATGTTGCTTGCGCGTACTCAGACCATATCTGAAGTGGCATACGCTGTAGGTTTCAGTAATCCTAAGTATTTTACGAAATGTTTTAAAGAGGAATTTGGCGTGACGCCTACCGAGTATCAGCAGTCACATATCAAGGCCTGATAAAAGAAAGAGGGGATAAATTTCTGTCATTAGGGTATTGAAACGTTTCATGAAAGGATTTTATACCTTCTGTAAAGGGTTTCAATACCCTATTTTTCCAGGATATGGCTTCTTTTGTTTCATGATTCTTAAATAATAAAGCATGAAGAAAAAGAAGTTACCATTAGTCTGTTGGGATAGTATCAAATTACTAACCGCACTTTTCCTGTTATGGGGAGTTTGTTTCGGAGCAGATGCGTATCCGGGAAGTGAATATCGAAAACAACTTTTTGATTATGATTGGAAATTCAAGTTGGGGGATTATCCTGACGCTTCATTGAATACATACGATGATGCTGATTGGAGGATACTTGATTTACCTCATGACTGGAGTATAGAAGGAACCCTTGATCCGGAAAATCCGATGGGGAATGATGGAGGTTATTTTCCGGCAGGGACGGGATGGTATCGTAAGTCATTTGAAATACCTTCTAAGCATAAAGGCAAGAAAGTGGGTATTTACTTTGAAGGAGTTTATATGAATTCAGAGGTCTTTATTAATGGAAAATCCGTAGGAATCCGTCCTTATGGATATTCATCCTTTTATTATGATCTGACTCCTTATCTACGTTATGATGATAAGAATATTATTGCTGTACGAGTGGATAATTCGCAGCAGAAAAAATTGTCGCTGGTACACCGGTACAGGTATCTATCGGCATGTGTGGCTGACAGCGATGAATGCTGTTCATATAGAGCATTGGGGGATAGCTATAACTACTCCTGAGGTAAGTGAGGAGAGAGCTGTTGTACAAATAAAAACTATTTTGAGAAATGAAACTTCTTCTGACAGACAGATTACCTTGACAACAAAGTTGACTAAAGGAAATGATGAAGCCGGAAAAGGAGAAATAAAAGTGGATTTGCCTGCCAATGGAATAAAGGAAATAACACAAAAAATTTTTGTGTTGTATCCTGCTTTGTGGAGTCCTGAGACCCCTCATTTATATAATGCACACTTTCTAGTGACTGAAGCGAGTGATGTAATAGATAGTACAACGGAATCTTTTGGTATTCGGACGGTTACTTATTCGGCTGAACAAGGATTATTCTTGAATGGCAAGAGAATTATTTTAAATGGTGGATGTTTACATCATGACAACGGTTGTCTGGGGGCAGCGGCTTATGATCGTGCCGAAGAACGGAAAGTAGAATTAATGAAGGCTGCGGGATTTAATGCGGTACGTACTTCGCATAATATTCCTTCAGAAGAGTTCCTCCATGCCTGTGATCGTCTCGGATTATTGGTTATAGATGAAACCTTTGACGGTTGGCGTGACAGTAAGAATCAATATGACTATTCTATTCTTTTTGATCAATGGTGGCAACGGGATATCGAATCCATGGTTCTTCGTGACCGCAATCATCCTTCTATTTTTGTTGGAGTATTGGCAATGAAGTAATTGAGCGTAAAAAATTGGAAGTGGTCACTACAGCTCGGAAGTTGGCCGACTATGTACATAAGTTTGATCCCAGTCGTCCGGTAACTTCTGCTTTAGCTGCTTGGGATAATGACTGGGAAATATATGATCCATTGGCTGCCGTACATGAAATAGTGGGCTATAATTATTTGCTGCATCGAGCGCCGGTTGATCATCAGCGTGTACCTTCCCGTGTCATTATGCAAACCGAATCTTATCCACGAGATGCTTTTGCCAATTGGTCGTTGGTAAATGGTCATGATTATATTATTGGTGATTTTGTTTGGACGGCTATTGATTATTTAGGTGAATCGGGTATCGGGCGATTTTATTATGCAGGTGAGTCGGAAGGTGAACACTATCAACGTAACCATTATCCTTGGCATGGGGCCTATTGTGGAGATATTGATTTGACAGGTTGGAGGAAACCTATATCACATTATCGTGACTTGTTGTATAATCCTGATAAGAAACTTTACTTGGCTGTAAAAGAGCCGGATAATTATTATGGTAAGGTGAAGGAAACCTTATGGTCTGTCTGGCCTACTTGGGAAAGCTGGAATTGGCCGGGACATGAAGGAAAAGAAATAGAGGTGGAGATTTATTCCCGATATCCCAAAGTACGTCTGTATTTGAATGATAAGCTGATAGGCGAGAAATTCACAGGGAAGGAACAGCAATTCAAAGCAGTCTTTCCTGTTTCATACGAGCCAGGAATATTGAAGGCGGTAGGTGTGGAATCCGAGATAGAAATAGAGAAAACGATCTTACAGACTGCCGGAAAACCTGTGAAAATTCAATTAACGGCCGATCGTACAAAAATAAAGGCAAATGGTCAGGATTTGAGTTTTATCACAGTAGAAATATTAGATAAGGAAGGCATTCTGGAGCCGAATGCTGATAATCAATTAACTTTTGAAGTGAAAGGAGCAGGTACTATAGTGGCTGTGGGAAATGCTGATTTGAAAGACACGGATAGTTATATCGGTTATCAGCGGAAAGCATGGAAAGGGCGTGCTATAGTGGTAGTAAAAAGTACACGGAAAGAGGTAAGATAATGTTGAAAGTGACTTCTCCCGGATTGGTTCCGGCTACTGTATCCATTCGTACAAGTAAATAATAATAACCTTTGTTTAATTCTAAATATAATAGTATGAAAACATTTCGTTTGTTTTATTGCTGTTTTTGGTATTGAGTATATCCAATACAGCTTGGGCGCAAAAACCAGACTGTAAAAGGTAGGGTGATGGACTCTAAATTAAAAGAACCTCTTATGGGGGTTTCTATTTTGGAAATAGGTACTTCAAATGGTACTGTAACTGATTTGGATGGTAACTTTACGCTTTCTGTTCCTAAAGGAGTTGTATTGCGTATTTCTTATGTGGGATATTTAGTTCAGGAAGTTCCGATAAATGGAAAAACATATCTGGATATATTTTTGAAGGAAGATACTGAATTATTAGATGAGGTGGTGATTGTGGGGTATGGGGCCCAAAAGAAAGCTACATTATCCGGCTCTGTAACGAGTGTAGGTGGTGAGAAGCTGGCAAAAACTCCAGTGACGAATGTATCACAAGGATTAGCCGGACGTTTACCGGGCGTGGTCGCTGTTTCCAACACTTCAGAACCAGGATATGATGGTGCTACTATTACTGTTCGTGGGGTTAATACCTTTGGAAAAGCTGATCCGTTAGTAGTTGTTGATGGAGTACCCGGACGTTCTTTGGAGCGTATTGATCCAAGTACTATTGAAACGATGTCTGTATTAAAAGATGCTTCAGCAGCTATTTATGGTGCTCAAGCTGCCAATGGAGTTATTTTGATTACAACAAAACGAGGAAAAGCAGGCAAGCCGAGAGTAGGTTTTACTTATAATTATGGAATAGCTGCTCCTACTGTAATACCGGAAATGACCAATGCTGTGGAATATGCTACTTTGATGAATGAAATAGATAAGTATGCCGGTAATAAGGGCCGCTATACGGTAGATGATCTTAGATTATATGCTGATGGTTCCGATCCTTGGGGACATCCGGATACGGACTGGTTTAATGAAACATTGAAATCATGGTCTCCACAAACTTATGCCAATGCTACTATTGATGGTGGTACAGAGAATGTGAAATATTTTGTTAGCGTATCAGCCAAAGGACAAGATGCATTTTATCGTCATAGTGGGTCAAATTACCATCAGTATGACTTGAAGATGAATCTTGATATGAAAATTAATAAATATGTTGATACTTATGTCAATGTAACAGGAAGAATGGAAGATCGGAAATATCCAACCCGTTCTGCAGAGAATATTTTCCGTATGCTGATGCGATCTAAACCTAATTCACCGGCTTATTGGCCTGACGGCCGTCCGGGACCCGACATTGAATTTGGTGATAATCCGGTAGTTATATGTACCAATCAAACTGGTTATGAACGTGATAAGCGTTATGTGTTAAATGGGGATTTCGGAGTTAATATCAAGGTGCCTTATGTGGAGGGATTGACTTTGAAGGCTACTGCGTCACTTGATAAGACGTTCCGTTTTCGTAAAATATGGCAAAAACCTTGGTATTTGTATTCATGGGATGGGACTTCGATGGATGAAAATGGCCAGCCCCTATTGGTGGAAGGAAAGAAAGGGTTTAGTGATCCTCGTCTGACAGAATCAATGGAAGACAATTTGGGGGTATTATTGAGTGGTATCGCTAGTTATAGCCATACATTTGCTCAAGATCATGATGTAAATATTCTAGCAGGTGTAGAACGTATCACGGATAAGGGGGATTCATTTGAAGCTTATCGTCGTTATTTTCTTTCTGCCGCTATTGACCAGCTTTTTGCTGGTGGTCAGGATGAAATGAATAATACAGGTACAGGGTATGAGGAAGCCCGTTTAAATTATTTTGGTCGTGTGAACTACGCTTATAAGTCTAAATATTTGGTAGAGTTTGTTTGGCGCTATCAAGGTTCCTATATTTTTGATCGTTCTAATAAATTCGGATTCTTTCCGGGTATTTCATTAGGATATGTAATATCTGAAGAAGATTTTTTCAAAAAGAAATTGCCCTTTATTAGTTTTGCCAAAGTACGGGCATCATGGGGACAGACAGGAAATGATTTGATTGATCCTTATCAGTATTTGGCTTCCTATACTTTCAATGATTTGATGTATTTGACTAATAATGGTGCAACGATGAACCAAGCATTGAAAGAAGGAGTAGCTCCTAATCAAAATGTGACTTGGGAAACAGCTACACAAAAGAATATAGGTTTTGATTTACAATTTTTGAATGGAGATTTGGCATTTACCATTGACTATTTTTATAATAAACGCAGTGATATTTTATGGAAACGAAATGCTTCTGTTCCGAGCACTTCCGGATTGGTACTTCCTGATGAAAACTTAGGGAAAGTACAAAATCAAGGGGTAGATTTCAATATTGATTATCGTAGAAATTTTAAAGATTTTCGGTTGGGTATAAACTTGAATGGGGTTTATGCTAAAAACAAAATTCTTTTTTGGGATGAGGCACCTGGTACTCCAGAATGGCAGAAGTCCACAGGCAAACCTATCGATTCGGGACTTTATTACGAAGCTATCGGCATATTTAAAGATCAGGCAGCTGTAGACGCGTATCCTCATTGGGCCGGTGCACGTCCGGGGGATATTATTTTCAAAGATGTAAATGGGGACGATGTGATAGATGGCAATGACCGTGTTCGTAATGATAAGAGTCGTACTCCACGATTTACAGGTGGATTGAATGTAGATTTAGGATATAAGGATTTTGATCTCTCATTTTTGCTGCAAGGTGCTATGGGGGGAGTTTTCTATCAAACGACAGAATCGGGTGATTTTGCCAATTTCTTAAAGAGTTTTTATGATAACCGTTGGACAGAGGAAAACCCTGATGCTGATTCTCCCCGTACCTATAATCGAAGTAATGAATATTTTATAAATCAGCAGAATACATTCTGGTTGCATAAAACTGATTATATACGTCTGAAGAATATAGAATTGGGATATACTGTACCATCTATATGGAGTAAGAAAATAGGTGTGGAACATTTACGTATTTATATTAATGCTTATAACTTGCTGACATTCAGTCCTGATATGAAGGATTATGATCCCGAAAATACAAGTGGATCGGGATATAATTATCCGTTGAATAAAGTGATAAATTTTTGGAGTAAACCTTACTTTTTAAATAAATGAAAATATGAAACGTTTATATGGATTACTTGTATTGCTATGTTTTTATGCTAACAGCATGCAATGATGATTTTTTGGATGTGGACCCAGTAGACCGTTATTCAGATGCAGTTGTCTGGACGGATGAGTCATTAATAACCTCTTTTGTTAATAATATTTACGAGGGACAGAAATGGGGATTTCATACCGTAATGCTTTCTTCTTTGTGTGATGAATCAATGGAGGTTTGGGCATGGGAAAGTCAGCCGGTAGTGATGAGTGAATTGAGTCCGAGCTATCAAGGTATTCTTGCCCCTAATTTTTGGATTATAACCTTCCATAATATAACTTGGACCAATCTTTATAAAAATATTCGTGCCTGTAATATCTTTTTTGAAAATGCAGAGAAATATGCTTTAGAAGGAGATGTTGTCGATAAACTGAAGGGTGAAGTACATTATTTACGTGCTTATTTTTATTATTGGTTGTTGAGCCAATGGGGTGGTATCCCTTTGATTGAGAAGTCTTTTACTCCTTCTGATGATTTACTCGTAGCTCGTAATACGTTTGAAGAAACGGTAGATTTTATTGTGAAAGATTTAGATGAAGCAGCTTCTATTTTGCCTTTGAACGGAGATAAAGCCCGTGCAACGAAAGGTGCTGCTATGGCTTTGAAAGCCCGTGTCCTGCTTTATGCGGCTAGTGATTTATTTGTTTCTCAGTCTTTATGGGCATCCGGTTATGAGCATCCTGAACTTATAGGGTATGTGGGAGGTGATCGTACGGAACGTTGGCAACGGGCCAAAAAGGCTGCTAAAGCTGTTATGGATTTAGGTATATATCATCTGTATGGTGAAAATGGAGGATGGAAAAATAGAGAGGAAGCTACTCAAAACTATGCTGATATTTTCTTATGTCATAATTCGGATGAAGATATTATGGTACAATATTATGATTATGTAAATCATAATAGCAGTGATTTTCAATTGCCTCGTGTTGGTTTGTTCAATAGTCCCAATGGTTTTCATGGTTGGGGCGGAAATACTCCTACTGGACAATTAGTTGATTCTTATGAAATGGCAGATGGCAGCAAATTTAGTTGGGATAATCCACAACAAGCAGCTTACCCTTATCAAAATCGAGATCCTCGCTTCTATGCTTCTATTATGTATAATGGTTCTTATTGGCGTCAACGTCCGGATGATACAGTAGGTAGTGATCCTGAAGGAATAGTACAAACTGCTTATTATCAGCAGTCAGATGGAAGTTATACACCAGGTTTAGACACTCGCCAAGGCCCTATTGAAGATTGGAATGGTTCTTATACAGGATATTATATGCGTAAGTTTTTAGATCCTTCAGTTAATCATCAGTATGATAAACAACCTTATCCTTGGCGTCAGATACGTTATGCTGAAGTTTTGTTGAATTATGCTGAAGCATGCATAGAATTAGGTGAAGATGCTGAAGCCCGTAAGTATATCAATATGATTCGTACAAGAGCGGGAATGCCTGACATACCAGATTCTGAAATGGGAGATGTCTTGAAAGAACATTATCGTAATGAACGTAAAATAGAATTAGCTTATGAACAACATCGTTATTTTGATATCCGCCGTTGGATGATTGCACCTGAAGTGATTAAGAATGTTCAAGGAATAGATATTCGCTATCCTTATGGAGTTACAGAGCCTAATTATTCCATTATTGATGTGCAGGAGAGGAAATGGAATGATAAGTCTTATTTACTCCCTATTTATTTGGATGAAATGCAGAAAAATGATTTATTGATACAAAATCCATTATATTAAAAAATCATAGATAAGCCCGTAGCTTAATGATGGCTACGGGCTTTATTAAAAAGAATGATTTTTTATTCCACTCCCAAATCCTTATAAGTTCTCGGAGCCGGAACGGGAGGTAATGGTTTGCGATCCTTTAACTCTTGTAGAATTACCTCAATGGCTTTATTCAACTGCTGGTCTTCACCTAACTGTTCTTTTACCGGGTCATTATCAATCAGAATATCGGGATCTACTCCATGGTTCTCCACTATCCATTGACCGGTCTTTGCATCATAATTGGTAAAGAACGGAACACGTACATCCGTACCATCCATATAAGGCAACGGGCCACTGATACCGATAATGCCACCCCATGTACGAGTACCGATAACTTTACCGATTTTATTTGCCTTAAAACTCCATGGGAACAAGTCACCGTCCGAAGCCGAGTATTTATTGATTAGCAATACTTTCGGACCCACTAGTGTTGCATCAGGAATGGTACCGATTTTGGTTGATCCACGACGCATGGTCAGGCGATAGGGTTCACGAAGCAAACGTTCGATAATCATTGGAGATACATTACCACCTCCATTGGCACGGTCATCAATAATCAAGGCTTCTTTATCGAGTTGGGGATAGAAGTAGCGGGCGAATTCATTCAGACCGTCCGGTCCCATATCGGGAATATAGACGTAACCTACACGACCATTAGTTGCTTCTTCCACTTTTTTGATATTATTCTGTACCCAGTTATAATGATACAATGGGTATTCATTGTCTAATGGTTTAATGACCACTTTACGTACTCCTTTACTTGATGCGGTACGGTTTATGCTTAGTTCAGTCAATACATTGGCTTTGCCTGCCAGCAGACTGTAAATGTTATCAACAGTAGCTGTTGAGATGCCATCAATAGCTGTGATATAATCTCCTTCTTTTACTCCGATACCCGGTTCTGTAAGGGGAGAACGCAGTTTCTGACTGTAAATTGCACCCGGTAGGATTTTGTCAATACGGTAGAAGCCACTCTTGTCACGACTCAGTTCAGCTCCCAGTAATCCCATTGGAATACGTTCGGGACCTTTTATTTCACCCGGATTCACATAAGCGTGTCCGCAAGCCAGCTCGGCAATCATCTCACCGATGATATAGTTCAAGTCCAGACGGGTTTTTGCATGAGGAACTAATACAGCATATTTTTCTTTAATCGCATTCCAGTCTACTCCATGCATATTTTCCAGATAGAATCCGTCACGGAAAGCCCGCCATGTTTCATCGAATATCTGAGCCCATTCTTGACTGTAATCAATGGGAGCAACCATATCGCTTAAGTTAATATTCTCTTCCAATGAGGCTTTAGTGCATGGAAAATCACAGATATACAGATTATTTCCTTTAAAGAACAATGCTTTCTTATGATTGGCAGCTACATCCATATATGCTCCTTCGGCTACGATTTCTTCTTTTTGTTTAGCCAAATCATATACTTTGGTATTTCTACCACTGGCATACCACACTTTTTTACCGTCTGAATAGAAATTATCGTAGTTACCTGCTTGTAAAGGTAATTTAATCAGTCTTCCGGGCAAGCCTTCCGGATCTATTTTAACTGTATTATTTGTGGCTTCCGGTTTTTTATTGGCCGCATCGGTAGTCTGTTGTTCTATGCTGACCATTTCATCCGAAGGTAATAAAGGTGACGGTGTGTCATTGGCGAGCATGGCCATATAGACTCCTCCCATACGATTATAGGCATGATTCCATTCTGTCTGGCTGTAGATGGGATTAAAATCTCTTTCGGAACTGAATATGAGGTATTTTCCATCCGTGCTGAAGACAGGTGAAGAAGAACTGTACCATTTTTCGGTCACCGGATATTCCTTACCTGAAGTCAGATGGTATACATAAATGACACTCATGTTATTAGCTCCGGATTTAGTATAGGTAATCCATTGGCTGTCTGGTGAATAGTTCACTTCATAGAACTCTCCTTCCGGATTCTGCATGACAGTCCGTTTCGCTTTTGAGGCAATATCAACTTCTACGATACGGTTTTTACGGTCGGTATAAAGTATTTTCTTGCTGTCCGGGCTCCACATCAGTTGGCGGATATAAGTATCATTGTTTTGGGTCAGTTGGATGGGATCACCCCCTTCGACAGATTGTAGCCAGATTTCAGTTTCACCGGTACGGTCACTGATATAGGCTATTTGTTTACCGTTCGGACTCCATTCTCCTTCCCGTTCATTGGCTCCCGGGGTGCGGGTGATATCACGGGTTACCCCTTTTTCGGCAGGGATATCGAATACTTCTCCGCGAGCAGTTACTACCAGACGGTGGCCATCCGGTGAAAGGCTGGCGGCAGTCAGGTTATCTGCTACCCGTTTCATTTCTTTTCGGGCATAGATATTGTCTGAAGTCAGCGTGATGGAGATTTTTTCTGATTTTGCGCGTTTTTAGGATTCCAGTTTATAGAGGTATCCTCCATGTTCATAGACAATAATTTGTCCGTTACTGCTGGGGAATTTTACATCATAATCCGTATAGTTAGTTACTTTTTCAGTTTGTTTGGTCCGGATATTATAAACAAAGATATTCATGGTGCGATCCCGATCGGAAATAAAGTAGATTTCCTCTCCTATCCACATAGGGATAATATCTTGTGCAATATTATTGGTGATATTCTCTACTTTCTTAGCAGCCGGATCATAAATCCAAATGTCATCTGCCATGCCACCGCGATAATATTTCCAATTACGGAATTCTCGCATAACCCGGTTGTAAGCCAGCTTTTTTCCATCGGGAGAATAGCTGCAAAAACCTCCTTCGGGTAATGGAATCACTTCGGGCATTCCTCCGTTTTTCGATATGCTCCATAGTTTGCCATCAAAACCGTCACTGATACGATTGCGGTAGACTATGTTTTTTCCATCCGGCGTCCAAGTCATTACTATGTTATTGGGACCCATTCGATCTCCTAAGTCATCCCGGTTGTTTGTTGCTGTGTAGGTAAGTCGTTGGGGTTCGCCTCCGTCAGTTGGAATCAGATATACTTCAGTGTTACCGTCATATTGACCGGTGAAAGCAATTGATTTTCCATCCGGAGAAAAACGTGCGAACATTTCATAACCGATATGGGAAGTCAGCTTTTGTGCTTCTCCTCCATTCAAAGGTGCTTTGTACAGATCTCCGGCGTAAGAAAAGACAATGTCGGAGCCATTGGTAGCGGGAAAACGGAGTAATCTAGCCTCATCGGCATGTCCGGTGAAAGCTGTTCCTGCCAGTAACAGGGAGAATAATAGCTTTTTGTTCATTTTATTTAGGGTTTGATTTTCGTCGGAAACAAAGTTAGGTATTATTCTTCAGATTATGAGCTGGAACTTATTTCTTTTTTCAGTTGATTATTACTAGAGTTTTTTAATAAGAAATAGTTTTATTGGCATGATGTTTTTAAGAAATGCTATATTTGCAATATTAATAGTCTTAATAAAGATGGATGCAAGTATAGTAGATAAAGATTTGATTGAAAGAATAAACAAAGGAGAAGAAAAAGCTTTTTGAGGTTTTATATAATAGCTATTTTGTCTATCTCTGTGCTTGTGCTAATTCTTATATCTTTAACCCTGTGGAAGCGCAAGATATAGTTAATGAAACTTTTGCTAAAATATGGTATAGGCGTGGTGAGTTATCTTTTCCTATTCATGCTTATTTGATACGTGCTATTCAGAACGGGTGTTTGAATTACCTCCGTTCGCTTCACAGCCGTGAAAGAATTATAGATGAATACCGTGAAGCATTACTTGAGTATCAAGAAGAATTTTGTGCTTCCGAGTGTTCGCCTTTGCAAGAAATGGAATTAGCTGATTTGGAAAAATCAGTCCAAAATATAGTGTCTTCCTTGCCTGATAAATGCAGGTTCATTTTTGAGCAATATCTTTATTCCAATCTGACTCCTCAAGAGATTGCAGATAAAAATAATATTTCAGTCAATACAGTCAGAGTACATGTAAAAAATGCCATGGATAAAATAAGAGAAAAGGTGGGATCTAGAGTAGGGATTCTATTATTTTTTCTTTTCTAAAAAAAGAATGAAAAAAATCTGTTTTTGGCTTAAATGTTTTGTCTGTTGCTTGTGTATTATCTATAGTAGATAATTCCAAAGATATAAAATGAACAGCCAAATAGATGAATTTGAACGAATAATGCTGGATTATCTGAAAGGCGAAATCTCGTCTGAAGATATGCAGAAACTAACTATATTACTGAAAAGAGAGAATGCTTGTCGCGAAAAATATCGTGAAATAGCCCGTTCTTATGCATTGGCATCCTCTTCTTGGTTTGCACGCAGGAAAGAGCAAAACTTTGAGCAATTGTGTGATACATTGAATTTCTATTCTTCTCGTAAACATTCTTTTTCCGTAAAATAAGCGTTTGGAGAAGCGTTGCTATATGGACTTTACTGATTGGTTGTAGTATAACATTCTTTTATTTATATCATTCGCCTAGTCCAGAAGTTCTTACTCCTTCTTATTGTCAGATTGAGGTTCCCCAGGGGGCTAGTTCGAAATTATTATTGCCTGATAGTACCATTGTTTTTCTGAATGGGGGGACGGTTTTAAAGTATGATGTTTCTTTGCAGCAGCGGACTGACCGGAAAGTTTTTCTTTCAGGTGAGGCTTATTTCAAAGTTTCTAGAAATATGCTCAAGCCTTTTATTGTTCATACGGGGGAATTGAATATAAAAGTATTAGGTACAACATTTAATGTGGCTTCTTATCCTGATGATGCGGAATAAAGTGAGCCTTGTGGAAGGTAGTGTGAATGTTTACGACTACTTCAGATGCTAAAAGAATATTCTTCTTTCTCCT
>ENA-OQJN01000676-OQJN01000676.1-human-gut-metagenome-genome-assembly--contig:-NODE-676-length-12599-cov-3.705901_pt1 | contig 12599 bp, 12 predicted proteins | sample MGYA00242610_ERZ504777 | MGnify/ENA primary metagenome ERZ504777 (study PRJEB26092, sample SAMD00036350) | human gut metagenome | host: Homo sapiens | study: EMG produced TPA metagenomics assembly of... | reverse complement strand
CATGTAACGTTTTCTCTGCCATAATACAGCCCCCTTTTGAAAAACACTCTTTATATGATTAATGATAGCATTAAACCAATATATGTTCAAGTGTTCATATGTTAATTTTATATGCAGTTTAGGCATCCAAAAAGGCCGTCCCATGCAAGATTTTTATCGCATGAGACGGCCGTGCTATTAGGCTATTATCGATATCAGAAGGTAAGCCGCATCTGATGCCAGACGACACCGCCGTGGACCGATTTATCGCTCACGCCCTCATCGACGAACCCGAAGGAGGCGTAGTAGTGGACCAGTTTATCTTTACAAGTCAGTACCAGCCCCTTTCGCTTCTGCTGCCGAGCCGCATCAATGGCAGCCTGCAGTAATGTCCCGGCATAGCCTTGACGGCGGCAGGAAGGAACCGTATTGACACCAAATATCATCTGCCAGGCACCGCGTTCATTATGAAGCGAGGCATGAGCGTACATCTCATCGGTCAAATCCGGTTCATCGGTCACCATGCCGTCGACGAAGGACAAGAGCTGCCCCTTTTCATCAAACAGCAGCCAAAAATGATTGCCATAATGGGTCAGGCGGTCCCGAAAATCTGCTTCCGTTGCCGCTTCAGCCGGCGGAAAGCAGGTCGCTTCAACGGCCGTAACGGCCTGTAAATCTTCTAATGTTGCGGTTCTTATATTCAAAACGATCACCTCATCATAATTATATCGGGAAAAGTCATCGACCTCCGAAGATTCCCTACTTCGCGACATCAACATGGTCACGTATGGCTTCATAGATTCGCTGCAATCCCTTTTCAACGACGGCGCGGGGCATGGCCAGATTCAGGCGGATGAAGCCCTTGGCATTTCCGACAAAGAGACGGTCGCCGCCTTCTAAGAGGACGCCGGCCTGATTGGCAAAGAAGTCCGGCAGATCCGACACGTCACCCAGGTAAGGATTCATGTCCACCCAGGCCAGGTACGTCGCTTGGGGGATCTTGAAAGAGATCCGAGGCAGTTTTGCATTCAGGGAGTCATGAACATAGTGGAAATTCCCATCGAGATAGGCCCGCAGCTGTGTCAGCCACTCGCCGCCATATTCATAGGCCGCTTCATGCGCCGCCAGGGAAATGGGATTCAGGTCGCCCACATTTTTATCATGCTTTACAAAAGTCCGCCGCAGTTTCGGATCGCGGATGATGACATTAGAAAACATGAGCCCTGCCAGATTAAACGTCTTGCTGGCCGACATACAGGTAATGAGTTTCGGGTAGGTATCCATGATTTTTGCCATGGGAATATGGCGGACTCCGCTGCGAAGGAGGTCGCAGTGGATTTCGTCACTGATGATCCATAAATCATTGGCTTCTACGATGTCGGCGACTCGCTTCAATTCATCAGCTGTCCATACGCGGCCCGTCGGATTGTGCGGGTTGCACCAGATGACCAATTTCATCTTAGGATCTGCCGCTTTTCGGGCAAAATCATCAAAATCGATGGTATAGGTATCGTCTTCATCCCGGCGAAGGGACGAGCAGACGTATTCTTTACCGGAGTATTCCGCCGCATGCTGAAAGAATCCGTACGAAGGCGTCGTCATAAGGACTTTCTCATCGTCTTTAACAAGATCTTCGACGAATTGATATAGAGCCGGTATGATCCCCGAAGAAAAGGTCAGCTCTTCTTTAGGAAATTCCCAGTCATACATCTTTTGGCACCAGCCGGAAAAGATTTTATAATACGAATCATCACAGAGCACGGTATAACCGAAGATGCGCCGATCGATGCGGTCTTTCATAGCCTGGCACACTTCCGGCGGGGCTGCAAATTCCATATCGGCCACCCACATGCGGATAAATTCTTCGTCTTTAAACGGAAATTTCTTTTTCCCGGCAAAATCCTTGAAAATATAGCCTCTGAATCCGTCGGTATTTAAGGCATTCGTACCTCGCCGATCGATGATTTCATCAAAATCGTATATCATGAACGAGTCCCTTCTTTCCTCACAACATCAACAAGAACAGGTTGCCCTGCCGTAACTGCTTGATGGAGCAAAGTATAGCAAAGTATCGGTTTATCGTCAAAAGCGTATTTTTCTACTGATACGATATTTTTCACGTCTTTTGTTTCATCTAAGTAGACTTTAAAGGTAAATTAACGTATACTTAGCCTATATGATGAAAAACATCGGTTTGGTATATTTTAATGAAACGGATGATGGATATGTCACTCATTTCCCAAGAAATAGGAAAAAAAATCAGGCTCTACCGGAAGCGCAGCCATTGGACGATTGAAGAATTAGCCGTTCACATCTATAAGAGCAAGGCCACGGTATCAAAATATGAACGCGGTGAAATTGCGATCGATATCGAGACCCTCTATGACATTGCCGAAGCCCTTCGGGTTTCTATCGATGACTTGCTGTATCGGGATGCACAGAAGGCGCCGACCGCCTTTTGGGAAGACGTGCCGACCTTCTTCAAACATGTGTCCCGCCTCTTTTATTATTACTATGACGGGCGCAGCAACGACGTCGCCCTCAGTGTCATCGACATCTTATCCCGCCGGCCCGACGGCAGCTTCGCCATCGCCATGTATATGAACTGTGAGAACCCTGAACAGTATCAGAACTGCGAAAACACCTATACCGGCTATATGAAGCATTATGACTCCATCACCAATCTGGTCATGGAGCACACCACGTCACCTATGGAGCTCTATATGATCAACATCTTAGCTCCCTTCCTCGATGCGCCTCATAAATGGGCGATGGGAAAAGGCATCTCTTTTCGCCCCTTCATGCCCGTTGCCACTAAATTATGGATCAGCAAAAAGCCGGAAAAAATAACGAAGGACTTCGCCGATACACTGCGCATTTCAAAAGAAGATATCCGCCTCCTCAAACTGTACAACGCCTTCGTCGTCACGGGCTGACAGCCCATTTCGCACCGTCACCCCTTTCTTCGTTTGGTCATAAAATTGAATACATTTTCCATAAAAAAAGGCCCTGCACTATTCCGAATGCAGGGCCTTTATGTAAGCGGTTGTTATCTCATACTATATACTATTTCTATACGTGTTTCAAAAGGAGGAGAGTTTGGTTAGGAAACCCTTTGATTATCTGAGGATGGCACCAGAGATGATCATCTGCTGTACCTGGTTAGTACCTTCATAAATCTGGGTGATCTTAGCATCACGCATGTAGCGTTCAGCCGGATATTCACGAGTGAAGCCGTAGCCGCCGAAAACCTGAACAGCGTCGGTGGTTACCTGCATAGCGACATCAGAAGCGTACTTCTTAGCGATAGCAGCATCGACAGAGTAGGATTTAACGTCGGGCTGAGCCATCTTCCAAGCAGCCTGATATACAGCAAGGCGAGCCGTTTCAATCTTGAGTTTCATATCGGCGAGCATGAAGCTGATAGCCTGGAACTTACCGATCGGTTTGCCGAACTGGGTACGTTCTTTTGCATACTGGAGAGCTGCATTGTATGCGCCTTCAGCGATGCCGAGAGCCTGAGCGCCGACACCGATACGGCCGCCGTCGAGGGTCATCATAGCGATCTTGAAACCTTCTCCTTCTTTACCGAGGAGGTTTTCAGCCGGGATTCTTACGTTCTGGAATACGAGTTCACGCTGTACAGAAGCGCGGATACCCATTTTAACTTCTTTCTTGCCGTAGGTGAAGCCTTCCATGCCTTTTTCAACGATGAAAGCGCTCATGCCTTTAGCGCCCTTCGATTTGTCCGTCGAAGCGAAGACAACGGTGATATCGGCTTCGCCGCCGTTGGTGTTGAAGACTTTAGAACCGGTCAGGGTGTAGCTGCCGTCTTCGTTCTTAACAGCCGAGGTGGAACCGTTCAAAGCATCGGTACCGGCATTCGGTTCGGTAAGACCGAAAGCGCCGAGTTTCGTGCCTTCTGCCAAGGGTTTGAGGAATTTGGCTTTCTGTTCAGCCGTGCCAAATTTCCAGATCGGCCAGGAGCAGAGCATGGTATGTACTTCGAAGCTGAGGGCAATGGAGGGGTCGACTTTAGCGACTTCTTCGCAGGCTACAACGAGGCTGAGGAAGTCGGCGCCAACGCCGCCATTTTCTTCTTCCCAAGGAATACCGAGAAGGCCGAGAGTGCCCATTTCATCGAGGATAGCGCGGTCAAAAACTTCTTTTTCATCGCGGTCTTTTACAGTAGGAGCTAATTTTTTTTCAGCAAAATCTTTTGCGAGATTGGCAATATCTTGCTGTAATTCAGAAAGTTTAAAATCCATGATTGAATTTCCTCCTAAAAGATTATGTGTATATCTTTATATTTAAAAACGGCGAGGCCGTCTTTAAAGCATCATTGATAGCCCAAAGCCCGCTTGAAACGGGCTTCAAGCTATGCAGCCTGCCAGGGACGACAGGTGTATGTTATGTGGCCGGCTCCTCACGGGGTCCCGCCCAAGTGAAACCAAAAGGCTTAGAGAATTTCCGAGAAGGCCTGGATACGCGTACGGAGCTGTTCCAAGGACGGCGATTCGATATCGAGGTCGAGGACGGTGTAGCGGACGCCGGCAGCTTCGAATTCCGGTTTGTAAATCGGATAGTCAAATTCTTCAGGATCGCAGAAACGCATCATGCAGACGACGACGGCGTCGGCATTGTATTTCTTGGTCATGTCGATGAGCATCTGTCCACGCGGTTTGTCCGGGTTCAGTGCCAGGGGGCAGCCGTCGAAGTCCTGCCACTGCTGGGCAAGCTGTTCCAAAGGATCGATACCGGACGGTACATCCGTGCGGAACTGACGGGATTCCTGAGCCAGGTCATCGGCGACGACGGCGATGTTGAATTCGCTGAAGATATCGAGGAATTCATCCGGTTCGGCCATGATGCCCGAAAGGACGACTTTCTTACCATTCCACGGCTGTACCGGTCTTTTTTGACAGCGTCGATGAGCTGACGAACCAGGGCCGTGTGTTCAGCTTTGTCCATGAACCAACGAGCTTTGATGACGTCGTGACGTTTTACCGGCGTGAAGATCTGCGGGTACTGAGCAGCGAGGTCGCAGAATTCGCGCATGGTGCGGCGGTTTTCATTGTATACGTTGATAGCTTCCTGGATGGCAAGGTCGGAAATCTTGACGCCGAGGATGCGTTCCAATTCAGAGCGGACGTGTTCGTATTCGGCTTTGAGGAAGTCGACAGCCGGGCGGATCTTACGGTTCTGAGGATGGGTAAAGACGATGACCGGAGCCTTGCCGTGCCATTTCTGGCTCATGCAGCGAAGGGTATCGCAGGGAACGGAAAAGATGACGGCGTCGAGGCAGTCATAGGTACCGTTGAGCTGGAGTTCCATATCGGCCTGCATCAAAGAACAAGCAAAGGGAGGCAGATAGGTACGAGCGGCTGCGATCTGCGGCTTCTGGGCACCGAACATGCCTACAGGGAGACAGCCGGCAGCGTATACGATTTCTTCCGGAGCATAGTAAGGCATCATGCCGACCAGGCGTTTGCCCTGGCTTTTATAGTTTAAAACCGTCTTTTGAGGATGGTTGGATACTTCTTGAAATTTGCTGATAAGTTCATCAATCTGACTCATTAGTGATTTCCTCCTTCACTGGCTTTTTTGTCTGCCATCATTTCGGTCAAAGCTTCGACACGGGTATCGAACTGAGCTTCTGAGAAGTTGCGGGCATCGGTCTGGTCACCGTCAAAGATGACGTACGGTACGCCGAGGTTCTTCTGAACGCGCTGGCCGCCTTCGTTGTTGAGGAGGCTCATGTTCTTGCAGGAACGGTTCTGATGCATGATCAGGCCGTCGCAGTTGCCGTCGCGGACGACTTTTTCAAGAACGGCACCACGCTGTTCGAGGCAGCAGTTGATGTACGTGCGGGAATAAGCTTCTGCCATGGATTCGAGGTTGCCCGGTTCGTAAGAAACGTCCCACATGCCAGGATAAGCCGAACCGGTCATGAGAGCGCCCTGGCCCTTCAGTTCTTTAAAGGTGTGGCCGAGAGCGATCCAAACGGCAATGCCTTCCCAGGTAACACGGGATTTTTCATTGTCGCCGAAAGCCCATTTCTTGTTGGCAACTTTTTCATCCAATTCTTTGAGGAATTTGTTGAACGTGATTTCAGAGTAGTTTAAGGAACGAGCGGCAACGGCGAGGCCCATGTAGTTGAAGAGGTCAAAGCCGTTGAGCGGCGACGGTTTATATTTGAAGTAGGTTGCGATTTTATTCCAGGCAGCGATGGAGCGCTGAGTCTGTTTCTGAACTTCAAAGAATTTTTCATAGTCAAAGGGACGGCCGCAGAGTTCTTCGAGCTGAGAAATAGCATGTTTGAATTCGCCGACGATGTACTGTTTTGCGTGTTTCGTAACCGGGAATTCATGGTTGAACGGTACGTCGATGTTGATGAGAGGAACGTTCAGTTCTTTAGTCCAGGTTTCATACCATTGAGGAGGTATGCAAATATTGGTTGCAGGTGAGGACGACGTCCGGAAGGGAATGGAGAAGCCGGCGAATTTTTCAAAGCTTCCGGCGTTTTACCCGTAAGGGCTTCCTGTTTGATGAGTTCCATGTAGCCCATGTTGACCCGGCAGTAGGAACAGATATCCTGGTTATAGCCTTTGTTTTCAGCAACTTCGAGCATAGCCGGAGCGCCGTGACGGGCACCGATGCCGGCAGCGTGGGTTTCCGGATATACGATGGCAATATCCATAGCCGTGCAAAATTCCGGAGGTGCTACCGAAGCGGACCAGCAAACGAGGCGGCCTTCTTTTTTAGCTTTGCGTGCGTCTTCATCGACTTTCGGCAAGAAGTAACCAAGGGCGTCCTTGGCGCTCATGCTTTCAATATCTACTGTTTTTTCTTCACTCATGATTCTGTTCTCTCCTTTGACTTATTTCTTGATTTTATCATAAGCAATCAGAGCGGCTCCCAAGGCGCCAACGGCCTGAGGATGAAGGGCTACTCTGACAGGGATACCTAATTCTTTCGATACGGCATCTACGACACCGGGGTCGCGGGAACCGCCGCCGGTCATGGTCAGGTCGCTGCCGACACCGACGCGGCGCACGAGGGCGCAGGCCTTAGCGGCAATGGACTGATGGACACCGGCTACGATGTCTTCTTTCGGGATGTTCTTCGACAAAAGGGAAATGACTTCCGATTCGGCAAAGACCGTGCAGGTACTGCTGACAGCGGCAGGATGCTTCGATTTGAAGTACCAGTCCCCCATTTCAGACATGGGGATTTCCAGTACCTTGGACATGCCGTCGAGGAACGGCCCGTACCGGCAGCGCTACTTGTCGTTCAGTGGCGAACTGCATGACCAGGCCCTGACTGTTGAGCTTAATCGACTGACGTCCTGGCCGCCGATATCGAGGATGGTCGTCGTGCCCGGGCATTCAAAGAGGGCACCTTTCGCATGGCAGGTAATTTCGCTGACTTCGCCTTTGGCGCAGTCGACATTAAAGCGGCCGTAGCCGGTGGCGATAATATTCGCCATATCTTCTATCTTTAAGTTCGTCTTTTCAAAGACTTCGTCCAAGACCCGTTCCGGACCGGATGAACCGGTACCGATTTCAACGACGGCCTGGGCAATGATTTTCTTACCGTCTTCCAAAATGACGGCTTTCGAAGAAGACGAACCAACATCGATTCCGAGAGTATACATGATGGTCACCTTTTTTCACAAAAATCAATTCTGAAACGGATTGGGATTGCTGCGATTAATGGGCGCAACGGTTTGGACGTATTCGACGAGGATGCCGGCGTCCGTGCTGGGACGGCGGAAGTTGACAACGATGTCGTCTGTGCCTTGAACGGCTTTCTTTTCCAGCATGCAGCCCGGCTGCTGGCCTTCCATGATCTGCCGTACCTTTTCGACGTCGTCGACTTCAAAGGCGATGTGGGCAATGCCGCCCTTGCCGTGATTGAAGTCCTTCAAGACGCCTTCGCGAGGAATGATGAATTCAATGGGCGTGCTGTTTTTATCTTTCTTGGTAAAGATGAGGTCGGCATGGTAGGCGTCGACGAAGCCGGAATAGTCGACTTCAAGGCCGTTGGTTTCTATGAAATCATGAGCCTTTTCCAAAGTCGGCAGGACGATGCCAATATGGTGAAGACGCATGGGGTGCCACGGTTCGCGAAGCTTTCCCTTTTCGGCCCCCATGGCTTTTACGAAAGGATCTTCGCCACGTCCCGTAATGGGCGCCGTCGTCTGAACGTATTCGACGAGGATGCCCTGGTTGGTCGAAGGACGGCGGAAGTTGACGATGATATCATCCGTCCCCTGGACGGCCTTCTGTTCGAGCATGCAGCCCGGGCAGTTGGCTTCCATTTCTTTACGGACGCCTTCGACGTCGTCGACTTCAAAGGCGATGTGGGCGATGCCGCCGCGGCCGCCGTTGAATTTGGTGAGGACGCCGGAGTGCGGGATGATCATTTCGATAGGGCTTGCATAATCACCGAATTTGGTAAAGATGAGGTCGGCCTGGTAAGCGTCGACGTAGCCGGCATAGTCGATTTCAAGGCCGTTATTCTGCATGAATTGATGGGCTTTTTCTAACGTCGGCAAGACGATGCCTACGTGATGGAGTCTCATTGGTTTCATAGTAAGGTCTCCTTTATGGCGAGAAGCTTTATTTTTTCAGTCCCATGGGGCCGTCCTGGAAGATGCGGGCGTCCATGGTTTTGGGGTTGTTAATAATCGGTTTGAAGTCCATGTGAGCTAAGATATCTTTTTCGATATCGATGCCCGGTGCGACTTCGACGAGGGCCAAGCCGTCTTTGGTCAATTCAAAGACGCAGCGTTCGGTGATGTAGAGGACGCGCTTGCCATTGCGAGCGGCGTAGGAACCGTTGAAGGTAATCTGATCGACGGCTTTGATGAATTTCTTGGACTTGCCTTCTTTAAGGATCTTGACCTTGCCGTCTTCTACAGCGACTTTCAGGCCGCCGGCCGTAAAGGTGCCACAGAAGAAGACGTTTTTGGTCTGCTGAGAAATATTCGGGAAGCCGCCGCAGCCGGCAACGTGGGTACCAAACTTGCTGACGTTGATGTTGCCCGTGCTGTCGCACTGAGCCAGGCCCAGATAAGCCATATCCAAGCCGCCGCCATCGTAGAAGTCGAACTGATACGTATGGTCGATGATGGCATCGGCATTGCGGGAAGAACCGAATCGAACGCCGCCCTGCGGTACGCCGCCGATGGCACCGCCTTCGACGGTCAGGGTAATCGTATCGGCGATTCCTTCTTCACCGGCAACGGAGGCAACGTATTCCGGAGCGCCGACGCCGAGGTTGACGACGGCGTTTTCAGTCAGTTCCAAAGCGCCGCGGCGACCGATGATTTTCTTGGCACTCATGGGGAGTACTTCATCAGCAGCGCCTTCCGGGGCACGGTGTTCACCGCTTAAGGACGGATCGTACTGACAGTCATAGGTCTGCTGATGATCTTCCGGAGCGGCGATGACGACATCGTCGACATAGATACCGGGGATCTTGACCATCCGCGGGTCGAGGCTGCCGTGAGCGACGACGTCTTTGACCTGGACGACGACTTTACCGCCACAGTTGTGAACGGCCTGGGCTACGGAAATGCTTTCAAAGGGCCCGATTTCTTCATCCATGGTAATGTTGCCCGATTCATCGGCATAGGTACCGCGGAGGAAAGCAACCTGTACGGGGAAGGTCGGATAGAAAAGCTGTTCATGGCCTTCGACTTCAATCAGTTTAACTAAGTCTTCCTTGGTGACGTCATTCAGTTTGCCGCCGAGCTGACGGGGATCCAAGAAGGTTTCCAAACCGATATCGGTGAAGACGCCGAGCTTATGACCGGCCAAAGCACGGAACCAATGAACGAGGGTGCCTTGAGAAAAGTTATAGGCTTCGATTTTATTATCGACAGCCAACTGCCCGATTGCCGGTACGGTCTGCCAATGACCGATGATGGCCCGTTTCAAAAGGCCCGTATGAGCCAGGTGTTCGGCAGCGCGGCCGTCGCGAATCCCTTGCGAACCTGCGTAAATATAGGTAAGGTTCTGCGGTTTGTTCGTTTCCAAAAACCGTTTTTCCAAGGCTTTGGTCAACGCTTCCGGATGGGCGCTGCTGACAAACCCGATCGATGTGATCGTATCGTTATCCTTTACCAGCTGAGCTGCTTGTTCAGCCGTAATGATTTTAACTTTTCTCATTCCCCTGATTGCCTCCTGCATATTGAATGGTTCGACGTGCGTCGTTCATTCTTTGTGAAAATTTTCCATATCCCAATTACTTAATAGAATGATATCACTTAAAATCGATAACGTCAACGAATATTATTGAGAAAATTCATTTTGCGGAATGAATAATTCTAAAATCAATTCCGTTTAAGAATTAATCGTTTTGATATAAAAACTCGAATCTATTCTGTAAGCATTATTCATTACAAATTTACAATGGCTTTACAACCATGACTTCTTCCCTTTTTCTTTCTGAATGGAAAGATTCCCTTCATTTTATTTCTAATAATCAAAATCATAAATATAAAAACTCTCCTAAAACTTGCATGATTAAAAAGTACCGTCTCTTTTCATTTATGATAATTAAGCATGGTTTGTGAATTACGGTACTTATTTTGTTTGGAGAATAGTTTGTAATAAGAACATTATGTCTCATCCATCCTGTCAACCATAAAAAAAAGCGGACACGACAGATGCCGCATCCGCTGCTTACTAAACGGGTTAACTCACCAAAAGCGTGACCAAAGTAAACGACAATCCCCAACAAGATGATTATATGGGATATATACTTTCACGATGGCCCTTAAAATTTCATTATCCCGCCCAGAAAGCGAAATCGCTCCTACCGCAATGGCAATACTCTGCGGCGAAATCATCTTGCCGGCACAGGTTCCGGCTGCATTGGCCGCTGCCAGCCAGGCTTCATCGACATGGATGGCGACTGCCGCATCGGTTTGAAGATTGCCAAACAAGACGTTGCTCGACGTACCGGAGCCGGTGATAAAGGTACCAATCGATCCGATGAGAGGCGCAATCGCCGGATACATGGATCCCGTCGCCTCGACGGCCGTCCGGGCAATCTCCGAAGTCATCCCGCTGTAGCCCATGACCTTAGCCGTAGCAATGACGGCGATGATGGTAATAATGGTATTTCGCAGTCCCACGATGGTCTGGCCCAGTACAGTCACCATTTCACCAAAGCTGGAAGACTGCACTCTACCACTGATAAACGCAGCCAACAAGATGAGAACCCCGGCGTATTCACCCATACAAAGGTATAGGGAACGCCGCCTTCCCCGGTATAAATCAGGACAGACGATTTAATCGCCATGAGCGGACCGTGGATGAAGGGAATGAGCTTCGACGTCAACAGCAAGAAGACGAAGATTAAAATAAAGGGTAAGCAGGCGAGCAGTCCCCCCTTGAGCGAGACATGAGCCGGATGTATGTCCATGGTATATTCCGGGTCCTCCGTCGATTGAAACCGGGAATACACGATGATGACCGCCATGATGACGACCGATGCCCCCATGACAGCCAGTTCAGGACCGACCGTAGCGGCGATGACGAGTTCCGGAAGGGCCAGTGCCAGTCCCGACAAGAGGGTAATCAAAAAGACACCTTTCAAGGCTTTTACCGAGCCGCCGATAATGAGGACGATGAGGAAGGGACAGATCAGATTGAGGGGCAGCAGCTGCAAACTGATATACGACGAAAGCAAAATCGGATCAAGGCCGGTCAAATTCGCTAAGGTACTGGCCGGAATGCCGATTGAACCGTACGTCGTCGGAACGGAATTGGCTACCAGACAGACTAGGATCGACTTGATCGGATCGAAGCCAAGAGCGACTAACATCGATGCCGGAATGGCAATGGCCGTACCGAAACCGGCCATACCTTCCATAAATGCGCCAAATCCCCAAGCGATGAGCAGTGCCAGGATACGGCGGTCCTTGCTGACCGTCATCAGCATATGTTTGACAATATCCATACTCTTGGTATGAACGGCGAGATTATACGTAAAAATCGCCGCAATGATGACCAGTAAAATAGGCCAGCAAGCCAGGGCAGCCCCTTCCAGCGCCGCCGTGACGGCATCCAATCCAGCCATTTGATACTCCGTGAGGGCTACTGCAAACGCCAGGACCAAGGCTAGGGGACAGGCCTTAAAACCAGGCATCTTAAAGACCCCCAGGGATACGATAAGCCATAGAATCGGAGATAATGCCAATAAAAATACCATAATAGAAACTCATCCTTTCTTTTCGCTTTTTTAATTCTTCAAGAGAATCATTTTTAAAAATATCAATTCCCTTATGACATAAAAAGATTATATAATAGACAGAAAGGATAAATCAATATATTTTAATCTTTATCAAAACATATGCCAAAGCTTGCCATGATTAAAGCATAAAGTTATTTATCGAGTCACTCGTCCTATGTAATCAAAAAAAGCTACCCCCGAAGTGAACCGACCCCCTAAAGTTGGACCAAAAATTCAACTTTAGGGGGTTAATTTTATGGCAAAATATAGTTATGAATTTAAGATGCAGATTGTTCTCGAGTATATACAAGGAGATATTGGATACAAGGCTTTAGCAAAAAATATCGCATCCCCAACCCTTGTATTATCAA
>ENA-OQJN01000671-OQJN01000671.1-human-gut-metagenome-genome-assembly--contig:-NODE-671-length-12676-cov-3.052275_pt1 | contig 12676 bp, 12 predicted proteins | sample MGYA00242610_ERZ504777 | MGnify/ENA primary metagenome ERZ504777 (study PRJEB26092, sample SAMD00036350) | human gut metagenome | host: Homo sapiens | study: EMG produced TPA metagenomics assembly of... | reverse complement strand
CTTGCATAATATACAAAAGGATGTATACTTATGCAAACGTGGTTTTTATTTATACAGAAATATGAATAAAATACCAAAAAATGCATACTAAATGAAAAAATATGAATAAAGTGAGAAAGGAGCTTTCAGAATGATAAAAGCAGGAATTATTGGTTCGACAGGATATGCAGGAGGAGAACTGGTCCGTATTCTGACAGGACATAAAGAGGCAGAGATCAAATGGTACGGTTCCAGAAGCTATATCGATCAAAATTATGCAGATGTATACCGCAATCTTTTTCAAATCGTGGATGCGAAGTGTATGGATGATAACATGGACGCGCTGGCAGATCAGGTGGATGTGATTTTTACGGCAACCCCGCAGGGGCTGTGTGCATCTCTGATCAATGAAGAGATTCTGTCAAAGACAAAAGTGATCGATCTGAGTGCAGATTTTCGGATCAAAGACGTGTCTGTCTATGAAGAGTGGTACAAAATAGAGCATAAAAGTCCTCAGTTTATCGAAGAGGCGGTGTACGGACTTTGTGAGATCAACCGGGAAAAGATCAAAAATGCAAGATTGGTAGCCAATCCGGGATGTTACACAACCTGCTCCATTCTCACAGCCTACCCCCTGGCAAAAGAAGGTCTGATCGATATGAACACACTGATCATTGATGCAAAATCCGGAACGTCAGGAGCCGGGCGGGGTGCAAAAGTGGCAAATCTGTACTGCGAAGTGAATGAAAATATCAAAGCATATGCAGTTGGAAGTCACAGACATACCCCGGAGATTGAAGAACAGCTCGGGTATGCGGCGAATGAGACCGTGAAATTGAGCTTCACACCGCATCTGGTTCCGATGAACCGGGGAATTCTGGTGACGGAATATGCATCGTTGAAAAAGGAAGTCACCAAGGCGGAAATCCGGGAGATTTATGAAACTTATTATGGAAAAGAGCCGTTTATCCGGATTCTGGATGACGGAGTCTGCCCGGAGACAAAATGGGTGGAAGGAAGTAACTATGCAGACATTGGCTTTCAGATCGATCCGCGTACCAACCGCATAATTCTGATGGGAGGCCATCGACAACCTGGTAAAAGGAGCAGCAGGGCAGGCGGTACAGAATATGAACCTTCTGTTTGGATACAAGGAACAGGAAGGTCTGGAACTGATTCCGATGTTTCCGTAAAGATTCCATAGGCAGAGGTGAGAAGATGATTCGGACAATGACAATTGAAGATTATGAACAGGTATATGCGCTCTGGAAGAAGATACATGGTTTTGGATTGCGAAGTATCGATGATTCCAGGGACGGTGTGGAAAAATTTTTAAAACGAAATCCGACAACCAGTGTCGTGGCGACAGAAGACGGAAAAATCGTAGGTGCGATCTTGTGCGGGCATGACGGAAGACGAGGCTGTCTGTATCACGTCTGTGTGGATGAAGCGTACCGCAGACGTGGAATCGGGAAAGCAATGGTCGTACAGTCCATGGAGGCTTTAAAAGAAGAAGGAATCAGCAATGTATCTCTGATCGCATTTACGCAGAACGATATCGGAAATGCATTCTGGAATACCATCGGATGGAATGAGCGGCAGGATTTGAACTATTATGATTTTGTGTTGAATACAGAAAATATTACAGCATTTAATGCGCAGTAAATGAGGAGGCATGCACGATGAAAAAAATAACAGGCGGAGTCACAGCAGCAAAAGGATTTGAGGCAGCGGCAGCAGCGGCAGGGATCAAGTATGAAAACAGAACAGATATGGCACTTGTATACAGTGTAAAACCGTGCAAAGTGGCAGGAACCTTTACGACCAATGTAGTAAAAGCGGCTCCGGTGAAGTGGGACCGGCAGATTGTGGAATCTAAGATCAAGTCTCAGGCAGTAATCATCAATTCTGGAATTGCAAATGCGTGTACAGGAGAAGAGGGGATGCGCTGCTGTCTGGAGACTGCAAAAGCGGCAGCAGAGGCTCTTAAGATTCCGGCAGACGGCGTTTTAATCGGCTCTACAGGGGTGATCGGGATGCAGATGCCGATCGAAAAATTAAAAAGGGTATTCAGATTCTGGCAAAAGAAAAACAGTCGGGGGCAGTGGCAGCAAATGCGGCGGCAAAAGCAATCATGACCACAGATACTATGGAAAAAGAAGTGGCAGTGACCGTGGAGATTGGAGGGAAGACCGTTACCATTGGAGGGATGGCCAAAGGATCAGGTATGATTCATCCGAATATGTGCACCATGCTGGCTTTTCTTACAACAGATGCGGTAATCTCCAGAAAAGCGCTCAAAGCAGCACTTTGCGCAGATGTGGAAGAAACGTATAATATGATCTCTGTAGACGGAGATACGTCAACGAATGACACAGTACTTCTTCTGGCGAACGGAATGGCAGAAAATCCAAAAATCAAAGAAGGGACAAAAGAATTTGAAATATTTGCAGAAGCTCTGCATGAGGTCAATGAGACACTGGCAAAAAAAATGGCAGGAGACGGAGAAGGCGCCACAGCATTGTTCGAAGTGACGGTAAGAGGTGCAGATACGAAAGAACAGGCGAAAACACTGGCAAAATCCGTGGTCTGCTCCAATCTGACCAAAGCGGCGATTGCCGGTCATGATGCAAACTGGGGACGGATCTTGTGTGCTATGGGCTATTCCGGTGCCGAATTTGATCCGGAGAAAGTAGATCTGTATTTCAAAAGCAGCGCCGGAGAGTTAAAGATCATCGAAAACGGAGTCGCGCTGGATTACAGTGAAGAAAAGGCCACAGAGATTTTATCCATGCCGGAGGTGACTGCCATTGCAGATCTCGGACAAGGAGAGGAAACAGCAACCGCATGGGGATGTGATCTTACCCACGGATATATCGATATCAATGCGGATTACCGCAGCTAGTACAATGTATATTCAGTAAAAAAGACAGGCAGGAGGAGTGAGAATATGAATGAAAATATGAATCAATATCTGGAAAAGGCGAAAGTACTGATCGAGGCACTGCCGTATATCCAACGGTTTAACCGAAAGATCATTGTTGTAAAATACGGCGGCAGCGCCATGACAGACGAGGCATTAAAGCAGAAAGTAATCGAGGACGTTACCTTATTAAAACTGGTGGGCTTCAAACCGATCATTGTGCACGGAGGCGGAAAAGAAATCAGTAAATGGGTCGGAAAAATCGGTAAAGAACCGCAGTTTATCAACGGACTTCGGGTGACCGATGAGGAGACCATGGAAGTAGCGGAAATGGTACTTGGAAAAGTGAACAAAAGCCTGGTACAGCTTCTGGAAGGACAGGGAGTACGCGCCATCGGAATCAGCGGGAAGGACGGTGGACTTCTGAATGTGGAAAAGAAATATTCCAACGGAGAAGATATCGGATTTGTCGGGGAGATCAAAAAAGTAGATGCACAGATTTTGCATGATCTTCTGGAGAAGGATTTTCTTCCGGTCGTGTGTCCGGTAGGAATGGATGATGAATTCTATACATATAATATCAACGCAGATGATGCAGCCTGTGCCATTGCAAGAGCCATGAAGGCAGAAAAACTGGCATTTCTGACAGATATTGAGGGAGTATATAAAGATCCGAAGGATCCTGCTACTCTCATCTCCGAGCTTCTGGTAAAAGAAGCAAAACAGCTGATCGAAGAGGGCTATATCGGAGGAGGAATGCTTCCTAAGCTGAATAATTGTATTGATGCCATTGAAAACGGCGTTTCCAGAGTGCATATTTTAGATGGGCGGATCCCGCACTGTCTGCTTCTGGAATTCTTTACAAACAAAGGAATCGGTACGGCAATTTTACATGAAGAAGAAAGCAGGTATTATGATGGTGAATGAGAAGATCAAAGCAGCAGAAGAAAATCTAATACACGTATACAATCGGTTTCCAATTGCGCTGGAGAGGGGAGAAGGTGTTTATCTGTATGACACGAACGGGAAAAAATATCTGGATTTTGCAGCCGGATTTGCAGTGTCGGGACTGGGATACGGAAATCAGAAGCTGAATGCGGCACTAAAATTCCAGATCGATCAGCTGTATCATACGTCCAACCTGTATTATCATACCAATTGTGGAGAGGCAGCACAAAAACTGAACCGGATTTCGGGGATGGACCGGGTATTTTTTACGAACAGCGGATCTGAGGCAAATGAGGGGGCTTTAAAAGCGGCAAGACGATATGCGTATAATAAAAAATCGGGCAGATATCAGTTTATCGCCATGGAAAATTCGTTCCACGGGCGCAGCTTCGGCGCCGTTTCCGTGACTGGACATACTGCGTATAGAGAACCTTTTGAACCGATGCTCCCGGGAGTTTCTTTTGCAGAATTCAATAATCTGGACAGTGTGAAAGCGCTGGTGACGGATCAGACCTGCGCAATTATTTTAGAACCATTACAGGGGGAAGGCGGGATCAATCTTGCTACACAGGAATTCATGGAAGGAATCCGTAAGATCTGTGATGAGAACGATATTCTGATGATCTGTGACGAAGTGCAGTGCGGAATGGGAAGAACCGGCGCAATGTTTGCATGGCAGAAATTCGGGGTAAAACCAGATATTCTGACTATGGCAAAGGGAATTGGAAACGGTATTCCGGTGGGAGCCTTTGCCATGACAGAAAAAGTGGCACAGGCATCGTTAAAGCCGGGAGATCACGGGGCAACTTATGGCGGTAACCCACTGGCATGTATGGCAGTCAAGACGGTGATCGACATTTTTGAGGAAGAAAAGATCGTGGAGCATGTCAATGAAGTGTCAGAATATCTGACAGAACGTCTGGAAGAACTGGTACAACATGTGGATGGCGTGCTGGAACGAAAAGGAACCGGACTGATGCAGGGTATTGTGTTAAAGCAACCGGTCGCGCAGGTAAATAACCGTGCCATTGAGGAAGGACTTCTTGTGATCCAGGCACAGGGCAATGTACTGCGTCTGGTACCTCCGCTTATCATTGAAAAAGAGCATGTGGATGAAATGATCCCAAAATTGACAAAAGCATTGACAGAGTGATAAATGAAAAACCAGGATTCGGGAAATACTAAAAGAAATTGAGAAAAATTTCAGGAGGTAGAAAACGATGACTGGTTTTTAATTGCCCTTCTTTCCGGGGCGCTGATGAGTGTTCAGGGTGTATTTAATACACAGGTAACAAAGACAACCGGATTGTGGGTCAGCAATATCTGGGTGCAGTTAAGTGCTTTTCTGGCATGTCTGGCGGTATGGTTTCTGGCAGGAAGAGCGGATGTGACGGCACTTGCGAAGGTGGAACCGAAATATATGCTCTTAGGAGGCGTGATCGGAGCAGGGATTACCTGGACCGTAGTTAAGAGCATGGCATCCTTAGGACCGGCAAAAGCAGCACTTCTGATCGTAATTTCCCAGCTGATCGTGGCGTATGTGATCGAGCTTCTGGGGATGTTTGGTGTGGAAAAATCGCCGTTTGCATTCCGGAAGCTGGCAGGGCTTGTTGTGGCACTGATCGGGATTGCAATCTTCCAGTGGGAATAGAGCGTCAGAATTGTAATAAATGCGTAACAGGATTGTAAAAATGTTATTGTAATTTTGAGCGTTTTTCGTTACAATATTACTGTCCAATATAAAAGGGGATTCCTTGCGTCTGAGATTGTGAGGAAATATGAGGGACAGATGGAAAAAGAAAGCTTATTATACAGTTGTTATGATCTTGACTGCGTTGTGCCTGATCAGCGGGTGCGGGCAAGAGTCGGGGGAAGAACTTAAGGAGATTTCTCTGGAGGAGACACAGAAAGAAAAAGAAGAGTCCTCTGCAGAAGAAAAGAAGGTTGAAGACAAAGAACCGAAGAAAGAGACAAAGATTTTTGTCTATCTGTGCGGAGCAGTCGGAAAGCCCGGCGTGTATGAAGTGGGCAGTGACGACAGGCTTTATGAAGTCATTGCCATGGCGGGCGGACTGACAGCCGAGGCTGCACAGGATGCAGTGAATCAGGCAAGGGTTGTTGTGGACGGAGAGCAGATCTACATTCCCACCAAAGAGGAGATGCAGACACAGGCAGCAGCACAGCCGGGGGCAAGTCCGGCAGAAGGAACAAAGCCGCAGGACGGAAAAGTCAATCTTAATACGGCGACAAAAGAAGAATTGATGACGTTGTCCGGTGTAGGCGAGTCCCGGGCGGACAGTATTATTGCCTATCGGGAAGAAAACGGCAGGTTCCAGAATACAGAAGAGCTGATGCAGATCAGAGGAATCAAAGAAGGTCTGTATAATAAGATTAAAGATAATATTACAGTATAGCAGGAAGTTGAAGGAAGAAAGTATGAGCAAGAAGAAGATCTTAGTAGTTGACGATGAAAAGTTGATCGTGAAAGGGATACGGTTCAGTCTGGAACAGGACGACATGGAGGTGGACTGTGCCTATGACGGTGAGGAAGCACTGCAGTATGCAAAGAACTGCGAGTATGACCTCGTGCTGCTGGATGTGATGCTCCCGAAGATGGATGGGTTTCAGGTTTGTCAGGCCATCCGTGAGTTTTCCGACATGCCGATCGTCATGCTGACTGCCAAAAGTGAGGATATGGACAAGATACTCGGGCTGGAGTACGGAGCGGATGATTATATTACGAAGCCGTTCAATATTCTGGAAGTCAAGGCCCGGATCAAAGCGATCATGAGAAGGACTGCGAGAAAAGAGGAGAGTGCGCAGACTGCCAAGATTCTGGTCAAAGGCAATATGCGGATCGACTGTGAGAGCAGAAGAGTGTTTATCGGAGAGCGTGAGATCAATCTGACAGCAAAAGAATATGATGTGCTGGAGCTTCTTGCCATGAATCCGAACAAAGTCTACAGCCGTGAGAATCTGCTGGATCTTGTATGGGGTGTGGATTATCCGGGGGATGCCAGAACAGTGGATGTACATATCAGAAGGCTTCGGGAGAAGATCGAGCTGAATCCGAGCGAGCCGAAGTATGTACACACAAAATGGGGGGTAGGTTATTATTTCCAGGGATAAATTACATATCAGAGTAAAGAATCATATATTTAAAAGCATGCGGTTCTGGCTGATCGTGCTGTTTGTGGTGTTTGGGCTGATCCCATGTCTGGCTTCTTATGTCTGGACAGTGAAAACATCTGAGCAGCGTGCCATTTCGGTCAGAACAGCAGAAATTCAGAATCAATGTACTATTCTAAGCAATCAGCTGAACAGTTATCAGTATCTGACCAACCCGTCTTCAGAAGTGATCGATGCAAATTTAACCCAACTGACCAATATTTATAACGGACGCGTGATGATCATCAACCAGAACCTGGATGTGATCAAGGATACGTATGGTCTGGATGAAGGAAAGACGATGGTATCTGAAAATGTGATCCGTTGTCTCAGGCAGGGCAAGAGCACGAGCTACTATGACAAAAAGAACCGGTACGTCGAGGTAACCGCACCGGTCATTTCGGAAGAAAAGGCAGTGACAGGAGTGATGCTGGCCAGTGTTTCTATGGATACGGTCCTGGATGGGATCCGTATGCTGCGCGCACAGGGCGGCGCAGTTCTGATCGTAGTCTTTCTGGTCGTATTGTCCCTTGGGATACTTGTGGCAGGATGGTTTGTACGTCCGCTTGGAAGGATCACTGCGTCTATTGAGAATGTGACAGAAGGGTATGAAAGTGAATGGCTGCATGTAGGGACATTTTCGGAGACAGGGCAGCTGTCTGATGCGTTTAACAAGATGCTGGGAAGATTAAAACAGCTCAATGATTCCAGAGAGGAGTTTGTATCCAATGTCTCTCATGAGTTAAAGACACCGCTGACATCCATGAAAGTGCTGGCAGATTCCCTGCTTGCCCAGGAAAATGTGCCGATTGAGCTGTATCAGGAATTTATGGGAGATATCGCAAAGGAGATTGATCGGGAAAATGACATTATCAGTGATCTTCTGACGCTGGTCAAGATGGACAAGACAGTACAGGGACTGAATATCAGACAGATCAATATCAATGAGCTTCTGGAGGCAATCTTAAAACGATTGAAGCCGATTGCCGATAAGAAAAAAATCGAGGTGGTACTGGAAAGCTTCCGACCCGTTTCTGCGGAGATCGATGAGATGAAGCTGACACTCGCCATTTCCAATCTGGTAGAGAATGCGATCAAATATAACCGGGACGAAGGATGGGTAAGAGTTTCCCTGAATGCGGATCACAAGTACTTTTATGTGAAGGTGATGGACTCCGGCATTGGAATTCCGGAAGAGGATCAGGCACATATTTTTGAGCGGTTTTACCGGGTGGACAAGTCTCATTCGAGAGAAATCGGAGGAACAGGTCTGGGACTTGCCATTGCCCGTAATGCAGTGATCATGCACAGAGGATCGATCAAAGTTTACAGCAGTAAGGGAGAGGGAACCACGTTTACCGTCCGGATTCCTCTGACCTATGCAGCATAAGGGGGAGCAGATGAAAAAAGTCAGAAAAATTCTCCTCATTTTTCTGGGAATCTGTCTTGCGTGCACGACAGTTTCCTGTGCCAAACGTACGAAGGTAAAAAAAGGAGATTCTTATATTTATTGTTTAAACAGTGACAGGACCGGGCTTCAGAAAGTGTCCTATGAGAGCAAAGAAAAGGATCCGCTCAAGGCGGCAAAAGCAATGATAAAAGAGTTGAAAAAGCCGTCTGAGGAGATTGAGTATACGCCGCCGATTCCGAAGGATGTGAAAGTGAAGCGTTATGAACTGGAGGGAGGAATCCTGTATCTGGATTTTAATGCAAAATATAAACAAATGGATACCGTGGAAGAGACTCTGGTGAGAGCGGCTCTGGTAAAATCTTTAGTCAGGATCGAGGGAATCAACAGTGTCTGGATCAAAGTGGAAGGCGCGGATCTGACTGACAGCTCGGGACAGGTACTCGGATATCTCAATGAAGATGATTTTGTGCAAAGCGAGGGCGCTTCGCCGAGTTCGTATCAGACAGGGACGCTCACTTTATATTTTTCCAATGAAGCAGGAGATGCTTTGGTGGAGCAGACAATGGAAGTCCGCTATAACAGCAATATTTCCAGGGAGAAGCTGATCGTGGAAAAGCTGATGAAAGGCCCGGAGACGTCGGCCGCAAAAGCAACGATCAATCCGGATACCAACCTGCTGAGTGTGACAACAAAGGATGGAATCTGTTATGTGAATTTTGATAAGACCTTTTTAAAAGGTGCCTATGATGTCAAACCGCAGGTGACGATTTATTCTTTGGTCAATTCACTGACACAGGGAACCGGAGTCAGGAAAGTGCAGATATCCATTAACGGCGAAAACGATGTCAAATATATGCAGACTGTAGATTTGAGTCAGCCATTGGAGGCTGACCTGGGATGGAATGAGGAGAAGAAGTAGTTTTGAGAAAACGACCGCTTTGTACGGCGGCAGTGGCAGTTCTGATTCTGCTGGCAGCAGTGAACATCTGGTTTGAATCCGCGATTTCAAATCCGTGTACACTGCGCCGGATCATCCCGGATGCTTCACAGGTGACTGTGACAGGGCAGGTGAAGCGGTGGGAGGAAAAGCCTGATTACAGGATATTTTATCTGAGAGACTGCCAGGTGCTGCAAAAAGAGAATAATACCAATTCTGACAGGCAATCTGTCAACAAGCAATTCAAAGAACAAGTCAAAGCAAAGGTGCTGCAAGAGCCGGAGCTTCTAATTTATATCGAACAGGATCAAAAAGAAACTCAAACAATCAAACTTGGAAATCAAATACAGATTCAGGGGGAACTTTCGTATTTTAAAGAGGCGAGAAATCCCGGGAATTTTGATCAGAAATTTTATTATGAAAAACAGGGACTTCACGCAAGTATATGGGTGAAAAACTGCCGGATCACAGATCAGGAAACGTGGAAATTCCGGGAATGGCTGGCAAAATTAAGAAGAAACTGGAAGAGACTTTTAGTCAGTCAGATGGGAGCACGTCACGGAAACAGCATGAGCGCGATCTTACTGGGAGAGAAAAGTGAACTGGATGCCCAGATGAAAGCATTGTATCAGAAAAGTGGGATCGGCCATATTCTGGCGATATCAGGACTTCATATGTCATTTATCGGAATGGGATTTTACGGGCTTTTACGCAGAGTGGGATGTCCTGTGAAACCGGCGGGAGTGCTGGGAATTTTGTTTTTGCTTGGCTACACGGTTATGATCGGAGGCGGGGTATCTGCAATCCGGGCATTTGTTATGTTTGGCATCCGGGTAGGAGCAGATCTGTGCGGCAGAGCGTATGACATGGCTACCAGTTTGTCTGTGGCAGCGGCGCTGATTGCGCTGGAGAGTCCGATGTACCTTCGGGATGCCGGATATCTGCTCTCTTTTGGAGCGGTGCTTGGAATGGCGGCAGTGTATCCGTTAATGATGAGACAGGGAAAAACAAAGTCAAAGATCCTGCAAAGCTTTCAGGCGAGTCTTGCGGTCAATCTGGTTCTTTTTCCGGTCATGCTTTCTTTTTATTATGAATTCCCCCCGTATTCTCTTCTTTTTAAATCTCGTGATCATTCCTCTGATGTCTGTCGTTCTGGGCGCAGGACTTCTGGGCTCTTTTCTGTGTCTTTTTTTCAAACCGGCAGGAGGTGTTGTATTTCTTTTATGCAGGGGAATTCTCAATCTGTATGAATGGAGCTGCAATTTGAGTATGAAACTGCCGTTTTCCAGAATTGTTACCGGAAAGCCGGAAGTTAGCTGGATCGTGCTGTATTATGCAGTATTGCTTCTGGTCTGTCTGTACTGGATGCTTCGAAAAGAGAAAACAGGAAAAACCTGTTTTGCGTGGGGAATGCTGGCAGCGGCCGGAATCTGTCTGGCAGCAAGCGGTCAGATGAAACACCACGGGGTGTTTCAGGCGACGATGCTGGATGTGGGACAGGGCGATGGAATTTTTCTGAGAACACCCAATGGGAGAACCTGTTTTGTAGATGGAGGCAGCAGCGATATCTCTAAAGTCGGGGAGTATCGAATTGTTCCGTTTCTGGAATCTCAGGGAGTAAAAGAGCTGGATTATGTTTTTATTTCTCATGGCGATGCAGATCATATGAGTGGAATCGAGGAAATCCTTCAGAATCAGACCCTTGGAGTACGAATCAAAAATCTGGTGCTGCCGCCGGTAAGGCTTCATGATGATGCGTTGAAAAAGCTGGGAAAAACGGCAAAGGAAAATGGCACGAAGGTATTTGGAATGGAGGCAGGTCAGCAGATGAGCCTGGGAGAGATGAGTCTGACTTGTATGGCGCCTTCACAGGAATATCAGGGTGAGACTGGAAATGCAGCGTCTATGGTGTTGTGGATGGAATGGAAAAATCTGGAGATGCTGTTAACCGGAGATGTGGAAGGAGAGGGAGAAGTGCAGCTCACAGAGTGGATGAGAGCACATGGAAAAACAAAGTGTGATATTCTGAAAGCCGCGCATCACGGCTCTAAGAATTCGACACTGCCGGAATTTTTACAGCAGCTGACACCGAAATATGCATGGATTTCATCGGGAATCGGCAACCGGTACGGACATCCGGCAAAGGAGACTGTAGAGAGACTCAGTGAAAAAGGATGCGAATTGTATGGGACGCAGGAGTACGGGGCAGTCACCTTAAAGATAAAAGGGGAAAAAGCTGTGATAGAAACATTTTGCAAAAAGTAAAAGTTTCCGATATAATAGAAATTATGAAAAGTTTGAATGAAGATTTAAAAACAGGACAATTTAGTCAGATTTATCTCCTTTATGGAGAGGAAAACTATCTGAAGAAACAATATAAGGAACGTTTTGTCAAGGCCATGCTTCCGCAAGGAGATACTATGAATTACGCCTATTATGAAGGGAAAGGCGTGGAGATCCGGGAAGTCATTGATCTGGCAGAGACGCTACCTTTTTTTGCAGAACGCAGGTTGATCGTATTTGAAAATACCGGACTGTTTAAAAGTTCGGGTGCAGATCTGGCAGAGTATATCAAGACCATGCCGGAGACTACTTATTTTATTTTTGTGGAAGAAGAAGTGGACAAGCGCAGCAAGTTGTATAAGGCGGTGAAAGCAAAAGGTCATATTGTGGAACTTCCGTTTCAGGATGAATCTACATTGAAGCGTTGGATCCTTGGCAATGTCAGGCGGGAGGGAAAACAGATATCGGATGCTTCGGTCGGATATTTTCTGGGAAAAGTCGGAACCGATATGCAGAATATCCAGGGCGAACTGGAAAAACTGTTCTGCTATACACTGCATCGGGACGTGATCACACCGGAGGACATCGATGCAGTCTGTATCAACCAGATCGGAAATCATATTTTTGAGATGGTCAATGCAGTGGCAGAGAAAAAGCAGAGAAAAGCGCTGGATCTGTATTACGAACTGCTGGCATTAAAAGAGCCTCCTATGAGAATTTTATTTTTGCTGGTCAGGCAGTACCGGATTTTATTCCATGTACAGTCACTGCAGAAAAAAGGATACGGGAAAAAAGAAATTGCAGCAAAAGCAGGGCTGCATCCGTTTGCTGCGGGAAAATATATGGAGCAGACCCGGTATTTTAAGAAGCGAAGAACTTGCGTGCCGTGTTGGAAGAGAGTGCGGATCTGGAGGAGCGTGTGAAGACAGGAAGGCTGACAGATACACTGGCAGTGGAGTTGTTTTTGGTAAAATACTCATCGTAAATGACAGATGTTCTTGTCAAAACAGGAAAAGGCATGATAGTA
>ENA-OQJN01000669-OQJN01000669.1-human-gut-metagenome-genome-assembly--contig:-NODE-669-length-12721-cov-3.794585_pt1 | contig 12721 bp, 16 predicted proteins | sample MGYA00242610_ERZ504777 | MGnify/ENA primary metagenome ERZ504777 (study PRJEB26092, sample SAMD00036350) | human gut metagenome | host: Homo sapiens | study: EMG produced TPA metagenomics assembly of... | reverse complement strand
ATCTTGTTAGGGGAACGCCCCTAAGACCCCTGGATAACATATAAAGATAAAATACTCCCCTTGATTTCCCATCTTTCCCAGGCTTTCTCAGATGCTTCCCCTTTCATTTCTTGCATCTGTCATGCGCTGCATGTTCCATTTTCAATGGCCCACATCCATTTTTTCAGAGCCAATTCCAAGGGCTCTTCCTCTTCTTTTTGATCCTGCACAAAGCGGTATGCATTTTCCAAAATGTGTCCGGTATACAACAAAACTTGACACTGCTCTGGTTCCTGTTTCAGCAGACATCTAAGACTCCTGTAGATCTTTCTTTTCATCACAATCTCTTCCGATTTTGAAATGATTCCGTCCTTACTAAGTGCATGACAATCCATAATAAAAAGTTCCAGTTCTGCTTCCAATTTTTTCCCAACCATCTCCAAAATCTTCACCTCTTTTTCCTGATTTTATTTATGAATCTGCAGCAACTTTTTCTCTTTGAAATAATCCATGGTCAGTTTGGTTTGCGCATCCTCCGGCTGAATTCCATTCCCGCCATCTGCAAAGATAAGCTGGCAATCCATGCTGTATTTTTCCTCCGAAAATCGTACCAGCATCGGCTCCAAAAACTGTGCTCCTGTGGCACTGGAAAATCCATGTTCCTGTGTCCAAGTTCTCAGTGCATCTGCCACTTCTTTTTTGGAAATTCCCATCATAGAAAGTGCATCTTCGTTTAATCCGGAAAGATCCATAGAAAGTGGTTCTTCCTCTTGTTTTTCTGGTTCACTTTCCAGCTCTCTTTCTTCCATTTCCTGCTTCGTATTTTCCTGTGTTTCTTTTGATTTGATCTCCAATTCCTGTTCTACTTTTTCTGGTTTCTCTTCCGATTGTTTCTCAGGTTTCTGATCGGACAAAATGATACCGATCCCTGTCAAAATGCCACACAGAATCACCATGGCTGCAATCACAATTATGATTCTTTTTTTCAATGCTGTTTCGCTCCTTTCTTACTTTTAATGGAACGGTAATTCTTCCTTGATTCCATCCGGGATATTCTGGAAACCATCAGCGTCCGGTACTCCCATTGCCCCCTGATTTCCCCGTCCCTGTTCTGACTTGCTTTCGGCAAATTCCTGCTCTTCTACTACCACTTCTGTGGTATAAACCTTGATCCCATCTTTATTCGTATAACTGCCGGTCTGGATCCTTCCGGAAACCGAAATCCGTAGTCCCTGACGGAAATATTTCTCGGCAAATTCTGCGGATTTTCCGAAAACCACACAGGGAATAAAATCTGCCGTCTGCGCTCCTTCCCGTTGGAATCTTCGCTCCACTGCCAGAGTATATCTTGCCACCGCAGTTGCCGGCTCTCCCTGAGAATATCGTACTTCCGGATCCCGTGTCAGTCTCCCCATTAAAACTACTTTGTTCATATTGATTTTTCCTTTCTTTTTGTTCTAATTTGCCGGAACTCCACCTGGGAACACCCAGCCGATCCACCCCGTATGTCCCTGACAGGTTGCGGTCTGCCAACTGCACCATTCTTCCAGACTTTCCACGGAAAAATAGCCCCGGTTATTGGCCACCATTCCATTCCCAAGATAGATCCCAACATGTCCATATATGCTGCCCATACTTCCGTAGCCACTGCCACACACAATGGCTCCCGGCGGAATGTTTTCCATGCTGGTATTTCCTGTATTTTTATAGTTGTTCCACATATCGATGGCATTCCCATACGGGATTGTTGGTGCTCCTGCAGCCTGATAAATTCCAGTCACCCACTGAGCGCACATATCCGGGGTACAAGGGTAAATTCCCTGATTATTAGCGGCATGATCCACGATGCTCTGCATCAGTGGCGTCACCGTTCCATCGTAGTTTCCCCCTCCGCTTTTTTGGTACTCTTCATAAGTCATGTTATCGAACCGATAGAGGTTATAATTGTCCATGTGCTGCACACATTTTTTCACATAAGAACTATCCGTTGCCCAGCCCGCCGCACGGATTCCATTCATAAATCCCCTGGCGGCTTCTTTGGTATACTTCTTGTCATTGTGGTTCCGATAAGGGGCAACTTTCCCTGCATAAGGTTCTCGGTTTAACATCCACCCTCGCTGCCGGATACAGGCTCCATAATCCGGATACACGGAGAACCCGGCAATGATGGTGGTATTCCCATTTCCGGTTTCCTCGCCCGTAGACATATCCACACCGCCAATGGCATATTTGTCTCCGGAAAAATACTTGATCCCAAACAGATTTTTATACTCGTACGCCAGCTGGGAGAGTCCCTGCCCATTGTCTCCTCCTGGCCCATACAACCCAAATCCGGATTCCGCAATCACCTGTGCGACTCCGGTAGAGACCGGAATCCCACTTTCTTCCTGCACAGCAAAAAATGCTTCCATCATATCTTCGGTAATAAAGGGCGGCAGTCCATGTCCGGTGGCCGGCTGTTGGTCTAAAAACCCACCGATCAGGGACATGATCACACTGACAATCAGAGAGATTGCCAATACCGCCACCAAAAGAAAGGCCAGCATGGTCACAAGCACGGTCAAAAGTGCCGCTGCAAGCTGCAGTACCATTGCCGCACCTGCCAGTACTACACTTCCAATCGTTGCCCCCACATATTTTACAAAGGACGGCAGATCTCCAACCTGCGCATTCTGCTGTTTGGTGTCTTCCAGTTTTGCCCATTCTTCCCCGATGGCTTGCTGGGCTGCCTGATTCACTTCCTGGACATAGTTTTTAAAGGTTTGTGCTGTTTTCTTTGCAGTTCTGGCGGCCAGTGTAGCTGGAGTAACCGTGGATGCGCTGCTTGCAACAGAAGAGGCAGCACTCTGCACTCCTCCCGCCACCTGTTTTCCGGTTTTTGAATGTGTCTGCCTGACACCCGGGGAACTGTGTCTCTGGGGATTGTGGGGAGCGGTTGGTCTCTCCTCCCCGAAGCCCTTTTTTCGTACCTTTTCTGGCTTCCAAATCCCATGTAGCGGTGTCCCTGATTTTGTTCCTCTTCCCTGCAAAAAGACCAGATCTTCCATGGAATCCGCTTTGCTTCCGCCACCAGCAGAGACCTTTCGCTTTCCTGTTTTCCATGCCTGCAATACCTGTCCGGATTCTTTTTCCAGAAGCCGTTTCTGTTTGGACTTTGGCATCCGGTTCCAGGCTTTCACTTCTTTTAGAGTCAGATACAGGGTAGGATCGCTATATTCCTCCAAATACACCTGCATTTCTTTTTCAATCTGTTGCGCCTCTTCCTGTTCCATCCAGGCATCCCAGTTTTTCTTCTTCCGGACGGAGTCCTGCAATTCTGCCTCTGCAAACATCTCTGCCAGAACTTCTTCCTGGGACGTTCTTTGTTTTCGTTTTGTTTCATTCAATCTCATTGATTTCACCTATTTCGCAATCTGATACCAGCCCTCTTTCTCTTCCAGAGCACCTGTCTGAAGCATGGCATCCAACAGCCTCTGTGCTTCCTCCGGGGCGATCTCCAACAAAGCAGTCACATCCCCAAACCGGATCGGTGCAAACGCCGCCAGCTGCAGAACGGTCTCCCACTCCTGTTCCCCCAGTCCCTGTTGCAGCACATCGGGCTTTTCTTCCTGCCAGTTCTGGGGCATCTCTGGTTCCGGTTTATATGCCACCTGTGGAGGCACCCGTTCCTGCCAGCGTTCCGGTTCCTCCTCTGATTCCATCATGGTTTCTTCTCTCACAGGGACAGTGTTCCTAACAGGGGTGCGTTCTGCCTCCCGCGCTTTTTCATGGAAGTTGGTGGAATATTTTTCATACAGGATATTATCCTTCTCAATCCGTGCATTAAAAAGCACCACTTTTTTATTCCAGACGATCACACCCTCTCCCGGTTTTCCCGTTCCCAGCGCACGGAATTCCCGTTCGGATAACGGCTGGATCTCTGCCAGGCTCTGGGCATCCACACCGCCCTGATCTAAAAAGCATTTATAGGAACAGTTCTGGAATAGCTCTACCATCTTTTTGTTGGCCAGAGCTGCCACCACGTTCTGCATCGCAAGGGTTACGATTCCGCCGAACTTTCGGAAGGTGATGACTGCATTGTTGAGCATATCTGCAGATCCCGGTTTTTCCGAAACCACCTGTGCCTCATCCACCACTAAGTGTGTGGCTTTCTGCAACTTTTTATTGTAATCCATCCGGGTAGACAGATAATGCAGCACCGTATCCATGACAGCCTCCCAGTTGTTTTCCGGCACGTTGCACATCCCAAATCCCACCAGACGGTTCTGGAATTCGATATTGGTCGGATGTGCCAGCATGTCACAGGAGCCCGTGGTATACTCTTCTAGGGAGTTGTAGATGGGACGGATGATGGCTTCATCGTGAGCGTGCTGTACCTGTTCCAGTTCCTTTCCAATCTCTTCCCGCAGCCAGAGTAAGGTGGGCTGTTTCTTTAACCGCTTTTGAGAAAAAACCTGGGCAAACATCTGCTCCGTACAACGGCTCACCACGGAATCGTGCTCCTGGGTGACCAGGATATTTTTCATGATCGCCTGCACCAGTCCTTTTGCATACTCACACTGTTTTGCCACAAATTCCGCTTTCAGCTCTTTACTGCCGGAAAAGACTTCCTGGGTCACTTCAAATCCATTGAGATAAATCCCGCTTTTAGGGGTCAGGTCAAAATACACTCCCTGATACTCCCTGCAGATATCTTCAAATTCATTCTGGGGATCCAGCACAATGATGTCATCTTCGCTTCCAAGCAAGGTCTGGGAAATCTCGGTCAGCTTGATCAGCATGGATTTTCCAGAACCGGAATATCCCACAATGATCCCGTGAGGGTTTGGAAGGAGTTTCCGGTTGGCAATGAGATACCGTCCCGTTGTTTTATTGATCCCCAGCATCTTTCCGCCCGGCTCCAGGATATCCTGGGCATGATAGGGATTAAATGCCACCAAAGAAGAGGTGAGAAAGAACCGCATATAATCCACCTGTCTCCCACCGATTGGAAGTGCCGTATTTAAGGCTTTCAGTTGTCGAAAATCACAAGGCTCCAAAAAGGCGCCCACTTTATCAGAACGTCCGATGGCGCAGGCCTCTTCCATCCGCTCTTGCAACAGCTCCACACCTTCCTTCACCGGAGCCGTCAACACCACCAGAAGGTTTAAAAAGACCCCTTTCTCATCGTTGGCATCTACCATTTCAATGTATTCCTCGATCTCATCCCGGCGTTTCTTTTTGGTGTAAGACGGAGAAGTCACAATCTGCCCTGCCTGCCGCTTCTGCTCGATCTCGTCATTGATCTCCCGCTCATTGTTCATATGCATCGCTACCAGCTTGTCATTGATGACCTCCTGCTGTACCGGAGCAAAGTCCAAAGTTACAAACGACGGATAGGAAAGGCTGCTTAAAGTATGCAGAAAGGTATCTGTATCTAAGGATTTCCGATACTGAGTCGCCGTCAGCACTGTCATCATGGTATCTCCCAGAATCAGGTAATCATTAAACTGCTGGATGCTCCGTGGCAGCACATCACTTTTCCAATCCTGCTGGGTTTCCCGAAGCACAACCTGTGGAAATTCTTCCCCGGGACGCAGCATCCCATGGAGCACCCGGAACCGATCCAGGGTTCCCAACACAGCAATGTCACTGCCCCATCCTGCAAAGGCATCCTCGATCATGGGCTCCAACGCCCGGAAATAGATGTTCGCCTGCTCCAAACTGTCTGCCCGACAAGTAATGGTCAGATAGCGCAGTGTCCGCACCGTGGAGTTGGCATCCGCCAGTTTCGATTCCTGCCACTGCCGGATCCCTTTTGCAATGTCTGGATACTCTGTTTCATTACGCTCGTTCCGGATCGATTCCAGAAATTTTTCTACGGATTGATACTCGTTGCACAACGTAATCTTATAAGACGCATCCATAGAATTGAGCCAGAACATCAGTTCTGATAAAAAATTCTTTTTTTCTGTCCGGTTCTTATTGATGTAATTGATATCCTCAAATACATAACACCGATCATACAATATATCCTTTTTCTTAGTTTCCAACTGGAACACCCCGTTTGCATAGGCTTTCTGGATGTTGAATGCCTGACGCACGTTCTTGGGTACCGGAACCAAAGGCTGGGATAGCTCCCTTTTCTTGGAAAATTCCTTATTTCCATTAAAAATTGCCATTTCTTTTTATCGCTCCTTTCTCGATGGATGCATGGTAAATACTCGGTGTTTCTGACCGGCTGCAGTTTCTGTTTCCCCACAAAGTTTCTTTGTTTTCTGCAGATACTTCCATTCTTTGCATAACATAGGGATAGACATTCCCCGGTATTTGAACAGTCCCAAAAACGGGATCGGCAGTGCTGCCAGAATTCCAATGTAAACGCCTCCCTGCGGCGGAACGTTTAAAAAATACCAAAGGACAACCATAATCCCGATCACCGTGGGCAAAAAGCAGCCCACCGTAATCAACTGTTTCAGATCCAGCCCTTTCCAAATGGATTGCTGGTAGGCAGTTTCAAAATCTTTGTTGATATCGATTTTCATATCCTTTCTTTCTACTCCTTTCCGTTCCGAATTTCGGAACAAGTTGTTTATAAGTGGAAGGTTTCTTTCATAAAGCTCCTTGCACCCCGTACCGACACTGCCATTCCGATCATATAGATCGTAGAGGTCAGTGCCTGCCCAAATCCGTCAAAGAAATCTGCAAAGCTGTCCCCCTGGATATCCATGCCTCCGATGATCCGCCCGGAGATCGACATCACCAGAGCGATCACCACGATCTCAAACACATTTCCTAAAAAACTTCTCACCCAGCTCTTCGCTGTTTCGTCAATCCCACGTCCGGACACCATGCTCGGCATAGCCAATGGGAAGGTGACTGTCAGAAGATATAACTTCACATAACGACTAAATAAGGTTAAAAAGATCAGCATTCCACAGATCAGTGCGATAAAGAAATATAGGAATCCCATAAACCACCAGAACAGAACACTTCCGGCATCCACTTCGCCGGTGAAAAAATCTGGTGCCTGGAAATCCAATACCATTCCTCCCATCAGGGATGCCATGGAAAACAGGGTCTTCATCAACTGCATTCCCATCTGCATCAACACATTTAAGGCCACCAGCCGGATCATCCCTTCGATACACAGTTCCAACGTGATATTTTCTTTTAAGTTGGAGGCTGCTTTTAGAAATACGCAGATGAAAAATACATTCATCATGGATAAACCGATTCCCATTGCCCAGGGATACAGAGTATCTGTTACAAATTTCCAAGTGGCCGGGGAAAAGTGCTGGGGGTCTTGACTAATGACCCCCGTGCTCAATCCGATGCACCAATCCCAGACGACTTTTGCCAGCTGATAAAACGGGCCATAGAACATTTCCTTTAACAGGTCTTCTACCCATCCTGGCATTTGCCATCACCTCCTAGCTTGGCAGTCCTGTCCGGATGACCGTAATGATCTGTGGTGCCAGGGTTGCTACCAGACCACTTCCGATCCTCTTAAAGGCAATGGACTGTGCGCCACCGTCCTGTGTGTTTAATGACTGCGCCCATTCAAACAGTCCCCATAACAGAAAGATGGAACCGATGGCCGATACAATGGCCGCAATCACCTGATAAATGGCATCAAATCCATTTGTGATCTGAGAGGTATCCACGTTTCCCGCCGCCAACACAGGGACGTTTACTGCAAAAAATAAGAGGAGGCAGCCAACACCGAACTGTGCCATGTGCCATCGCCATTCCTTTTTTGTTGGATTCACCAGTTTCCTCTGGTTTATTCTTTCATTCTGCATCTTGTTTTGTTTCATCATTTTTTCCTCCTACTCTCCAATATGAAATACACGGATCATCAAAAACATTAAGATTCCTGCCACCAATGGCATGGTAATAAAAAATGCCAGTCCAATATAGGCGGCACCAAATTTCTGATTCACAACATAAGCGGCAGCTAATCCACATAAAATTCCAATGACCACTGCGATCACAACGACCAGTTTGGATTTCCAATTACTTCTTCTCATAACATTCTCCTTTTCCTGTTCCGAAATCCGGAACATCTCTTTCATTTTGAGTACAAAAAAAGCACATCCGTGCTTAGTGACAAGTTAATGCGGTTGTCTTTTGAATTTCCCGCTTTAACACCTCCCCGATCATCTTCTCACAGGAATCGCTGGAATCCGATAAATAATCCATTGCGGTCTCAAAATCCCGATACCGACTGTGTTCCAGATATTCCAATGCTGCTTTTGCCCGTGCGCTCTCTTTGGGACACTGCTCGATCAAAAGCATCAGCATTCCTTGAAGCGTTCCCGAGGATTCATAGGCTCTTGGGATCGCAGCAAGAAATGCTTTGGAATACGGCTTTTTCGGGAGTCTTTTTCCCTGTTGGATGTTTCCTGCCCTACGATCCCTGATTTCAAACAGAACCATGACAGCAATGGTTCCCGCCGACAACAGAAGCAGGACGATTCCGATCACAATATAAAACATCATAACTCCTTTCTTGTTCCGAATTTCGGAACACCCTATCCTCGGAAATAGTCTGCAATCTCAAAGACCTGTTTCATGGCCTGTTTGGGTGTCAATTCTTTGGTCAAAAATCCGCTGGCATACACACGCCCCTCCCCCTTGGAATATTGGAACTGTACCCCCGGCACCTTTTTCCCGATCCGCTCTAATTTCTCTTCCAGTTCCTTTCCGCCTTTGCGTTTTGCAGAAATGTCAAACTGGATCAAGTCTTCGAAAAACAAAAAGGCATAGGACAGTTTTCCCACTTCCCCATGAAGCTGTTCGCCCTGCTCCGAATGCCGGATTTCCAGCTGCTCAAACTCCGGATGGTTGTTCTGCAGATACCGCTGTAAGACCGTTGCAGTCAATTCCTCTCTGGTAATCTCCTGTTCTTTTACGGAAACCCGCAAAGGTCGCTGTCTCCATTCATTCTCTTCGGCTGCATCCATCTCTTCCGGGATTACTTCCGCTGAATCCAGTTCGGTTTCCACCTCCGGCAGCACTTCCCTCTCTTTTTCTGGCTCCTGTGGCGGTTCCTGTTTGGATTCCAGCAGCTTTTTCAGCAAGGAGGTTCTCTCCTCCCCCAATTGTTTCAACAGAAGCTCTTTCTGCTCCAACTGGATAGTCAGGTGTTGGTTCTCCTCCCGCAATTGCGTCAGTTCTTCGCATTGTGTCTGCTGGAACTGCGTCTTTTCTTGGAACAGAGTATCCCGTTCCTGTTTCACTGCCTCGTATTCCAATTTCGGCACATATGCGGACAAATCCGGAAGGGACGGTGGGATTCCGCATTCCTGTTGGCCGATCTGATATTCATACTCCCGTTTCAGATCTTCCGCTTCCATCCGCTCATTGCGCAGCTGTTCCAGTTCCAGTCGGCTCTTCATCAGCAATTCCTGTTGCTGTCCTTCATAAAGCTTCTTGGTCTGCTCAAAGTCCTGTTTTTCACGCTGCAGAGCTTCCTGTTCCTTCCGGTGTGCCGCTTCCTGTTCTGCCAGCTTCTGTTGTGCAGATGCCAGCTCCTGTTTCTGTCCTTCCAGGCTTTGGTATTGTCTTCCTAGCTCGGTCTGGATCCTCTGCAGTTCCCGGCTTTTCTGTTCATACTCCTGTTTCCGTTTCTGGTACGTTGCTTCCCGCGCAGCAAAAATGCGCTGCATTTCTTCTAAATACTGTTCGGTTCCGGATCCTTCAGGCTCCGGAAGTTCCCTTGTTTTCCCTTCTTCCATACATCCTCCTTCTTCGTTTACCACCAGAAATCCCCGGTTTTTGGCACTGGTACTTGAGGTACCGATGCCACCGGTTCTTCCGGCTCTGTAGGTTGATTGGCTTCTTCCAAATCCGGTTCTTTTTGTTCGGATTCTTCTCTCTGTTCGATTTTGGGACGTTCCTTTTCGGGTAGAGTCGTCAGGGAACGTCCCAGACAAAGGCTGCCACAGGCAGCCAGTACGATGCTGGTGATCAGCAACATCTTGTTTCGTTTTTTCATAGATTCGCACTCCCTCCTAAAAGGCAGTGCGTGTTTCCACTACCTTTGTATTCACTGCCAGCCGCTTGGGGGTCTGGAAATATCCCACACAGGTCACAAGCGTCACCCTGGCTGTATCCTGACCCTGGCTCTCCCTACTGGAAAAACAGGGATCATCTGCCTGCAGATACTTCCAGCCTTCCACCTGCAGTTTCCGGACACGCTCCGGCGTATACAGATAGGCTTCCGGATTTGCCGTCAAAAACGCTTCGTCCGTAAATTGTTTCAAACTCCCGAACATCTGTCCGGAAGCCATGTTGTGGGCAAACAGATACACCTGACTGTCCGAAAGCCTGGCTCCGGCAAATGTAAAAATACTCCCCAGCGGGCTGTATGCCCCTTCAAAATCTTTGGTCAGGTATTCTGTATCTGTCTGTCCCGTCAGGATGGGGCTGTCTACCCCAATCTGGGGTACATACAGCCATCCCACGATTTCCGGATTGATGCGCTGCAGCGCTGCAAAATCGATCGTACGTTCCATGGGATCTGCCCCCTGGCTGACAGTCTCTTGTACTACCAGTTTCTGCAGCGCCTCCCCTTTGACTTTGATCTCCTGGAATGGTTCCTGTTCCCGGTATGCCAGGAACAGGCAGCCCAGCCCCAGCAGCACCAACAAAAAGGCCAATCCCATAAGTCCCTTACTTTTTCTCATGTTTTGCTGCAATTACCAGTCCCCCGGCAAGTACCAGAAGGAGGACTCCCCCTGCTACATACCAAATGGTGGCATCAAACAATCCAGTCTGGGGTGCCGTATGCTCGGCTTGTCTCGGGGTGTGCTTCGGTTCCACTTTGATGTCGTAATGTAAGGTTTCGTCTGTTTCCATGGCAGGGATGCTTAAGAGGGTCGGGGATACCAGATCGTACCCCGGCTGGTCTTTGGCCGTTAAAAGATACACTCCCAACTCCTGTTTTTCAAACACGACTTGTCCGTTTCCATCCGTTTTTTTGCCCTGTTCTTGTTTGGCTGTCTCTGCCAGCGTTTTGGCAGCCTCCTCCAACTGCTCTGCCGTGGTCAGCGTATTCAAATCGATCTTTGTGTTTTCATATTCCGGAAGCAGCGTATAGGTGCTGTCCTGGATCTCCCCTACTTGCGTCAGGAAAAACTCCACATCCGCTACGCTGGTTCCCTCTTTTCCCGGTGTCAGCTGGACGGTCACGCTTCCCGTCTGCACCGTCTGCTCTGGACTTTGCCCGGTCTGTGTCTCCTGCCCGGTATTCGGTTCTGCTGGTTCCTGAGCTGCCTGCACACTGCAGACGCTCCCAAAGGTCAATAGCAGTGCCAGACATCCGGCACTAAATCTTGTCATCATATTTCGCTTCATGTGTTCTCCGTCTCCTTTCTCTCCAGATATACAGGAGGAATAATAATAAGAACGCAAACGGCAACAGGGTAAACACCAATTCCCTTGCAGAGGGCAGTTCTTCTCCCATGCTGTTTGCTTTTTTTGCCTCATAAGGCACCCGCTTTCCAGTTACGATCAGGCGGTGTGTGTTTAACCCGTAAGGAGTACAGGTAAGGATCGATGCCAGATCCTGCCCTTCCTGGATCTTTAATATAGAGACTTCTTCGGGCTTTACCACCTGGATCTCCGTCACCTGATAGGCCATGGTTTCATTTAAGACATGGAAAAAGAAATAATCTCCCTTTTCCTATCTCATCCAATCGGGTCAAAAGTTTCGACTGGGGAAGTCCCCGGTGTCCGGTTAAAATGCTGTGGGTAGATTCCCCTCCCACCGGAAGGCTGCTTCCCTGCAGATGCCCGATCCCTTTCGATAAGACTTCTTCACTCGTTCCCATGATAGATCGGCAGTTCCACTCCGATCTTTGGGATATCCAGACTTCCCATGACCCCCGTCCCGGTCGTATCCAGCAGGGATGCGTAAGACGCATCCCCCAAAAGAAGTGCATCCTCCCCAGATAAGGCTGCCCCATTGGTCTGGTAGAGGATGCTGTTGTAATGTTCTGCCTGTTTCCGTAGTTCTTTTACATCCCGTTTCTGTTCCCGGATGGTCTTCTGATAGGTTGCAATCACCTTTTCCTGCTCTTTCTGACTGTACAGATGTGCCAGAAGGGGCAGACAGCAACAAAGGAATCCAAGTACAAACAACACCCAGATTCCCCATCGTTTCCGCATTCCTTATTCCTTCTTTCTCGCTTTGGCCACTGCCACTGCCATCAGCCCGGCTCCTGTTACCAGGAGGATTGCCATTGCCGGAGTACCGGTAACCGGAAGTTTGCTTCCCACTTTGTTGACAACGGTCAGGTTCGCATTTCCCTGTTCCGGATCGGTTTCCAGCTGCAGGTCATTTTCTTCCGTTGCCCCGTCATAGAAGCTCTTGATATGTGCCGTTGCCTGCAGCTCCTTCAAGGTTTCTGCCGTAGCGCCCTGCCCCTTGATGTAATTGTTTCGGTCATCCGTATAGGTTGGGATGATCTTGATCTCGATGGGGTCTTTTAACAACCGGTATCCGTCCGGGGCTTTGGTCTCTTTCAGCCAATACGTTCCCTGATCCAGACCGATGAGGATCACCTGTCCATCCGCTCCGGATACCATCTCCACCGCATCCTGTGGCTGGCTGCCACCTGTGTGATCTGTTGTGGTCAAGCATTTTTGTAACACTTATGGCTAATAAAATCGGTGGATTGCAGTTTGGAATCTATCGGAACTGTCAGATTTCATCAAGGGTGTTTCACACCGCTGTCGCAGCTTTGCCCTTGAC
>ENA-OQJN01000667-OQJN01000667.1-human-gut-metagenome-genome-assembly--contig:-NODE-667-length-12739-cov-4.405011_pt1 | contig 12739 bp, 9 predicted proteins | sample MGYA00242610_ERZ504777 | MGnify/ENA primary metagenome ERZ504777 (study PRJEB26092, sample SAMD00036350) | human gut metagenome | host: Homo sapiens | study: EMG produced TPA metagenomics assembly of... | reverse complement strand
ATTGTGGTCACGCTGCCGCTGCTGGCGGTATTGCTGCGCTATGTTGCCCCGGCGGCCCGCAGCTTTGCCCGGTATCCGCGCTCGATGCAGCTTCTGTTCGGGGTAGTGCCGCTGGCAGGCTACCTTTTCGATTATGTGACCCGCATCTACACCGACCTTCTCGCCCAGGGCAATCAGGCGGCGGTGGAATTCATGCCCTTCGTGTGCAGCGTGGCGTATATCGTCTTTGTCCTCCGGGTCTCGGCAGAGGAGCGCACCCGCAGCCAGCTGGAACAGACCCGGAACAACCTCAAATTGCAGGTCGGCCAGGCGGTGCGGGAGATCGAGGCTCTGCGCACCTCCCAGCAGCTGACTCGCGCCTACCGCCACGACCTGCGCCACCATCTGCAATACATCTCCGCCTGCATCGAGAACGGCAGGGGAGAGCAGGCGCAGGAGTACATCCAGAGCATCTGCTCCGAGATAGAGGCCAGCAAGGTGACGACCTACTGCGAGAACGAGGCTGCGAACCTTATCTTCTCGTCCTTTGCAGGCCGGGCGGAGAGCTGCGGTGTGCCGCTCAACATTCAGGCTCATATCCCGCAGCTTATCTCGGTGGCCGAGACAGACCTCTGCGTGCTGCTCTCCAATGCGCTGGAGAATGCGCTCCGGGCCTGCCGCAGGATGAAAGCGGAGAATGGCCCTGCATACATTGAAGTTACTGCCCGGGAAAAGAACGGGCATCTCTTTTTGCAGTTCGTCAATCCCTGTCCGGAGGGGATACAGTTTGAAAACGGCCTGCCGGTGACCCACGCCGAAGGACACGGCATCGGTGTGCGCAGCATCTGCGCTATCGTGGAAAAATATAAAGGGCTTTCGGATTTCTCGGTGCAGGACGGCAGATTCATCCTCCGCGTTTCCCTGTGAGCCGGGTCGATTGAGCGCAGTTTCGGGGCGAATCGTGTCAAACTGTCCGCCGCAGGGGCAGAAAAGAGTATACTGGAACCAGACAAAATGTGCGCTCCGAATATCGCACAAGGAGGAAAAGTTTTATGAAACGTATCACTTCTCTTGCACTCAGCGCGGCACTTCTGGCCTCGCTTTCGACACCGGTGCTGGCCGCGCCGGCCATCTCTGTGGATGCGGCCCCTACGGCAGCTGTGCTGGAAGAGGAAAACTCTTTGTGGGAGCTTCCGCAGGCAGACACGCCGGACATGAGCAACACGGTCTGGTCGTTTGCCGGCGGCTACATCGACGGCGGCGAGATGACCCAGGCCGAGATGGACGAGTCTCTGGCGGCATACGGCGGTACGCTGCAGTTCACCTTTGACGCCGCAGGCGGCGCAAAGATGATCCAGGGCGGCGGCACGCTGAACGGCACTTACCAGTATCTCGACGACGGCAGTGTGGGCGTCATCTTCGACTACAACGGCGAGGAGCTGCGCTACGCCTGCATCTTTACCTGGACGGACGAGGGCGAGCTGCTCATGGTCGCCATCTCGGATGTGGAGGGTGCCGACGGCATTTACTTTGTCCGGTAAATTTGTTTCATCGTGTCTTTCGGATGCGATGCAGATAAGCCTTGTCCTGGAGCTCTGGCTCTGACAGCTGCTTTTGCGGAAAGCAGCTGTCCTGCGGGAGCCGGAACGCCCATTCCCAGGGGAGGCTGGAGGAATCAGAAACGGCCCGGCAGAGTTTTCTGCCGGGTTTGTTCGTTTTCCGGGGCGGAGAGAAGGACTTTCCAGAAAAAAGTGCAAAAAAGTCAAAATATCCTCTTGCAATTTTTCCGGAGAGTGATATAATATTAAGGCAATCGTTTCCAAGGCCGCTCGAGGGGGTAGCCGATATTGAAGGTTGTGATGGGCACATACATTAAATATGGCCCCAATAAGTCAGAACCAGAAATGAGGTGAAAAGAATGAAACAGGGTATCCATCCGAACTACGTTGACTGCACCATCACCTGCGCATGCGGCAACGTCATCAAGACTCGTTCCACCAAGCCCGAGATCCACGTCGAAGTTTGCTCCAAGTGCCATCCTTTCTACACTGGTAAGCAGAAGCTGGTCGATACCGGCGGACGTGTTGAGCGCTTCAACAAGCGTTTCGGCCGTAAGTAATTGCAACAATTACAAGGCTTCCAAGAGCGTCGTTCCCTTTGCGGGGAGCGGCGCTCTTTTTGCGTCCGGCCGCGAAAACTGCCGCATCAGCGCAAAAGAAACAATATTTGGAAACGCACACAGGTTTATCTTATTTCTGACACATTTTCGGGCTAAAATGATGCAGATATTCCCGGGGACACCCGCAGAGAAGGAGCGTTTTTTGTGATAGAAGTATCCCACCTCACCAAGAAATACGGCAGCCGCCTTGCAGTGGACGACATCTCTTTCACGGTGGAGGACGGCGTCATCTACGGCCTGCTGGGGCCGAACGGTGCCGGTAAGTCAACCATCATGAACATCCTCACCGGTTATCTTGCCGCCACGGAGGGGCAGGTGACGGTGGCGGGCCATCCGCTGCCCGAGGAAGCCGACGCCGCCAAGGCCTGCGTGGGTTATCTGCCGGAACAGCCGCCCCTTTACCCGGAGATGACGGTGGCCGAGTACCTCGACTTTGCCGCCGAACTGAAAGGCGTCAAGAAAGCCGACCGCCCGGCACAGGTGCAGTCTGCCGCCCGCCGTACCGGTCTGGAGGATGTTCTGCCCCGGCTCATCCGCAGCCTCTCGAAGGGCTACCGCCAGCGGGTGGGCGTGGCGCAGGCGCTGCTGGGAAGTCCGCAGCTCATCATTCTGGACGAACCCACCGTGGGCCTCGACCCGGCGCAGGTCATCGAGCTGCGCCGCCTCATCCGGGAGCTGGGCCGCACCCACACGGTCATCCTGTCCAGCCACATCCTCAGTGAGGTGAAGGCCGTCTGCGACAAGGCACTCATCCTGTCGCAGGGGCATCTGGCCGCTGTCGTGGACCTTGCCGCCGAAGAGCGCGATTTGGAAGAGCTCTTCCTTGAGCTGACGGCTCCGGAAGAGACTTCGGATAAAAAGGAGGACTGATTCGATGCTTGCCATCTACAAGCGGGAGCTGCGCAGCTTTTTTCACGGCATGATGGGCTATCTGCTCACGGCCTTTCTGCTGGCGGCTTCCGGCATCTATTTTCTGGCCCTGAACCTCGGTTACGGCCTGACGGATTTTGGCTACTATACGCTCTACCGCACGATCTTCATGCTGCTGCTCTATTTCCCGGTGCTGGCCATGCGCTCGCTGGCCGAAGAGCGCCGCGCCCTCACCGACCAGCTGCTTCTCACCAGCCCGGTGTCCGTGTGGGGCATCGTGGTGGGCAAGTATCTGGCCCTCTGCACCGTGTTCACGCTGCCCTGTCTGGCCGACGGCATCATGATCGCCGTGCTCTGGCTTCTGGGCGGCACGGCCTCGGGCCTGCGGGGCGAATTTCGCCGCGCTGCTGTGCTATTTCCTGCTGGGCTGTGCGGCCATCGCCGTCTGCGAGTTCTGCTCCGGCCTCACGGAGAACCAGATCATTGCGGCAGTCATGGGCTTTTCGGCCCTGCTGCTGGCCTATATGATGCCCAGCCTCCGCAGTATGTTCAACGCCGGAAGCGCCGTGGCACTGGTGGTCTTTACGGCTCTGTCGGCGGGAGCCTCCCTTGCGGTGGGCCTGCGCACCCGGAGCTTCACGCTGGGCTGCTTCTGCTTTGCGGCCCTCTGCGCCGGGCTGAGCGCCCTGTTCCTGCTGCGCAGCGCATGGCTCACCGAGGCGTTCAGCGCTGCCTTGAGCGCCCTCTGCCTGTTTGCGCCCTTTGAGGAGTTCGTCAACAACAGCTTTTCCATCCCGACGCTGGTCTATTATCTGACGGTGGCGGTGCTCTTCCTCTTCTTTACGGCGCAGGGCATCGAGAAGCGCCGCTGGAACTGAGAGGGGGCAGACTATGAAGAAATTTGAGAAAAAGAGCGCAGGCCCGCTGGAACGTCTGCGGCTGCGCAGCGGCATCTATGCCTCTGCGGTCACGGTGCTGGTGGTCGTGCTGGCCGTCCTGCTCAACCTCATCGTCCGGGCCGTTCCGACGAAGTACACCGAGTTCGACCTCTCGGAGGCCGGGCTCTACACCCTCAGCGACAGCTCCAGGGAGATCGCCCACGCCTTGACGCAGGATGTCACCATCTATTATCTGGCCGAGACGGGCAGCGAGGACGCCATCATCACAAAGCTGCTGGACCGCTATGCCTCCGAGAGCAGCCACATCAAATGGGAGACGAAAGACCCCGCCGTCTACCCGACCTTCGCCGCCCAGTACGGCGTGCAGTCGGCTGAGAACGGCAGTCTCATCCTCGTCTCGGGGGAGAAGAGCGCCGTGCTGGCGGCGTCCGACCTCTACGATTATGACTACTCCGATTACTACACCACCGGCAGCTACAGCGTGACCTTCGGCGGCGAAAATAAGCTCACCGCTGCCATCTACCGCATCACCAGCGGCGAAGAGCTCCACGCCTACTACACGACGAACCACGGCGAACAGCGCCTCACCGACACCCTGACCGACGCGCTGGAAGGCCAGAACCTCTCCGTCAGCCCCCTCGACCTGCTGACGGACACCATCCCGGACGACTGCGACCTGCTCATCATCAATGACCCGCAGCAGGACGTTGCATCGACGGGCGGCCTCGTGGATGAAATGTCGGCCCTGCGCGCCTACCTGAAAAATGGCGGACATCTGATGCTCACCACCGACAGCTATTACTCCACCCCGAACCTTGACGCCCTGATGGCCGAGTTTGGCCTGACCCGGACGCCCGGACTCGTAGTGGAAGGGGACAGCGGCCATTACCTGAACGGTTACCCCTACTATCTGCTGCCGGATTACGCCACCGACACCGAGAGTGGCACGCTGGACGGTATCGACACCAGCCGCCGCGTCCTGCTGCAGATGGCGCAGGGCATCACCATCACCGAGACGGAGGGCATCGCCTCGGAAGCCCTGCTGGTCAGCACCGAGAGCTCCTACAGCAAGGCGGCGGGCTATGAGATGACCACCGCCGAGCAGGAAGACGGCGACCCCGACGGCCCCTTTGCACTGGCAGCCTATGCTTCCGATAACAGTACCGGCGCAGAGGTCATCTGGGTCAACTGCGGCAACATGGACAACGAGGCCGTCTACCAGACCGTTCCCGGCAACGTGACCTTCCTGCAGGGCTGCGCTGCCTCTCTGGCCGGGCAGGAGGGGACCACCCTCGTGGAGTCCAAGGCGCTGGAAGCTGCGCCCATCACCATCTCGGGCCACACCGCCGCTGTGCTGGGTCTGGTATTCGTCCTCATCCTCCCGGCGGCTATGCTGGCCGTGGGCGCAGTGGTGGTGCTGCTGCGCCGCCGCAGGTAAGGAGGCACGCCATGAAAATGAAACGGCGTACCCTCATCGTTTTGCTGGTATTCGTCCTTTCCGCCGGGGCGGCGCTGGCCCTGCTGACCCACGCGAACCAGAAGGCCGAACAGGCCGCCAGCGAGGCCGAGGACGGCAGCATCCCGCTGCTGGATGGGACCACCGCCACGCTGGAAAGCGTCTCCATCCAGTATGGCGGCGAGACGCTGACGCTCCGGCCCTCCGACGACGGCTGGACGCTGACCGAGGACCCGGCTTACCATCTGGATGATTCGGCCTGCAGCACCATCCGCACCGCGCTGGCAGGCATGAAGGCCAAGCGCCAGCTCGAGGCGCAGCCCGGCGAGGACTACGGCTTCGACGCGCCCCGGCTTGTCGTGAATGTTTCGGCGGCGGGGGAGAGCACCACCCTTACCGTGGGAGCGGAGAACCCCGTCACCGGGGATGTGTACGTCCGGCGGGAGGGCGGCGACGCTGTCTATACCGTGGACGCGGCCAGGTTCCGCTGCATGGAGCAGACGAAGGCGGAGCTCTTTGGGGCGTTCAGCCCGGCGGGCATCACTGTCTCGGACATCAAGGCCGTGCGCTATACCCTCCAAAGCGGCGAGACGATCAAGCTGCGATCCGTCTCCCAGCCCACGGAGGCCGACAGCACCACCTACCAGACCGTCTGGCAGCTCACAGATGAACCGGATGCTGCGTTGGACACCGACAAGACGGACGCTCTGCTGGCCGCACTGGCCAGCTATGTCACCGGGCAGGACACTGACGCCGACCTTTCCGCCTGCGGCTTCGACGCCCCGCTGGTGACAGCAGAGGTGACGACAGCTGACGGCACTGTCACCCTGACGTATGCCATCGGCACCGACGGCTATTACATGATGGTGTCGGGCGACAGCTCTGTCTACACCGTGGACGGCCAGACCGTGCAGGCCCTCTGCCTGACGGCCCGGCAGCTGAAAGCCGACACCTGAGAATTTATCCCAAAAGCACCCGCAGTTCTGCACTGCAGGTGCTTTTATGCTGTATAAGGAAACGCTATATGCAAAATTGATGTAAAACCCGGGTGGGAAAAGCCCCCTCGGAGTCAAAGTTTCGGCAAACATCAGCAGAGTGATTGACATTTTGACAAAGATTGTTTAAGATAGACAAGACAGGGCAGAATAACTGCGCAATGTTACGGTCGTCATGGATGTTGTGCGGGGCTGGGTCACCCTGGTACGAGAGGATGGGGGAGTAAACCCCTGTCTTTTTTCGTATCTGAGTTACAAGGAGGATATAGGAAAAAATGAACAACTCGGTGATCGTTTCGCTGCGAGACATCGTAGTGGAATTTGACGGTCAGCGCATTCTGGATGGGCTGAACCTCGACATCCATGACAAAGAGTTTGTGACGCTGCTGGGATCCTCCGGCTGCGGCAAAACCACCACCCTCCGCCTCATCGCGGGCTTTCTGGAACCGACGTCCGGCAAGGTGCTGCTGAAAGGAGAGGACATCACGGGCGTACCGCCCTACAAGCGTCCGGTGAACACCGTGTTCCAGAAATACGCGCTGTTCCCCCACCTGAACGTCTTTGAGAATGTGGCCTTCGGCCTCCGCCTCAAGAAGATGGACGAAGAGACCATCCGCCGCAAGGTGCGGGATATGCTGGAAGTCGTGGGCCTGAAGGGCTTCGAGCGCCGCAGCATCGGCCAGATGTCCGGCGGCCAGCAGCAGCGCGTGGCCATCGCCCGCAGCCTGGTCAATGAGCCGGAGATCCTGCTTCTCGACGAGCCTCTGGGCGCCCTGGACCTCAAGCTGCGCAAGGAGATGCAGCTGGAACTCAAGCGCCTGCAGCGCGAGATGAACATCACCTTCATCTACGTCACCCACGACCAGGAAGAGGCCCTGACCATGTCCGACACCGTCGTCGTCATGAACGGCGGCAAGGTGCAGCAGATCGGCACCCCCGAGGACATCTACAACGAGCCCAAGAACGCCTTTGTCGCCGACTTCATCGGCGACTCCAACATCGTGGACGGCGTGATGCACCGCGATTTTCTCGTCTCCTTCTCGGGCGTCGAGTTCCCCTGCGTGGACCGCGGCTTTGCCCGGGAGGAGAGCGTACAGGTGGTCGTCCGCCCCGAGGATATTGAAGTGGTCTCTCCGGTGGAAGGCCAGCTGGTGGGCGTCGTCAATGACGTCATCTTCAAGGGCGTCCATTTCGAGATGCATGTGGAGTGCGAGGGCCGCGAGTGGCTCATCCATTCCACCCGCGCCTGCACGCCCGGCGAGACCATCGGTATGCGCATCGGCCCCAACGAGATCCATATCATGTCGCGTTCGGAGGGGTGAGGCCGCATGAAGATTTACGATAAGAAACTGGCCTGTCCGTACTTTGTATGGATGGTGCTGTTCACGGTGGTGCCGTTGTTCATCGTGGTGTATTACGCCCTCACCGACTCCGCCGGCAGCTTTACGCTGGACAATCTGGTGACTGTCAGCGGCTATGGCTCGGTGTTCGCCCGCAGCCTGCTGCTGGCCCTCATCTCCACCGTCGTCTGCCTCATCATCGCGTTCCCGGTGGGCTATTTCCTCTCCCGGCTGCGCGTCAACAAGCAGCACATCATGCTGATGCTGGTGATGCTGCCCATGTGGATGAACTTCCTGCTCCGTACCTACGCATGGATGGGTCTGCTGAGCGTCAACGGCCCCGTGAACGCCGCTCTGGGCGTCTTCGGCCTCGGACCCTACAACATGCTGAACACCTCTGGCGCTGTGGTGCTGGGCATGGTGTACAACTATGTGCCGTATATGATCCTGCCCCTCTACACCAGCATGACCAAAATCGACCAGAGCATCGTGGAGGCGGCGCAGGATCTGGGCGCTTCCACCACCAAGACGCTGTTCCGGGTGCTCATCCCCATGAGCATCCCCGGCATCAGCACCGGCATCACGATGGTGTTCGTCCCGGCGGTGTCCACCTTCGTCATCAGCCGTATGCTGGGCGGCGGTTCCAACCTGCTCATCGGCGATTTGATCGAGATGCAGTTCCTCGGCAACAGCTACAACCTCAATGTCGGCTCTGCCATGAGCCTCGTGCTGATGGTCATCGTGCTGCTCTGCATGAGCTTTACGTCCAGCTTCGACGAGGATGAGATGGAGGGTGTGTCCTGATGAAAACGTAAACATCTGCGTCTGATGCAGCGCGCCTACGTCATCCTGTTCTTCTGCTTCATGTACCTGCCCATCGCGTACATGGTCGTGTTCAGCTTCAACCAGAGCAAGGGCTACGCCCTCTTTACCGGCTTTACCTTTAAGTGGTACACCAGCCTGCTCCACAATGAATCCATCCTGCACGCGCTGTGGGTGTCGCTGTATCTGGCACTGTTCTCGGCGGTCATCGCCACGGTGCTGGGGACTGCGGCGTCTCTGGGCATCGCCTCCATGGGCCGCAAGAGCCGCCTGCTGGTGACGAATATCACCTATATCACCACGGTCAACCCCGAGATCATTACAGGTATCTCCCTGATGATGCTCTTTGTGGCATACCAGCGCTTTGCGTCTGAGCTGGACTTCCTGCCCGACAACATCATGGGCTTCCCCACGCTGCTCATCGCCCATATCGCGTTCAACGTGCCGTATGTCATCTTCAATGTCACGCCCAAGCTCAAACAGCTGGACATCAAGCTGTTTGAGGCGGCGCTGGACCTCGGCTGTGACCCCCGGCAGGCATTTTTCAAGGTCATCCTGCCCGAGATCAGCCCGGCCATCCTGTCGGGCTTCCTCATCAGCCTGACCTACTCCATCGACGACTTCATGATCTCCTACTTCAACTGCGGTACGGTGGAGACGCTGCCCATCGCCATCTACTCCATGACCCGCAAGAAGGTCAGCCCGGAGATCTACGCGCTGTCCACCATCATGTTCGTGGTCATCCTGAGCATCATCCTCATCTCCAACGCCATGGAGAGCCGCGGCTACCGCCGCGACCAGCGCACACTGAGAGGGGGAGATGTCAAATGAAGCGTTTCGTCATTCTTCTGCTGACGGCTGTGCTGGCGCTGACCATGCCGCTGTCGGCTCTGGCTGCGGGACAGATCGAGGTCACGGAGGACATTTCCGTCTCGGATGACTACGACTGGACCCGCTTCAAGGGCCAGAATGTCACCCTGAATGTCTACAACTGGGGCGAGTATATCTCCAACGGTTCCGACGACAGCGTGGACGTGGTGGCGGCCTTTGAAAAGCTGACCGGCATCAAGGTCAACTATACCACCTTCGACTCCAACGAGTCCCTCTACGCCAAGCTCAAGTCCGGCGCGGCCAACTACGATGTCATCATCCCGTCGGACTACATGGTCGCCAAGATGATAAGCGAAGGGATGCTGATGCCGCTGGACTACAGCAACATCCCGAACTTCCAGAACATCGACGAGGAGTACCGCAACGGGGACTATGACCCCGAGAATGCCTACACCGTGCCTTACACCCTCTGCACCACTGGCATCATCTACAATACAAAGATGGTAGACGAGGCCCCCACCAGCTGGGCAGACCTGTGGGACGAGAAGTATGCAGGCAATATCCTGATGTTCAACAACAGCCGCGACGCCTACGCCATCGGTGCGTTCAAGAGCGGCAGCAGCGTCAATCCCCAGACGACTGAGGAAGTGGATGCTGTGGTGGACGAGCTGAAAGCCCAGAAGCCTCTGGTGCAGGCCTATGTCATGGACGAGATCTTCGATAAGATGATCGGCGGCGAGGCGGCCGTCGGCGTCTACTACTCCGGCGACGCCATCACCATGATCGACGACAACCCCGACCTGGCCTGGGTGTTCCCTGAGGAGGGAACGGTGCTGTCGGTGGACAGCATGGCCATCCCAGCCACCAGTGAGCACGAGGAAGCCGCAGAGATGTTCATCAACTTCATGTGTGAGCCGGACGTCGGAAAGGCCAATATCGAGTATATCGGCTACACCACCCCCATGCACTGTGTGTGGGAGATTCTGGATGAAGACCTCAAGTACAGTGAGATCGCGTACCCCTCCGAGGACATTGCGGCCAAGGAAGAGGTGTTCACTGCCCTGAGCGATGAGGTCAACAGCGAGCTGGACGTGAAGTGGAGCGAGATGAAGAGCTACGACGAGGGCGGCAGCGGGTATCTGTTCCTGATGCTGCTGGCGGCGATGCTGGCTCTGGCCTGCTTCAACATCTGGCGCAAGGTGCGCAGGAAAACGCGCAATATGTATTGAACCTGAGGGGGCTGTGCGGAGGCGTACAGCCCTCCCTTTTATAAGGAAAGGGAAAGAATATGAGTGAATACAGAAGCTATACGAAGCAGATGACCGTACTGGACGGCGACAGCGACTTCCGCCGCTGCCTGAAGCCCAGCGCCCTGTTCCGGTATGTGGAACAGGTGTCGGCGGATCACGCCCGGGCTTACGGCGTGGACCACGCCTTTTTCAGGGAGCACCACAGCGCATTCCTCGTGGGCAAGCAGGCCCTCAGGGTCTGGCGGATGCCGGGCCGTGCGGAGAAGATCGACCTGACCACGGCCTGCGAGGTGTTCAAGAAAGGCACGATGAAACGGCTGACCACCATCACCAGCGAAACAGGGGAGAAGCTGGCCTTCGTGGATTGCCGCTGGATGGTCGTGGACACTGAGGCAGGGCGTATCCTGCGCACCCCCGGCTGGACGATGCCGGACTTCCAGAACGATGACCTACCCGAAGAACTGCCCCAGATCGTCCACAAGAGCCAGCCGCTGACGGCGGCAGGGGAGCGCCGCGCCAGCTACTCCATGTGTGACCTCAACTGCCATATCAACAACTCCCTCTATCTGGACATCGCCTGCGACGCTCTGCCGCAGGAGGTCGTGGAGTCTGCGCCGCTGTCCTTCGCTTCCATCAAGTATCACCGTGAAGTGCCGATGGGCCAGACCGTGCAGGTGTTCTATGCCCCCTCAGGAAACGGCTGGTATCTGCTGGGCCGGAGGGAGGAGCACGCAGCCTTTGAGTGCTATCTGGAATTCGGAAGCTCTGTCACAGAATCTTTACAAAAATAATTACAAAGAAATTACAAAAAACTATTGCAAAAGTCCTTCAAAAGAGTTACAATATGGTTACAGAAAGGGCAAGACCCTTCTGGATCATGAAATCTTTTTCTTCTTGTTTTTTGGAATATCGGGTGTCTGCCATCCTCCTCCGGCTGTTCTCCTTCACAGCTGTCGGCCGACACCGCACAGGCGATATTCCGCTTCGTGTGCAAAAGAGCCCGTCTGGTTTCGGACGGGCTTTTTTGCGTCCAGAAATCCGGAGAAATCGGCCCGCAGCGAGGGAAAGTATGACCTTAGGTCAATTTGCCTGTTTTTCTGCAAAGGACATTTATAAAGTTTGGCGGGGCAGGGGTTTGTATTCCGTGTGGGTTTATGGTAAAGTATATACAATCAATTCCTAAGTCGAAAACATGAAATTGTTTTGATGTTGTTTGATATTATCCGTTGCGGATGCGTTAAGAGAAAAGGAGTTTGAATATGGCTTATTTTTACGAAGAACCCTCCCGTACCTTTGGCGAGTACCTGCTGGTGCCGGGCTACTCTTCTGCTGAGAATGTCCCCACGGCTGTCAGCCTCAGGACCCCGCTGGTCAAGTATCGCAAGGGCGAGGAGAGTTGCCCGCTGGAAATGAATATCCCCATGATCAGCGCCATCATGCAGTCTGTCTCCGGCGATAAGCTGGCCATTGCATTGGCTCGTCAGGGCGGCGTTTCCTTTATCTATGGCTCTCAGAGCATCGAGAACGAGGCCGCCATGGTCCGCCGCGTCAAGAGCTTCAAGGCCGGTTATGTGGTGTCCGACTCCAACCTGGCTCCCACCGCCACCCTGCACGATGTGCTGGAGCTGAAAGCCCGCACCGGCCACTCCACCATCGCCATCACCGCCGACGGCACCCCGGGCGGCAAGCTGCTGGGCATCGTGGCCTCCCGCGATTACCGCGTCAACCACACCCCCGATGACGCTCCTGTCACCACCTTCATGACCCCCATCGAGAAGCTGGTCACTGCCCCGGAAAACACCTCCCTGCACGACTGCAACAACATCATCTGGGACAACAAGATCAACACCCTGCCGCTGGTGGATGCCGAGGGCAACCTGAAGTATATCGTCTTCCGCAAGGACTACGATTCCCACAAGGCCAATGCCAACGAGCTGCTGGACAAGAACAAGAGCTACGTCGTCGGTGCCGGCATCAACACCCGCGACTACGCCCAGCGCGTGCCTGCTCTGGTGGAGGCCGGTGTGGATGTCCTCTGCATCGACTCCTCTGAGGGCTACTCCGAGTGGCAGAGCCGCACCATCGGCTGGATCCGCGAGCACTACGGCGACACCGTGA
>ENA-OQJN01000665-OQJN01000665.1-human-gut-metagenome-genome-assembly--contig:-NODE-665-length-12752-cov-3.463129_pt1 | contig 12752 bp, 13 predicted proteins | sample MGYA00242610_ERZ504777 | MGnify/ENA primary metagenome ERZ504777 (study PRJEB26092, sample SAMD00036350) | human gut metagenome | host: Homo sapiens | study: EMG produced TPA metagenomics assembly of... | reverse complement strand
TCAGCTTCGGAAAATCCGTAGCCGATAATGGATGGAGTCTTTTTGTGCAGATGCTTTCCTATAAGCTTGCCTGGCAGGGAAAACATCTGGTCAAAATCGACAAATGGTATCCCAGCAGCCAGATTTGTCATAGCTGTGGGAATCAGAATGCAAAGACGAAAAACTTATCCATCCGTGAATGGACTTGCCCAAAATGCGGCACGCATCATCATCGCGATAAGAATGCTGCCATAAACATTCGCGAGGAAACAAAACGCATAGCGCTAGCTTGAGTTTCAGATATATACCGTGGGTCGCACGGGAATCTACGCCTGTGGAGAGAGTGTAAGACGCTAAATTCTTAGGAATTGCAGCGCTGTTCTCGTAGAAGCAGGAAGCTCCTACCTCTATAGGTGGGAGTACGTTCACTATACAAAAAAACTTAGGCAAAGAGGCTGAATTATGGTATACTAATTACGAGGGATTCCCCTTACTTGCAGTTTACGGACCTTTATGGATAACGACTGTGCCTTTATTGGGCTGCCGTCGTTATCCATTTTTTGATATAAGGAGGCATTATGTATCTCATCGTCGATAATCACGATTCATTCACGTATAATTTGGCTGACCTGGTCGCTGAAACGGGACGCGACGTCGAGGTCCGCCCCTGCGATGCCCTTGGACTTGGCGAAATTGCCGCCATGAAGCCTGACGGACTCATCATTTCCCCCGGTCCGAAGGGGCCTGCCGACGCCTGGCAGTCCCTGTCCATTGTCCGGGAATTTGGGGATACGATGCCCATCCTCGGCATTTGTCTCGGCATGGAGATTCTGGCCTACGCTGCCGGGGCTTCCGTCACCCGCGGCAGAAAGCCGATGCACGGCAAGGTGACGGCCATTCATCACGACGGCCGGGGCTTATTCAAAGGCCTTCCCAAAACCTTTTCCGTGACCCGCTACCATTCACTGGTCGTCCAAAAAAACAGCCTGCCGCCCACATACCGCGTCGATGCCATCAGTGACGACGGCGCCGTCATGGCCTTATCGCACAAAAAGCGGCCCCTCTTTGGTCTCCAGTTTCACCCCGAAGCCCTGCTCTCCGAATACGGCTCGGACTTAATCCAGGCCTTTTGCTGCCGTGCCGAAGAAGGAGGACGCCGCCATGACTGAACCTTATGTCCGCCGCTCGGACCTGCCCTATACGGCCAGCCAGATTTTTGCCCTCTTTGCCGAAGAAAAGAACGTCGCTTTTCTCGATTCCTCCTTAGAAAATAGTCTTGGCCAATACGCCATCATCGGCCTCGTCCCCTATCATGAGGTCAGCGTCGAAAAGGGGCGCCTCTTCGTCGACGGCAAGTACCACCCGGGGACGGCCGAAGCCTATCTCAAGACCTATCTTGAGCGCCATCACCAAAAAAATTATACCGACCTGCCCTTGACCGACGGGGCTATTGGCTACGTCACCTATGACTACGGAATGAAGGGTCAGCGACTGGTATCCCGCCACGAAGCCAAGGTCGCCATGGCCGACATGAAATGGGTATTTTACGACTTTTTCATCATCGAAGACCTGAAAGACCATTCCCTTTGGTTCATTGCCAACGGCCACACGGAAGCGGCGCCGACCCTTTGGAAGAAGATGGAAGATGTCATTGCCGGGAAAATGGCCGGCCTCAGGGCATCGTCCCTGACGGAAACGTATCCCCTGTCCATCCATCCGGACTGCACGCCTGATGAATATGCCCTGGCCCTTCGAAAATTGATGACCTACCTGCTGGCCGGCGACGTCTACGTCACCAACTTTACCAGTACCCTGACCGTCGATAGTCCCTGCCCGCCGTACACCTTCTTTTCCCGCCTGCGCCGGGACAATCCGTCGCCCTTTGGCGCTTACCTGCAGTACGGTTCGTACCAGATCATCAGCTCGTCCATGGAGCGCCTCCTTCACATCGACGGCCGACATATCGAAACGCGTCCCATCAAGGGCACGCGGCGGCGAGGCAAGACAGAGACGGAAGATGAAGTCCTTCGCAAAGAGTTGGCGGCATCCCAAAAAGACCGCAGCGAGCTTTTGATGATCGTCGATCTCGAACGAAACGACCTCCATAAAATCTGCCAGCCCGGCAGCGTCACCGTCCCGACCTTATTTTCCGTCGAAGACTATGCCTCGGTCTTCCACTTAGTGGCCAGCGTCACTGGCATCCTCCTGCCAGACCAAACGGCCATGGACGCCCTGACGGCCCTCTTTCCCGGCGGTTCCATTACGGGGGCGCCCAAAAGGCGGGCCATGGAAATCATCGACGAACTGGAATCCAGCCGCCGTCAGCTCTATACGGGCACCGTCGGCTATCTCTCCCTCGACGGAAACTGCGACCTCAACATCGTCATCCGCACGGCCGTCCGTCAGGGCGATCGGTACTACATCGGTGTCGGCGGCGGCATTACGGCCGAATCGGATCGGGACTTCGAGTACGAAGAAATCTGGCAAAAGGCCAAGGCCCTGCTCACGGCCTTGAAAGGAGACACCTTCTATTATGAACCTTACCTTTGATGACGGCTATCAATTCGGCCTCGGTGCCTTTGAGACCGTGTCCCTCGTAAAGGGACAACCGGTTTGGCTCGAAGCCCATGAACAAAGGCTGCGCCGGGCCCTTCATTGGCTGGGCATCGCCCTTCCCCTTGATTGGAAAGATCAGTTTCGCGCTTATATAGAAGGGGAAGGAGCCGGTATGGGTGTCGTAAAAATCCTGGCTTCCGATAACAATCTATCCTTCACGTCGCGAAAAAATCCCTACGAAGACATGCCTTCCCGTCCGGGATTCGTCCTCTCCTTATCGGACATCCGGCGCAACGAAAGTTCGCCCTTTGTCTTCCATAAGACCTTTAATTACGGCGATTCCATCGTGGCCAAACGTAAAGCCGCTCAGCTTGGCATCGACGAGCCGATTTTCTGCAACACGAAAGGTGAATTGACAGAAGGCGCCGTGAGCAACCTATTCTTCATAAAAAATGGGCAGCTCTATACGCCGCCCATCGAGGCCGGACTCTTGCCGGGCATTGTCCGCGCCTACGTCTGTCATCGCTATGACGTCATCGAAAAAGCCATCTATCCCGATGAATAGATGGCTTCGACGAGTGTTTTATTACTAATTCCCTCATGGGCATCATGGCCGTCCGTCAGTTTGGTTCTCAGACTTTTCCCGTATCGGAGACGACCCAGACGGCGGCCCTATTCCAACAGTACCAAAAAGACAGGCTGCGCCCTTTTCCCGGCTCCTTATAAAGTCAGTTCGTGGAAGGCCTTGCCGTCCATGTCTTTCCAGGTAAAGGTCTGATCTTCCCAGACGAGGTAGCTGTGAGGATTGCCGTCTTTCGGAAGGGACGCCGAACCGGGATTGAGGTAATAATTGTCCTGTCCAAAGGGTTCCCAAACCGGCAGGTGGGTGTGGCCGTGGAGCAGGATGTCGCCCTTTTGAAGGGGCGGCAGGCGGTGGGTGTTATAATGGTCGCCGTGAGTTGCATAGACGACGAGGCTTCCCTGAGTCAGGATGGCATACGGCGCCATGATGGGAAATTCCAGGACCATCTGATCGACTTCGCTGTCGCAGTTGCCGCGGACGCAGAGGATGGCATCCTTCTTTTCGTTGAGCATGGCAAAGACGTCTTTCGGATTATAGTCCTTGGGAAGGTCGTTGCGCGGTCCGTGATAGAGGATGTCGCCGAGGAGGACCAATCGGTCAGCCCCTTCCCGTTCATAAGCCTCGAGGAGACGGCGGCAGTAATAGGCCGAGCCGTGAATATCTGAAGCGATGAAATATTTCATAATTATACCTCCCTGTGCCCTGTCGGCACGCGTCATGTCGTAAACCTATCCTAACGCAAACCGGGGACCTTTGAAAGACGGTCTATTCCCTGATTGCGTTTCTTTTTTTGTGCGTGTCTTTAGTATACGGATTTTTAGGGGAAACTGCAAGGGAGGACCGTTTCCGGAAGATGAGGAAGGTCCTTATAATATTATAAACAAGGCTTCCGATAACTTGATATTATCGAAAGCCCTGTGTAGTACAGCGAATGCTGTTTCACTATTTTTTTATAACTGCGTAATTTGCACTTCTTGTTGAATGGCAGCGACCTTTTCCGGATCGACGACGCCGCTTTCTGCTTCTAAGACGTTGGCCGTTCCGCAGGCAGCAGCCAGGCGAAGGGCTTCTTCCGGCGATGCGCCCCGATCTAAGGCCGTAGCTAAACCTGCGACGAAGGAATCTCCGGAACCGACGGCATTGATGACCTTGTCGACCGTCGGCGGTACGGCCCGATAAACCTTGCCTTCGTGGGCCAAGAGAGCCCCTTTCTTGCCTAAGGAAATGGTCGGCATGGCAACGCCTCTCCCTTCGAGTTCGTGCAGGGTTTGGACGGCTTCTTCAAAATCGGTCAGTTTATGGCCGGTCAGGACTTCGACTTCCGATTCGTTGGGCTTGATGAAGTACGGCACCGATTCCAAGCCTTGGATTAGCGCCGAGCCGCTGGTATCGAGGAGAAAGGGTTTGCCCTGTTCTTTCGCCCGGCGGATGAGCTCGCCGTAAAAGTCATCGCCCAGTCCCTTGGGGAGACTCCCTGAGGCTACAACTAAATCACTACGTTTTAATTCAAAATCATACTGAGCGAGAAATTCGTTCTTCTCCCCTTCTGTGATGGTCGGTCCCGGCTCTAAGACTTCCGTCTGTTTGCCGTCGGGCGTCGCCATGTTGATGCACGACCGCGTTTCTCCCTCGATGGTCGTACAACAGTGGACGATGTGACGTTCATCTAAGACGTGGCGGATATACTGGCCGACATAGCCTCCGAGGAACCCGACGACCGTGCAGGGATGGCCCAGGGCCGTAATGACGTTGGCCACGTGCGTCCCCTTGCCGCCAGCCGTATTTTGAACGGTCTTGGCTCGGCTCGCTTCCCCGTAAGGAAGATCGTCGAGGGTATAAATTTTATCCAGTGACGGATTTAGATTGACTACGAGTATCATCGACCGTCACCCCTTTTAATAACGATTGGCACTGCCGCAGACGTCGATCTTGTGAGCTACGATGGCAGCCATGGCTTCTTTGCCGGGCGTCATGTACTGGCGCGGGTCGTTGGCCTTGGGGTTGTCCTGGAAGTAGTGCTTGACGGCGTCGGAGAAGGGAATCTTGAGGTCCGTTGCGATGTTGACTTTGCAGATGCCCATGGAAATGGCTTTCTGTACCAATTCGTCCGGTACGTCCGATGCGCCGTGGAGAACCAAGGGAGTCGATACGCGTTCGCGAATGGCTTTGAGGCGGTCGAAGTCGAGGTGCGGTTCGCCTTTATAGAGGCCGTGAGCCGTGCCGATGGCGATGGCTAAGGAGTCGATGCCCGTCTTTTCAACAAAATCAGCTGCCGTGTCGGGATCGGTATAAGCGCCGTCGGCTTCACTGACCGTGAGGTCGTCTTCCTGGCCGATGAGTTTGCCAAGTTCCGCTTCTACCGTGGCGTCGCGATGGTGGGCGTAATCGACGACTTCCTTGACGCGGGCAACGTTTTCATCGTAAGGATCGCGGGAGGCGTCGATCATGGCCGACCGGAAGCCGAGGTCGATAGAGGTTTTAATAGCGTCAAAATCTTCGTGATGGTCGAGGTGGATGGCGATGGGAATCGTCGTCTGCTTAGCAGCAACTTGGGCCATGGCTACGATATAGGCGGGGCCGGCGTAGCGAATCGTCGACGGCGTACCGGCCAGGATGACCGGCGAATGCATCTTTTCGGCGACTTCTACGACGACTTGCAATGTTTCCATGTTGTGAATATTAAAAGCCGGTACGGCGTAGTGCTGAGCCTGTGCGTCGAGCAGCATCTGTCTCGTAGAAAGAATGGTGTTCATGAATTAACACTCCTTTATGGGAATATAGTGATATCAAATTATTCAGCCAGTTTGGCCATTTCCTTCTTGTGCCAGAAGTAAGTGAATACCAGGCAGAAGACGTAGAAGATACCGATGATCAGGAAACCTTTTAAATCGGTCAGGTTCATGGCCTGTTCCAAAATGTAGGTAATCGGTGCGCCGCCCTGGTCGAGGGCTGCAATTTGGGACGCGCCATTTTTCAGCATGCCGCCGTGGGCTGCCAGGGTCGTCTGCAGGGCAATGGTCTGGTTGGCAATCCAAATGGTCATGAACATGATGACCGAGCCGGAGATGACCGTCCGGAAGAGGTTGCCTTTATGGACGCCGACGGCCATGGCGATGAAGAAGCCGATAGTCGGCAAGTCACCGAAGGGCAGGATCTGGTTGCCCGGAACGATGGCTGCGATGAGGATTGTCAGCGGGATGAACAGCAAGGATGCCGTGACAACAGCCGGATCGCCGAGAAGCAGGGCGCAGTCGAGACCGATATAGAAATTCGAGTGAGCAAAACGTTTCTGAAGCTTGGCCTTAGCGACTTCCGAAATAGGCAGCAGGCCGTTCATGATGTGCTTTACGACTTGCGGCATGAGGACGATGACGGCAGCCATCTGAATGCCCAGGGTCAGGATACCGCGGATATCGTAACCGGCTAAGATGCCGATGATGACGCCCATGATACCACCCATGACCGACGGATCGCCGAAGTGGCCCATGACTTTTTCAATGTGAGTCAGGTTGATGTCGATGTCCTTGATGACCGGAATGCGGTCGAGGAGCCAGTTGATAGGAACGGCGACCGGGCCGAACCAGGACGTCGAGCCGTGCGGGATAGCAATGCCTTCGAGGCCGAAATAATCTTCCGTAACCGGGATGAACCAGTCGCCCATCTTAAAGGCGTAGGCTGCGTGGATGGCGACGGCGACGATGCCCAGGACATAGCTGCCGGTGGCGATGTTGACGATGGCACCGGTGAAGGTAAAGTGCCAGATGTTCCAGATATCGATATTGACGACGCGGGTCAGTTTCAAGGCCAACATCAGGATGTTGACGGCGATGGCCACGGGAATGGCGACCAAGGCGATCTGACTGGCCCAGGTAATGGGCGACATGCCGGGCCAGCCGACATCGATGAGGTTCATGGAGATACCGAAGTTAGCCGACATGGCCTGGGCTGCCGGGGCCAGGTTGTCCAGCATCAGGCTGATGACCAGGCCGATGCCGATGAAGCCGATACCGATGGAAATGCCCGAGCGCAGGGCCTTACCGGCAGACTGGCCTAAGATGAGGCCGACGATGAAGATGACGATAGGCAGCATAACGGCTGGCCCTAAGCTTACGAAGAATTGTACACCATTCAAAATGAAATCCATCTATATTCACTCCTCTGTTTCTTAGTTTTGCAAGACATCTAAAATCTTCTGTTCCGTTTCTTCGACGCGGACACCGCTGAGGAAGGGCATGCCGTTGACGTAAGGCTTACCGAAGTCTTTCTTGACGCGCATGGTGGTGACGATGAGGTCGACGCCGTCGAGCTGGTTTTCGATTTCATTGATGCGGATCTGAAGGATTTCAACGGGGATGTTGTGAGCTGCACAGAGTTCACGAATGGCATTAGCAGCAACAGTAGAAGTGGCTACGGCACCGCCGCAGGCTACGATAACTTTTTCATAATAGATGACCAACTTTCATAAGAAATTAATAGGATATAAAATCGATTCAAAAAATTACTGTAAAGCAGATAAAAGGCGTGCTGGAAATCGTCGGCCGTCGACGCCGTGAGCTAGTTTTTCAACCTGTTCTTCTTGTTGGAACATGGTGAACAGCTTTTGCAGCATGTCGATGTGCTCATTGGCATCTTTAAGGGCCAGCATAAAAATCATAGAAACGGGAACCGTATCGTCGGCATCTTCCATACTGTGGAAGTAAACCGGTTCCGTCAAGCGACAGACGGCAATGCCGTTTTCAGCGACATTCCCTTCCGGCGTCGCGTGGGGAATGGCAATCCCCTGCTGCGATAACTGCAGCCCTGTCGGAAATTCATCTTCCCGGGACAGTACGGCATCGATGTACTTATCATTGATGTACCCGCTTTGCTTCAATACCTCGCCTAAACGGTGTATGGCATCTTTATCGGACTGTACCCGAGTATCCAGAAAAATGTGCTCTCTATCGAGCAGCTTTGTCAGTTCCATGGATAACTCCTCCTTTGACTTAACTCATTTCTCATTTCTTGACTATAGTGTATCAGATGAATCCCCCCTGAGCATAGACGGCCAATTTCCACTTATAGCGGAAATAAAAACGCCATTTCCGCCGCCTTTCCGAGATAGCGGAAATGAACTGCGCTTCCGCACAGGAAAGTGCCATGACGAGGTTCTGGGGACTGCCGCTGTATCCTTGACGCCCTACAACACATCTGGTATACTGACAATATCAAAAGACGTTTCCTCATTTTTCGCACCCTGATGTGGTGTGAGGCAGGAAACGTCTTTTTTTGCTGCCGTAAATCACAGGCCTCCCTCTATTTCCTATCCTATTTTCTTCCCATATTGCCGCTGTATCCTTTCTTGACGTCATACGCCCCCTCTGACATACTGACATTAAAGTGTGGAAATAAAAAGCCCGGCCATGCAAAAAAGCCTGCTCCCCCACCGATAACAGGCAGGAGGAACAGGCTTTCGTATAAGTTACTGATTAAATTGATTGGTGAAATTCCGGATGAAGGCAGCGTAGTTCGGTTCCCGGAGCATTTCTTTGACGCCGTCGTTTTTTACGAGGTACGTAAAGAGTTTGAGGAAGATGGACTGCCACGAGGCGATCTGGTCCTTGGCGATGCTCAGTAAAAAGACGAGCTGGACCCGTTCTTTTTCCCAGACGATGGGCTTGTCGAGGATGAGGATGGCGATTCGCGATTCCGGCGGGTCGCCGTAGATGGGATGGGGTATGGCCACGAGGTTGCCGATTTCCGTCGGCGATGCCTCTTCCCTTTCAAAGACGGAAGCCTTTTCGGCCTCGTTCATGAGTCCCTTTTCCTTGAGCTGATCGGTCAGGAAGTTCAAAATCGACTGGCGGTCGTCAAAGTGACGGTCGGTGTAGAAACAGTCGGCCTTGAAAAAGCTGGTGATTTCGCCCTGAATGCCGTGAGGCATGAGATAGAACCGCTGTTCCAACTGCTGCAGCTCCTGATTGTCCAGAAGGTGATGGATGGGAATGATGCGGTCCGACTGGAATTGCGGCAAGGGAATGGTCGTCAAGATCATGTCGACGGAATCGATCTGTTCCTCCGTCAGGGTATAGCCCGGCACGGTGCCGACGATGATGATGCGGTCCTTGAAATAAGCTTCGAGCCGCGTTTTTATGAGCAGGGCCGTCCCCATGCCGCTGGCGCAGACGATGAGGGCCCGGCGAATGACCATGCGTTTTTGATGTCGATGCGGTTTAAGGCCGCGCCGAAATGGATGGCGATGTAGCCGATTTCATTTTCATTGACGCTGACCTTTTCTTCCTGCTCGATGACGCTGCTGGCGATGACGGCAATCTGGAAGGGCCAGGGGATATTCCGATTTCACCACTTCCAAAAACGTCGTTACGGATATTCATTTGGAACTTCATGCGGGGAATGGCCGTCTGCAAGTGGACCGACAACCATTCGACGAGGACCTGATCCTGGGAAAAGTCGATGTTGACGTGTTCATCGATGACCTGGATGATCTTCATGACCAAGGCCTGCATCTTCTGATCGGCTCCTTCGCCGCCGTCGATGTACTTCTTGCTAGCCATGAGGTGCTGGGCCAGATAATAGATTTCACCGGACGCCACGTCGATACCGGTCTTGCGAAAGATCTCTTCGAACATAGACGTCGCCACTTCAAATTCCCGGGTCTTCTCCAGATTCTTCGTCTGGCGCAGGGTGTACATCATGGTATTCCCCTGCTGGGCCCTGCCGATGGCAATGGCCGTGTGGACGACCAAATTGTGGATGGCCATGTCGGTCAGATGCAGCTGATAGGAATCGCTGACACAGATGATGACGTCCAGAAGCTGGGGAATGTCGATATCGGGAAAGAGGCGCTGGAAATAGGCCACCTGACCGGAGTCGCTGGTCTGGAGGAAGTTATACTGAGAGATGAAGTTGCGGATCTGCCCTTCATCGCCTTCAAGGCGCATGCCTTCGGTCTTATAGGTCCCGATGGTAAGGCCATACTCGGCCAGTCGCTCCCGGGCTTCCTTCAGGTCGCTCTTTAGGGTCGACAGGCTGACGAACAGGCTGTCGGCCAATTGCTGCTGGGTCAGCGACGTATTTTGCAGGGTCGAAATGAAGAAGGCCCGGATGATGGCATCGACGCGGTTTTCCGCCGACTCCATCCCGCCCTTCGACGCCTCGCCGGTAAAGGCCGCAAAGGCAGCTTCATCGGTGATTTCTAAGGAATACCCGTTTCGTGTATTGGCATGGATGGCCGCGCCATAGGCCCGGAGTTCCCCCTCGAGGGCCTTGATGTCGGTCCGGATCGTCCGCGAAGAGACGCCGAGAAAATTCGATAAATCATTGCCGCTCAGTCCGGTTTTATGGGATTGTAACAACTCGATAATCTGCCGCTGACGCTGGCTTGCCATGACAATACACCTCTTTCACTACGTACTTCTTTTCATTATAGTCTATTTAGTCCATGACGTACATGACTTTTAAGGCATTATTGGCCGGGTCGAACAAGGCTTCAAAGGCTTCGTAGCCTGCCGACAAGGGGAAGCGGTGGGTTACGATGTCGTCGACGACGATCTTGCCCGACTTCAAGTATTCGGCAGCGCCGCGCCATTCGCCGCCCGGGAACGGAGACGAGTAGCTCATCCACGAACCGGTGACGGTCAGTTCGCCGCGCAGGATCTGTTCAAAGGTCGAGGCCTTGAAGGAGACGTCGCGAGGAACGGTACCGATGTAGACGATGGTACCGGTCTTTTTCACCAGATCCGGCAGCTGCGCCTGTAGGAAGTTGACCCCTGCCGTTTCAAAGGCGTAGTCGACCAGGCCGTGTTCCTTGAAGTAGGCTGGAACATCCGTCGTCTGGGAATTGATGATTTCATAGGCGCCGAGCTTTTTGGCCAAATCGAGTTTAGCCTGGTTGATGTCGATGACGTAGACCCGTTCGATGCCCTTGGCTTTCAGGACCTGCATGGTCAAAATCCCGATGGTACCGCAGCCGTAGACGATGGCCGACGAGCCGCTGATGAGTTCCCCGGCCCGTTCGACGCCGTGGATGGCGACGGTGATCGGTTCGATGCAGGCCGCCTGTTCGTACGTGACTTCATCGTCAATGGGAACGAGGTTCTTGGCCGGAACGGCGACGTATTCGGCCATGGCGCCGGGCTGACGGGAGCCGATGAAGGAATATTCCGTACACATGGCCGGGCGGCCTTTGGCACAGTTGTCGCAGTGACCGCAGGGAACCAAGGGAGCTACAGCAGCCCGGAGGCCCTTCAAATCGGGGTTAACGGCGCTTCCGACTTCGACAACGTCGCCGGAAAATTCATGGCCGACGATCTGGGGGAACGAATGGACGCCGCCGTCACGGACGCGGGGTACGTCGGACCCGCAGATGCCGCAGGCTCTTACTTTTACCAATACTTCGTCGGCTTTCAATGCCGGTACGGGAATTTCCTGATAAACAAATTCTTTCGGTCCTTCTACAACCAGTGCTTTCATCATTGTCATAATTGCCACTCCTTTACAGAGAAAAAAGATTCATATTCATTGCAGTTTTAGTATAGCAATATGACGACTTTCATCATAGATGATAAATTTCCCTCACCACGGAAATTTTTAGCCGCACCGGTAAAAATGCCGGGCCTTATAAGCATGTAACCATTTACACACCCGGCGAAATTTGTTATATTAATACGGTACTTTTTGATTAGAAGGGAGCTTGTTATGAATCTTACTATCTTAGGAACGGGCAATGCCACCGTCACCCATTGCTATAACACCTGTTTCGTCTTAGAAGAAAAGGGCCAATACCTCCTCGTCGACGGAGGCGGCGGCAACGGCCTTTTACAGCAGCTGGAAAAAGCTGAGCTTCGCTGGCAGGATATGCGGACGGTCTTTGTCACTCACAAGCACATCGACCATCTCCTGGGTATCATCTGGCTCATGCGCATGATGTGCCAGTCCTGGCGGCGCGGCACCTACGACGGCGAAGCCACGATCTACGCCCACGACGAAGTCATCGGCCTCCTGCGCTCCATGGCGACGTCCCTCCTCTCTTCCAAGGACAGCCGCTACCTCGATGACAAGCTCCATCTGATCATTGTCGAAGACGGCGACAAGCACACCCTCATCGGCCATGACGTCACCTTCTTCGACATCCGCTCGACCAAGGCCAAACAGTTCGGCTTTGCCATGGAACTTGCCGACGGCCGCCTGACCTGCTGCGGCGACGAACCGTGCCAGCCCTGGGAAGAAGACTACGTCAAGGGCAGCAAGTGGCTCCTTCACGAAGCCTTCTGCCTCGATGCCGACGAAGCCATTTTCCACCCCTACGAAAAAAATCATTCCACCGTCAAAGACGCCTGTGAACTGGCCCAGCGCCTGGACGTCCAGAACGTCATCCTCTACCATACGGAAGACAGCGATTTGGCCCATCGAAAGGCCCGCTACAGCGAGGAAGGTCGGAAGTATTACGACGGCAACCTCTACATCCCCGACGACCTGACGCTCTTCACCGATTTATAAAGCATAGACGAATCAAAACCACCAGTTTAACTGGTGGTTTGCTCGGGCCCTATAAGGGCCTATCTCTTGTGGTTGCACTCTAAAGAGTGCACTGAATAAAGTCTGGCAATCACATTTCTATTACTGGCAGCCCCCT
>ENA-OQJN01000664-OQJN01000664.1-human-gut-metagenome-genome-assembly--contig:-NODE-664-length-12755-cov-3.819370_pt1 | contig 12755 bp, 4 predicted proteins | sample MGYA00242610_ERZ504777 | MGnify/ENA primary metagenome ERZ504777 (study PRJEB26092, sample SAMD00036350) | human gut metagenome | host: Homo sapiens | study: EMG produced TPA metagenomics assembly of... | reverse complement strand
AAAAAGAGTACCGAAACGCCCTATAATACAGGAATATCGGTACTCCGAAGACCATCTTTCGATGGCTGCAAATCATTATTTAGTTTTACTTAAGGCTTCAACAGCTGCCGTCAAATTTTCAATCTTCTGGTTCTGTGTTTCTAACTGCTGACTCTGTGCTTCGATCTTGCGATCTTGTGCTGCAATCTTATTATTCTGTGCAGTCAGTTGTTCGCTCTGCGATTCAATCTTATTATTCTGAGCGGCAATCTGGTTGCTCTGATCTTCCAATTTACGGTTCTGTTGTTCTACGACGGATTTCAAGTTATTGAGTTCCTGTGACACCGCATCCTGCGACGAATACGTTCTCGTTTCTCCCTGGCCAATACGCAAGGTTACGCCGGCGTTGACCATATTTTCACCGCCGCCGTAGGACGAACCGATGCTGACCATGGTATCGTAGTTGAGCCGATAGAACGCGCCGAGAGCAACGGCATTGGCTCCTTTGTAATTACCGACGCCGGCTGAAATTTCCCAGCGGGAAGTCGGATCATAGTCTAACGGATGGAGGGCTGCCAAGGCAGCAGCGCCGGCACCAACTCGATCGACCCGGCGATCAAGACTACCAATGCGGCCATTCATTTCAGTCATCCCAGAATTGATATTGCTGATGGTACTGTCAAACTGCCCTTTGTTGATAGCATCCGTTGACGCTTGTGCATCACCGACATTTTGAATTCTATTGCCGCCCATGCTGACATTGTTGTTTTCGACGGTAATGTTCTTAGACGAATCTTCATTCTTAATCGTCAATCCGCCATTGTTAATCGTCGTGTTTCCCGTCGTGACTGAGCCCGTCGTGAGGGATTCATTAGTGATGACGGTCTTGCTGTCACCGGTCCCGATGGTAACGTTGTCTTTACTGATGGAAACGTTGCCAATGTTGGCTTTTTCCGAAACCGTCAGTTCTTTTGTTGTCACCGTATTCGATGTCACCGAGTTGAGGTCTTTAAGGTCTTTTGCCAACTTGATATCGAAACCGTCCTTATTGGAATTGGTTACGACACCGATATTACCGTCAGATAATTCGCCTGCAGCGCCGCCTTTAAGGTTCATCGATTCACCAAGTTTGACGCTGACTTTACTACCGCTATCACCCACAAATTCACGAGTACCTGAGCCAACAGTATTGCTGATGTTATTAATGGATTCAGATATATCTTTCAGCTGACCTTCAGTAGCTGCGCGGTCTTCGACGATATTGTCCTTATCCCATTTAGTATTATCGAGTCCTGTGACATAGTGGCCGGTTGTACCTTGGCCATTGTCCTGATTCCCGATAACGATGCCGCCATTCTTGGCATCACCGATAACGACCTGGCCCTTCGTACCATCTACTTTTACCTCATTCGCTACGTCGGTATCACTGCCAAAGGTAATGTTATCATTTAAGTCAATGGTATTTTTCTTAACGCCATTAGCATCGGTCGTCGTATGAATCGTAATATTTTTACCGGAAGACAGCGTCCCGTCAGTTACTTTATCGTTCAAAGCTTTAAGCTGAGCGACGTTAACGGCATCCGTATCCAAGGTCCCGGCTGCCACGTTGGTAATCTGACGAGTATAACCTTTTTCACTATTGCCGATGGAAACAGCCGCCAAATTCGATGTCCAAGTTGGGCTATCCTTTTCATCCCGAGTTAATTCTTTACCGCTCGGAATGTATCCTAATACACCGGCTTTAACATTAGTTCTAGAAGACTTACCAAGCGCTACGCTGCCTTCAATATTGGCCCATGTATTATCACCTAATGCTACGGCAAAATCAGCGTTTGCAAAGCTGTTCCGTCCTATCGCTATCGTATACGGATTTGCACCTGAAGCACTATCCCCCAATGATATCGCTGATTCATCGAGGCTCATGGCTAGATATCCAATCGCGATTGAATTCAAGGCCTCCGCATCGGACAAGGGTCCAAGGGCCACCGCATTTATACCGTAGGCCGAAGAAGCAGAGCCTATGGCTAATGCATTAGCCTGACTAGCTCTGGTTTGATGCACCAATAGCCATAGCACCATCACCTTCAACAAGTGCCTCAGTACCGATAGCCAATGTATCAGTGCTTCTGGCTTCAGCTTTATAACCGATAGCAAAAGCCGATTTAGCAGAAGCTTTTGAGCTCCACCCTATCGCCGTCGCATACTGACCGTTTGTGTATGCGTTATTCCCCAACGCCAGTGATGAAGCACCTCTAGCAATAGCCGAATCGCCCAAAGCAACGGCAGAATCAGCAAGAGATGATGAGTAAAACCCTATTGCAAGAGAATTCTTTCCATTAGTATTGGCACCTGCACCGACAGCTGTCGCATATTCACCGATTCCCTTTGACAAAAAGCCCAAAGCAACGGCACCCGTAGATGAAGATACAGCCTGTTCACCGATAGCTGTTGAATAAGTTCCTGTGCCTTTAGCGGTATGTCCAAAAGCCAGAGCACCGTTCTTCGTAGCTTCGGCTTTATCACCAATAGCGATCGAATCTTCACCTGTACCTTTGGCTAAATAGCCCAGTGCCACCGACTTTGTAGACGTAGATTGAGCACCAGCCCCAATAGCCGTCGAGTATTCCCCACTACCATTTGATAAAATACCAAATGCAATTGCTCCGGTAGAGGTGGCTGCGGCCTCTTCGCCGATAGCCGTTGAATACGTTCCCGTTCCTCGGGAAGAATGACCAAAAGCCATCGCGCCTTCCCGAGTAGCTACAGCCGCTTCACCAATAGCCGTTGAAGATTTTCCTGTCCCTCGAGCGGAATACCCCAAAGCTACAGCATTCTCAGCACTGGCAGTTGCCGTCTCACCAATAGCCGTTGAGTATGTACCCGTACCTTGAGCGGAATGGCCAAAGGCCATGGCACCTTCAGCCGTAGCTTTTGCGCTGTAGCCAATAGCTGTCGAATTCTTTCCCGTAGCATTTGACATAACACCAATCGCGTTTGAAAATATACCCTTGCCCCACAGCTTGATAGCCCAAAGCTACAGCCCCTACACCTGCGGCGTTTGACTCAAGCCCCAAAGCAACCGAGTTACTGGCAGCATTAGCGCTGACCCCGAGCGCCATACCATTCATGGTTGCATTAGACAGACTGCCAATAGCAATAGCAGTCCCAAACTCTGCTTTCGCTGTATTCCCGATAGCGATGGAACCATGACCTTCAGCTACTGTGGATGGTCCAATGGCAACTGAGTTACCATCCGCAGCCTGAGCTCCGCCCCCAATCGCAACCGAAGCGCCACCACTCTTTGTATCTTGCCCAACAGCTACAGAATCACGGCTATTCGCGTTAGAATTACTGCCAAAAGCAACACCCAGCCCCGTACCGTCCGTATTATTCTCAGCAGCATTTACAACGCCGGTCATACCGGCACATAGTGCAATGACCGTCAAAGCCGCAACGAGGCTTTGACTCGGACAGGATTTCGTCGTCACGGATTTACTATTCCGTTTGGCAAATTCTGATACAACGACATAGCAGTGCCTTGCTTTATTCCAAATAACCTTGTACATTTTATTCATTTTTAACCGCCCCTTTTACGTCCTCAACAAAGTAATAAATATTCGCCATTTAAAACGGATTGTTAAGACATGATTTCTCTAGTTTTAATTCTATATATATGGTTTAAAATTGTCAACTAGACGTTTTATATTTGACACTCATCATATTTGAATCTCATATTTATTCTCAAATAAACATAAATTTCAAATAAACACTTTACGTAAATTAAGGGATAAAATCCAGTAAATTACTATATTATAAGATGTTTTAGCACCTAATTTTCGTATTTCAGTTCACACAAGACTTTGTATCCCATTAAAGAAAATTCATTTCACGAGAGTGATTATTTTTTATATTTTATGACGCAAAATCGCCACTACATTGAGCTATAATAGACTTTAATGGATCCGTTTTTTTCATTAGATCATTTTAATTAGACGATAAAATAAATTGGGGGTTCATCGATACAATTGACCCGGTTATTGTGGTTTCCGATATATATACTCATTTCGTTCACCGAAAATTTTATATTTCGAATAAAATAATTAAATTTCACAACACAACAAAAAAAACACCGGAACCCTATATTCTAAGGGATTCCGGTGTTCCGGAGGCCATCTTTAGATGGACATGAACACTTATTTATTTTTGGTTAATTCTGCAACAGCGGCCATCAATTCTTCAATCTTCTGGTCCTGTGCTTCGAGTTTGCTGTTCTGCTGAGATACGACAGATTTCAAGCTGTCAATTTCTTGTGCCATGGCTTTCTTGGACGAGTAGGTCTTCGTTTCGCCCTGGCCGATTCTCCAGGTTACGCCGGCATTGACCATATTTTCACCGCCGCCGTAGGACGAACCGATGCTGAACATGGTATCGTTATTCGGGCGATAGAAGGCACCGACTGCGACAGCGCTGGCACCGCGGTAGTTACCGACACCGGCTGCAACTTCCCAACGGGAATCGGGATCGAAGTCCAAGGGATGGAGGGCTGCCAAGGCGGCTGCACCGGCACCGACGCGATCGACGCGATCGTCGAGGCGGTTGATGCGGTTATTCATTTCGCCCATGCCATTGCCGATATTGGTAACGACGTTGTTCAACTGGCTGACGTTTACAGCATCCGTATCAGCTGTACCGGCAGCTACGTTATGTACCTGGTTGCCGCCCATGCTGATCGTATCGTTGGTAAGTTTGATATCCGATTTGGACGAATCGGTTGCAGCAATGGTTACACCGCTGTTATTGACCGTCGTGTTGCCGGTTTTGACTGTCGTCGTCGTGACCGTGTCACCGGTAATGGACGTTGTGGTATTGCCGGAGCCTACGGTAATGCTGTCGCTGGCCGTCAGGGTCTTGGTGTCTACACTATCAAGACCGGAGAGTTTCGAGGACAACTTAATGTCAAAACCGTTGCCGGCTTCGTTGTTTACAACACCGATGTTGCCTTCCGTCAAGCTGGAGGTATCAGCGCCGCCTTTGAGGTTCAAGGTGTCGTCTTTACCGAGTTCAATTTTTTCACCAGAATCACTGACGAAGCTGCGTTTAGAATTGTTGATTTCACCGATGCTGGTGTTGATATCGCTGATGTTGCCTGCAAGCTGAGCCAACTGGCCTTCCGTGGCTGCACGATCGGCTACGTAGTTGTTCGGATCCCAAGTCGTATTGTCGAGACCGGTAATATACTGACCGCTTTCAGTCGAACCGTTGGTGGTCGTAACGTCCTGGTTGCCCATAACGATACCGCCGTTAGCTGCGTCGCCGATGACGACCTGGCCGTTGGAGCCGTCGACCGTTACCTGGTTGGAGCCAGTGCCGGCCGTAATGGTGGCATTGCCGCCGTTTACCGTGACCTGGTTGGCATCGGTACCTGCCGTAATAGTCGAGGTCGTGCCGTCAACGGTTACCTGCTGGGTTGTATCAGTAGCACTATTTACCGTAAAGGTGTCGTTCAAATTAATCGTATTGTCGTCAGCTACGGTAATATTTTTACCGGACGTCAAGGTAATGGCCGTTACATCATCACTCAATTTCGTCGACAAGGCTTTAAGCTGAGCTACGTTTACAGCATCGGTATCTAACGTACCGGCTGCTACGTTGGTAATCTGACGGGTGAGACCCGTTTCGCTGTTACCGACGGATACAGCAGCTGCCGTAGACTGCCAAGTGGAAACAAGGGCGTTGGATTGAGCCTGAAGGCTGGCTAAGGTAGTACGAGCCGTAGCGAGTTCTGCTTCTTTGGCAGTAATCTGCGAATTAATAGACGTCAAGTCAGCGCCGGTAGCCGTGTTCTTTGCCGTCTGTAAGGCAACGACTTCGCTGGACAAGGACTCTACATTAGCTTGTGCCGTAGCGATATCGGACTGAAGCTGGGTGTACGTAGACTGGTTGCTGCCCAGGATATCGGCCTGAGAGGTAATCGTACCGCTCGGATCGTAGCCGATCACACCGGAGCCAATGTTAGTTTTGGATTTGCTGCCAAGGGCTACACCGCCGGCAATATTAGCCGTCGTCTGATCGCCCAAAGCGCTGGCCGATTCAGCCGATGCGTTGGACAAGAAGCCTAAGGCTGTTGCATATTTGCCGCTAGTGGAAGCCTGGCTGCCGATAGCGCTGGAGAAATGACCTTTGGCACGCGCTGTGAAGCCGACTGCCAAGGTATTGGTGTCGTACGCTTCAGCGCCGCCGCCAATCGCCGTCGTCTGGTAGCCGTAAGCCTTGGCGTCGGTACCCATAGCCATAGCGAAAGCGTATTGATCACTTTCAAGAGGATTGGTCATCCGTTCTTCACTAACAGTGTTTTTACGTTCGTTTGGAACAGAAACGTCAGCGCTGGAACCGTCACCGGAGTTTACGCCACCTACATAAGCACGGTCACCGATAGCAAGGGAGTAAAGACCATTTGTTTCGGCACGGCTACCGATAGCCGTAGAGCTGCCACTTTTAGCTTTCGCCAAATACCCCATAGCCATAGCATTATTGGCAGATGCAGAAGAGAAATTACCAAGGGCCATAGAAAGATACTCAGTGGCCGAAGAGTTTTGACCCAAAGCCATGGACGAAGAAGCCGTTGCTTTAGACTCAATACCGAGGGCTACGCCGCCTTTAGCTGCCTGAGAAGTAGAACCGATGGCAACAGAGCCTGCATCGGTTGCACTGGAACGGTTACCGATAGAGATGGCACTCGTCCCCGTAGCAGATGCTTGGTTACCAAGAGCTACAGCACGTTCAGCACTGGCGGTGGTGTAAGCACCCAAAGCGGTAGCTAAATTACCGGCGGCTTTAGAAGCCCCACCAATCGCGACAGAATTAGTTCCCGTAGCACCGTCATTATTTTTGTTGCCGGTTAATGTAGAATTTACGGAAACATAGGAGATTTTATTAGCATCAACAGTAGCACTCAAGGTGTTAAGGCTGGTGTTCAAAGTGCTAATATTAGAGTTTATAGTACTAATATTAGTGTTTACATCGCTAATATCGGAGTTTACATTGCTTTCCAAAGCTTTGAGCTGAGCCACATTTACAGCATCATAATCGTCAGCACCGGCTGCAAGGTTGGTGATACGACGACGGTTTTCAGCTACCGTATTGCCACTTGCATCGGTATAAGAAGCATTACCTACGGATACGACACCATTGCTTGCCTTGAACGCTTCGTTTGTCAAATAACCGGTAGTCGCTACACCGGTAGTATCGGCTAAGGAGTTCGAACCTAAGGCAACGGAATTACTGGATTTAGCAGTCGCACTATTCCCTAATGCCAAAGAGTTAGCCGCCGAGGCTGTAGCAGCGTTACCATAAGCAGCTGCATTGGAGGACGTTGCTTTAGCCTGAAAACCGGTAGCGACTGCATAATAGGCGGTAGCTTGGGATCCATAACCATTAGCAATAGAATAGTGGCCTGTTGCTTGTGCAGTATTACCGATGGCAGTGGAATATCTGCCGGACGCAGTCGCACTGCTACCTAACGCATAGGCATAATTAGCCGTTGCCTGAGCGCCATTACCAATAGCAGCACTGTTAGATGAAGAAGCAGTAGCACCGTTACCGAGAGCGATAGCGGAAGGCCCGGACGCGGTAGCACCATTACCAATAGCTTCACTGCTGGAACCGGAAGCTGTTGCCGTATTACCAATAGCCGTAGCATTAGAGCCGGTCGCTTTGGCCGTATTTCCTACTGCGGTATTAGCTGCAGCGGTTGCTTCGGAAGAAGTACCGTAAGCTACACCATTGCCGGTACCCGTTGCGGTATCAGCCGCACCAGCAAGACCGGTCACACCCATGGAAAGGGCCAGGACTGTAAGAACAGCCGCTAACGTCTGAGCGGGCTGCGATTTAATCGATACAGCCTTACCGCTTCTCTTCGCTAATTCCGATACGACGACATAGCTGTTTTTACCTTGCTCCAGATGACCTTATATTGTTTGTTCATATCCAAATCTCCTTTATAAAAAGAACATAAATCCCATATTTTCCTAATTTGTTATCTAATCGAGTTTTCTAAATAGTTAAGAACTTGTATTTCTTAGTTTTCTTGATTTTACACTAAGTCGACAGAATTTGTCAATAATGCATTTTGGAGAATTCATATCCAAAACGAATTGTACATTGCATCACAGTTATAACTCGGGGATTTAGTCCATTAGGTTTTATTTCTTTAACAAATAAAAAACGAGGCTCCCCGCAAGAGAGGAGCCTCGCTCGGCTTGTTTATGCCGTTGAAGATTTTCCGACGACTTATTTCGTTAAGGCTGCTACAGCCGCCATTAATTCTTCAATCTTTTTATTCTGCTCATTAAGTTGTTCACTTTGTGCTTCAATTTTATCGTTCTGCTGAGATACAACCGATTCTAAATCCGTAATCTTTTGTGCCATAACTTTCTTGGACGGGTAGTTGATCGTTTCGCCATCGCCGATTCGGAAGGTTACGCCAGCGTTGATCATGTTTTCACCACCGCCATAGGAGGAGCCGATGCTGACCAAGGTGTTGACGTTCGGGCGATAGAAGGCACCGATGGCAACGGCGCTGGCGCCGCGGTAGTTACCGATACCGGCCGAGATGTCCCATTTAGCTTCCGGGCTGAATTCCAGCGGATGGAGAGCTGCCAGGGCAGCGGCACCGGCACCGACGCGATCGACGCGACGATCGAGGTTGCCGATACGGTTGTTCATTTCATTCATACCCGTGCCGATGTTATTGATGGCGCGGTCGAACTGGCCTTTGTTTATCGCATCCGTTGCTTCCGTAGCATCGCCGACGTTTTGAACCTTGTTGCCACCCATGTTTACATTGTTGTTCTGGATGGTGATGTTCTTCGACGAATCTTCGTTTACAATCTTCAGGCCATCGTTGTTGATAGTCGTGTTGCCCGTCGTTACGGAACCGGTGTTTACCGTATTGCCTTCGATGGTCGTCTGGTTGTCACCGGTACCAACGGTAATCTTGTTGTTTACTTCGATGCTGTTCAGATCTTTGAGATCTTTAGACAACTTGATGTCGAAGCCTGTACCGTCGCTGTTGTTGACGACGCCGATGTTGTTGTCAGAGAGGTTGTTGGCATCAGCGCCGCCTTTGAGCTTCATCGGATCGGTGTTCTTCCGGGTTACCTGATTATCGGCACCGCTGTCACTTTCGAATACGCGGCTGGAAGATTTAACGGCTGTGTCGATGTCGCTGATCTGTTTGGAGATGCTGTCGGCGACGTCTTTCAGCTGACCTTCCGTAGCAGCCCGGTCTTCAACGATACCGGTGTTAGCAGGATCCCATTTCGTGTTGTCGAGACCGGTAACGTATTTACCGCTCTGGGAATCCGTCGTGCCGTCCGTTTTAGTACCTTCTACGGTTTGGTTTCCGATGGAAACAGCGCCCTTAGTGGCATCACCGACGGTGACCAGACCGTTGTTGCCGTCCACCGTGACTTTACCGTCGCCGGTACCGGCTGTGATCGTGGAGTTAGTGCCATCAATAGCCACTTTATTGGAGCCGCCATCGCCGGCAGTGATGGTACCGTTGGTGCCGCTCATAGCGACATTGTTGCCGGCTGCATCACCAAGGGTAACGTCATCAGCCAAGGCAACCTGAGTACCGGCGCCGTTAGCGAGTTCAGTGACGGTGATATTTTTACCGGCTACTACTTTGTTGGCAGCGACATTTGAGTTAATCGTGTCGTAAACGGATTTCAACTGATCTTCCGTAGCTGCACGGCCGCTGACATAACCGTTGGTTTCCGGATTCCAAGTGATGTTGCTTAACCCGGTGATGTAGTTGCCCGTTTCAGAGCCGCCATTGGTGTTGGCTACCGTCTGGTTGGCAATGTAAATTCCTTCACCGGCTGCAGAACCACCGACGCGGACACTGTTCAGACCGTTCAAGTCTTTCGACAACTTAACCTGTAAGGTATCGTCGCCAGATTTTACAACGCCGATGTTGTTATCGGACAGGTTGTCGCTGGCAGCCCCACCAGTAATGTTGAGGGTGCCGTTATTTTTCGTCGTAACCTTAGCCGTAGAGTCGTCACCGGCAAAGTTCAAGGCTACATTGCCTACTTGACCGGAAATATCGTCCATAGTGGCAATGTTATCAACCGTGAAGTTTGTGCCGTCATTACGGGTAATGGTCAAGGTATTATTAGCCAGGGATGCGCCGTTGATGTATTTATCCTGCAAGCCACTGACTGTGACGGTATCACCATTTTCCATGGTTAAGGTCATGGAGCCGGTGCCGTTATCAGCATAGGTTGCCGTGCCGGATTTAATAGTGCTGCCCTTGAGCTGTGATACGTTGACGGCATCGGTGTCCGCTTCGCCGGCTGCAACATTGGTAATCTTCTGACCGCCGTTGCTCAGGCCTGCGCTGGACAATTTAACGTCGTTATCGAAGGCGATGCTGCCATCAGCCATGGTGAGGTCCTTGGCCAACTTGACTTTCAAGGCATTGTCGCCGTCTTTGACGACGCCGATGTTGTCTGCCGTTGTAAATTCAGTAGCCCCACCAGTAATGTTCAAGGTCTGACCATTGCCGCGAGCAATCGTAGCGGTGGCGTCATCACCAGTGAAGTTCAGGGTGGTGTTGCCTGCATCTTCAGCAGCTGCCGCAACCTGTTTGAGCTGAGCTACGTTGACGGCGTCCGTATCCTGCATACCGGCAGCAACACCGGTAATCTGGCGAGTTGCCGTTGCAGCGCCGCCGTCCGTCGGAACACCGACCGACACAGCTGCTAAAGTGGATGTCCAAGTAGCGGAAGTATCTGTCGATGCAGCTTTGTTTACTACATCATAGCCGGCAACGCCTGCTGCTACGCTGGCTTCGGAGCCGGAGCCCAAGGCTACGCCATCATCTACAGTTGCGTTAGCATTGTTACCTAAAATAACTGCATTTTTAGCGGTTGTCGCCATCGTTGCATCAGCAGAACCTAAAACAACCGTCTTATTAGCGCCGGTCAAGGAGCGTCTATCACCAATTACAACAGCGGTTGTCGTATCAGCTACGGTATTATTGATACCGGTTACCGTTACATTATCTACGTTGGTTGCCGTGTTGCCATAGCCGGTAACAGAGTTGTACCGAGCCGTATTTCCTCTTACGCCGCTAACCGTGTTGTTTACACCGATAATAGCCGTATTCTGTGTGTAGTCAGCCGTGTTACCGCCACCGATAGCCATAGTGGAACCACCACCATTAGAGCTTTGAATACCGGTACGCAATGTATCAACCATGTCATCAACGGTTAAGTTGCTGGTCAATGTATCAACGCCGCTGATGGATTGAACCGAGTTAGTAATCTTATTGCCTGCACCGTAAATCAAGGCACCGTTAGCATTTTCAGTAATATTAGCAATACCTACAATGCTGTTTGCAATACCACTATTGCCACTATAACCGGCAGAACGAATGCTGTTCAAAGAACCGACTACATTGGCACCGAAGTTTTGAGAACCATAGAGCAAGCTGTTGAAACCGCCGGCACCGGTAAAGTCACCGGTCATAACGGAGTAAGCCCCTAACATGCTGCCCATAGCGCCTTTATTGTAGGAGTTGGAGCCGATAGTCGTCATGCCTACGAGGTTTGCCTGGGACTGATCGGTAATTTCAGAACCGCCCATGGTGTAGCCTTTCATCGTATGGTTACCAATCTGAACGCTTGCCGTACGAGCATAGGCGTTGGTCCCGATGGCAATACCGCCCGGAGATACATCGGCATTAATCGGAAGATCACTACCGGAAGCATAGTTGTCCGGGGTGAAGCTCAAGGCTTTATCCTGTTTCCCACTACCGTTCAATACAACTGCATTTTTACCGATAGCAATACTTGTCAAATCAAGACCATTGGTAGTAACGACTGCTTTATCGCCAATAGCAATACTGCTTGTACCGGTAGAATTGCCGCCATTACCTAAGATCTGAGCACTATTCCCGATAGCAATAGAGTTTTGTGTATTAGCTACAGCGCCTACACCGGCTGCCAAGGCATTTGCACCTTTAGCACCATCATTATTATAGTTACCTGCTGTAGTAGAGGTAGAATTTACACTGTAGAAATGTGTTTTATTAGCATTTACCGTATTGGTAAGGTTGGTAATATCTGTGCTGGATGCGATACCATCAACGGTAACCGTGCCACCGTCATTACGGGTAAGGGTCAAGGTATTGCCGCTCAAGGCTGCGCTGGTTACGTAGGTGTTTTTAAGACCGCTTACGGTAACGTTATTGCCTGCCGAGTCGGTCAAAACCAAGGTTCCGTCACCGTCGGTATAAGAAACGGTACCGCTGGCCAAGGTCGTGTTGGTATCGGTCGCTTTAATGGTATAGGTCGTGGAGCCATCTGTTTCCGTAGCAGAAGTAATGGTTACGTTTTCGCCTTGTTCCAAAGTGACTTTGGAGGCCTTGAGCTGGGCGACGTTGACCGCATCCGTATCCTGCATACCGGCAGCAACACCGGTAATCTGACGAGTTGCCGTAGCAGCGCCGCCGTCAGTCGGAACGCCGACAGAAACAGCAGCTAAGGTCGATTTCCAGGTTGCGGAGTCAGTCGTGGAGGCGACTTTCGTATTGGGGTCATAGCCGGCCACACCGGAAGCAACACTGGCTACAGAATCGGAGACCTAAGGCGACGCCGCCGTCAACGGTTGCGTTGGCATTGCTGCCGATAGCAACAGCATTACTAGCTGTCGTTTCTGTCGCGGCTTTTGCAGAACCGATTACAACTGGTATCAGACAACTCAGA
>ENA-OQJN01000663-OQJN01000663.1-human-gut-metagenome-genome-assembly--contig:-NODE-663-length-12810-cov-3.017661_pt1 | contig 12810 bp, 8 predicted proteins | sample MGYA00242610_ERZ504777 | MGnify/ENA primary metagenome ERZ504777 (study PRJEB26092, sample SAMD00036350) | human gut metagenome | host: Homo sapiens | study: EMG produced TPA metagenomics assembly of... | reverse complement strand
TAAACTGACTCCGGAATATCTAGATGCTACGTTCTGGATTATCGTCGTATTCATTTATTATATACTGGCTACTCTATTACCTGTTGATAAGATTATCGGAAAGATCTATCCATTATTCGCCATCGCTTTGCTATTTATGGCCGTAGGTATCTTGGTTATGTTATTTATTAACCAGCCGCCGTTACCTGAGATTACGGATGGACTTAGTAATACGCATCCGGGAGGCTTGCCTATTTTTCCGATCATGTTTGTTAGTATCGCTTGTGGCGCTATCTCTGGCTTTCATGCTACCCAAAGTCCATTGATGGCTCGTTGCATGAAAAGTGAGAAATACGCCCGTCCCGTATTTTACGGAGCGATGATTACCGAAGGTATCGTAGCCTTGATCTGGGCCGCCGCCGCTACGTATTTCTTCCATAATAACGGAATGGAGGAGAACAATGCCGCTGTCGTAGTAGACAGTATCACAAAAGAGTGGCTGGGCGCTGTCGGAGGTGTATTAGCGATACTGGGTGTGATAGCAGCTCCGATTACTTCTGGCGATACGGCTTTCCGCTCGGCTCGTCTGATTGTCGCAGACTTCCTGCATATGGAGCAAAAAACGGTGGTCAAACGTCTGATGATCTGTATTCCCATGTTTATCGTTGCGATAGGAATCTTATTATATAGTCAAAAAGATAAGGATGGCTTCGATATGATCTGGCGTTATTTCGCATGGAGTAACCAGACGTTGGCAGTATTTACCCTATGGGCCTTAACCGTATATTTGGTACAAGCAAAGAAATTATATGTGATAACCTTGATTCCCGCCTTATTCATGACGGCGGTATGTTCTACCTATATTTTTGTAGCTCCGGAAGGGTTTGGTCTTTCCTCCGGTTTTTCTCAACTTTTGGGGTTACTAGTTACATTGATCGTTTTCGGGATCTTCTTAGTCTGGAAAAGAAAGAAAGTATAAAAAAGGCTGGCTTACATTTAGCCAGCCTTTTCTGTCGTTATTGTTCAAGTGAATTAAAGCACTTGTATGCCTTCCTCACGGGCTTGTTCCTCCCCGGAAGGAGTGATTAATTTATAACCCTTGCCGTGGATGTTGATGATCTCGATACCCGGATCGTCTTTCAACAATTTACGTAATTTCGTGATATAAACGTCCATGCTACGAGCGTTGAAATAGTTATCGTCTACCCAGATTGTCTTCAAGGCGTAGTTACGCTCAAGGATCTCATTTGCGTGGGCGCACAACAAACTTAATAATTCGCATTCCTTCGTAGTAAGTTTCGTAACCTTGTCTCCGATAGCCAACGTTTGTTTTTGGGTATCGAACAAGAAGTTTCCTAACTTGTAGAAAGGAATATCTTTCATCTTCTTACCTTTCACACGGCGAAGGATAGCCTCGATACGAAGCAATAGCTCTTCCATGCTAAACGGTTTTGTCAAGTAGTCATCCGCGCCGATCTTGAATCCTTCCAAGATGTCTTCCTTCATAGTCTTGGCTGTAAGGAAGATAATAGGGATATCAGGATTGATAGAGCGAATTTCTTGTGCCAAGGTGAAACCATCTTTCTTTGGCATCATGACATCCAACACACAAAGATCGTATTTACCTTTGGTAAAACCTTTGTATCCGGCTTCTCCGTCAGAGAATAGGTCCGTTACATACCCTTTAGCTTGTAAGTATTCTCTTAAAAGCATTCCTAAATTCTCATCGTCTTCACAAAAGAAGATCTTTAGTTTTTCTTCCATAACTAACTTTTATAAGAGGTAAAGTAATAATAAATTTTGTTCCAATGTTTCCGGCACCACTTTCAGCACGGATCGTACCTTTGTGGTCCTCAATAATTTTGCGTACGTAAGCGAGTCCGAGACCGAACCCTTTCACGTCATGTACGTTGCCTGTCGGTACGCGGAAGAAACGGTCGAATACCTTTTTCAGATATTCTTTCTTGATACCGATACCATTATCTTCCACGGAGATCAACAGCTTTCCGTTCTCGTTCCAAGTGCGTGCCATCAATGTAAGCGGAACTTCCGGGCGGCGGTATTTAACCGCATTGTCCATCAAGTTGAACAATACATTGGTGATATGCATTTCATCCACATATATATCCGATTCTGTAGCTTGCAGGTCTATATCCATTGTACCTCCGTACTTCTCAACCTTTAAAACGAAGGTGTTAGCCACGTTCGCTACCAAATCATTCGCGTCAATTTCTTTCAATTTAAGCGCTGCTTTCTGTCGTTCGAACAAAGACATCTGTAGCACTTTCTCGACCAAGAAGCTCAATCGCTTCGTCTCGTCGTTGATTACGCCGGATATATGCTTGAATACGTCCGGACTCTTCGTTATATCCGAATCCTTCAACATCTGGGCGGCGAGCGAGATCGTGGATACCGGTGTCTTCAACTCGTGCGTCATGTTGTTGATAAAGTCGTTTTTCATCTCGGATAACTTCTTCTGACGGAATACGATGTAAATCGTGAAGACGAAGGTTATCAACAGGATCAATGAGAATATAACCGATGGAACGATGAAAGTAATAGAGCTTGAGATATAATCCCCTTTCGTCGGAAAATAAACTCTCAGGTAGTTTAGTTTCGATGGGGGATCGTTCGGGAAAAGCACTTGGGTGATCACGTCAGAGGCGATCGGTTGCTTTTGGAATTCTCCGCTCTGGTATACTACATTTCCATCTTTGTTAATAACAGAAAAACACAAAACGGCAAAGTTCAAAACCGTTGTTAATAAAATTCTGTTTTTAAGTAATTGTTCAGCTTTTTAAAAATCTATACGTTCCTCGATCGGCTTTAGATTCGCGGTGTATAAGATGTTGTAAATCACCTCCTCTATCAGTCCACCTTGGTACTGGTAACGTCTTTTAGTGTCTTCTGTAAATCTTTAGATGTGTTTACGATGCTGTTGGCAGACTGCCGTTTTGACAAGGAAGAGAGCGGCTCGAACTTATGGGCGCTAAAACTTTGCATCTCTATTTGTTGAACGGTTCCATTAGAATCCTTGATCTGTAATTGGTATTTCTCATGGTTGATCACTTGTCCTAGGCTTTGGGCATCCGGGGCATTTTGATACATGAAATTTGTCTCATCCCGGTTGATATCATCCTCGAGGTATTTACGGGTCTCATCCAATTCCAGATTCTTAGATACTTGGCGCAGGCTTCTTTTGACAGTCTCATTGAACTGTTCGCTGCGTGTCTTAAGTATAATGCTCACATAGTTACCTGTAGGTATAATAACCCGGCGAAGGCAAAAGCCATAACTACCGCAAGCAACCAAATTGTCGACTTCCTCATATCAATATCTTTCTCTTAATATTGCAACAATAACGTATGTTTTAGTTTAATATTTACACAAAAAAGGTAAAAATAATCCGTTTGAAATGTTAATAATGCTTTGTGGGCATAGAGGATGTATGCTAGCTAAGCATTGAAACTCCGCTGTTAATGCGCTAGTTAGCGTTATTTTATCCTAAGTTTTTATATATTATCCTACGTAAAAACAAGTCCGGTGCGTTCTTTGTTGCGCCCGGACTTTATAAAGTCTCCACTTAGGGGATTAAAATCGATGTCCCGGAGGAGGACCCATCGGACCTCTTCCCCGTCCGCTTCTACCCGGCGTTTTCACGTCGCTGGCACTGGCTCCACCTTTGAAGATGCTGAACCGATAGATGAAGTGTACCATGAAATAACTGCCTAGCGTGTTATATTCTGAGTCTTGTATATAGCTAGCGGTAACGGAACGGGAGATATTGCTTCGTTGTTGCAGGATATCGTAGATCTTGAAACGGAGCGTCCCTTGGTTATTCTTTAAGAAAGACTTGGAGGCTGAGGCATTCCATAGGACTTCGTTCTGTTTGAATCCGTCCCCGTAGCCAGAGTTGGTAGACCAGTTCACGTCACTCTCTATCTTGAAATTGAGGGGCAGATAGATTGTCGTGTAACCGCCGGCTCCGTAATTGAAGGTGTTTTGGTTATTTTCCTTTTGCAGGGAGTTGCTGGTGGCATTGTAACGAATATTCCCGTTTACGCCCAGATCCAGATAAGAGGAGCGGAAGTCGATACCACCACGTTCGGACAATATGAGATTCCGGTTCGTATTCTTCTCCTCGTTGATATATCCGTTGCTATTAGCGAACGAGGCCATTGTCATGGAGTTGATGGAGAATTTCTTATTCTTCAAGGGGGTGTTCAACATCATACGGACGTTGCCACTATAGTTGCCATTTACGTTTTTGTAAGTGGTGGTCTTTACACCTGTCTCTTGGTTATAAGAGGTATAACTTACGATATCGTTGATGATATAACTACCGTTTGCCATGATCATGAAGGCCCGTTGTTTCTCCGGCGTGAACTGTTGGAAACGAATAAATACGTTGTTCGTATAGCGGGGATTCAAATCCGGGTTACCGATCGTGATATTCGTCGGGTCCGAGATATCCGCTACCGGTTGTAATTGAGTCATGCTCGGTTGGCTGGTACGGCCATTATACATGATACGAAGATTCGTACGCTTATCGAACATATAGTTGAATTGAGCCATCGGGGAGAGGTTGACCACCTTACGGGTTATCTTGGATAAGGTCGTGTCACCAACGAAATTCTCGCTGCTGGAATAGGATGGGTCCAGATTCAAGCCGATCGTGTAGTTGAACTTTGCCCGTTGAGACTTGAAGCTCAAGCTGGCCCGTTGGCTGATAAAGTTATTGCGATAGCTTTGGCTGTAGGCGGAATCTAATACATTATATATACCATTAGCGTCTTGGTTGTAAACATTCTTCAAGGCTTCTTGTTTCCGTTGGCTGATGCTATAAGTGGCTTGGATGAAATTATTATGCCCGATCGGTTCTACCCACGATACGTAGGCCCGGTAATTGAAACCTTTGTTGTCGTAACGTGAGCGCTGGTCGATAATGCTATTCTTCAAGGCATCAGTCTGGTTGAAATAAACGATGTCGGAACGGTTCATGCCGTCACTGTACGAATCGCTATTGCCTCCGGAAAGGGTGGCGCTGAACACACGTCCTTTGTTATTCAGCTTACGGCTGAAATCGATGCTGGCATTTAGGTTGTACCCGTTACTTTCCGAGTAATTACTGGATTTGTTGGTATTGACCGTATCCCGTTCGTTATCCAAGGTGGTAGCATCACTGAAATTGTCGTTCATGCTGTGGCTGAAGCTGAAACTCGGGCGGAAGATAAGTTGAGTCATCGTATCCGGTTTCCATTCCAAGCGAAAGTCTACGCCAAAGTTATCGCTCTTCGTACGGCTCATCGCCTCGCTATTATCATAGGAGGAACTATCTCCGGGAAGGATATTCTGCCGATCACTCTTGCTGCGAGCGTCATTGTCGGAATGGGAATAACGAGTATTTCCCCCAAGAGTTAGTTTATCCGGCTTGAATTCCTTGCTGAAGTTCAAACCTGCGTTTCCGGAAGAGGTGATACCGCTACCCGCTCCGAAACCTCCTCGTCGGCCTCCACCGCCTCCCATACCGGAGAACATTGTTGAGGCTAGATCGGAAAAGCCCATATTATTCGTGTTATTCGCTCCCCCCATGAACGTGATCTGGTCATTATTCACGAAACGATTGACCATGGCGTTGCCTTCATACCGATCTTTACTTCCGTATCCACCATATGCGTTGCCAAACCAACCTTGCTTCATGCCGGGTTTCACGGTTAGGTTGATGACGGTCTCTTCCTCTCCATCGTCGAAGCCGGTCATTTGGGCCATATCGCTTTTCTTATCAAGTACCTGTAATTTATCGATCATCTTGGCTGGAAGATTCTTGGAGGCCACTTTCGGGTCATCGGAGAAGAACTCCTTTCCGTCCACCATTACCTTTTTCACCTCTTTTTCCATTGACGGTGATCTTGCCTTCGCTATCTACCTCCACACCGGGCATCTTTTTCAATAAATCCTCCAAAACGGAGCCTTCGGTTACTTTATAAGAATCCGCATTGTATTCCACAGTGTCGTTGCGAACGGTAACCTCGGGTGCCTTACCTATAACTACGGCTTCTCCCAACTCGATCGCTCCGTCGCTTAATTCAAGTTTACCTACGTTTACGGGGTTTTTCTTTCCGGTGATTTGCAAGGGTTGGTACAATGGATCGTATCCGATGAATGTGATGTGTAGTAAATAACTTCCTTTCTTTACGTTTTTCTAAGGTAAAACTACCATTACGGGCGCTCACCACACCTCGTACCATGGCACTGTCTTTTACGTTCAGCAATCGTACCGTTGCTTGCTCGATGGGGGTATCACTACCTTGCTCAACGACAGATCCGGTAACATTAACACCGCTTTGTTGTGCGAAAGCCATCGGTGAAAAAAGGATCATCAACAACATCAAAAGGCACTTTCCCGATTTCATAACTATATGGATTACATTGTTTACAATTACGAAAAGATAGACAAGGTTCACTCAAAATAGTTTAATATAACTTTTATGGATTTGATATTATTAACAATCGTGCAGGCCTTTGGATTTATGGAGAGTATTCTTAGAACAAGAACATTATAAAAGGTAAATAGTCCTTCAACTTAACCCGCAATATTTTCAAGGATTGTGTAATCCGGTATTCCACGGTTTTTATAGAAACCCCCAAGGCCTCTGCGATTTGGGGATTAGATTGCTCTCCGAATCGGCTAAGTTTAAATGTCTCCCGGTAATTCTCAGGCAATTCTTCGATCGCTTTCGTGATATTCTCTGTAAGCTCGTTAACGAAATAGGTATCAGGATTCTCAAATTGATCTTTAATCTTATCATAAATCAGGCTATGTACTCGCTCATGATACAATTGCCTTTTGATCGCATTGAGGCAACGATGCTTAACAGCCATAAAAAGATAGGATTTTAGGGATATCTCTACAAATAAGGAATTTCGGTTTTCCCATATAAATAACATTAGCTCCTGAATAAGTTCTTCGGCATCCTCATCAGAAACATATTGGGAAGCATATTCGCATAGCGGCGAATAAAATTTGATAAACATCTGTTTAAAAGCGTCTTTACTTCCTAATTGTATTTGTTCAATTAAAGTAGAATCATCCATAGCACCTTCTTCATCCTTTCTTTTCTGTAAGCAAAGATATATTTTATCTTGGATATTCAAGATTAAAATTAGGGTAACCGCATCGAAATATCACTTTTAGGACATCCTTATCGCAAGATATACTTACTTTACCGATGAAGTACTACTTACTTTACTGATAAAGTATATATCCTATGGGAAAGTAAGTAGTAAAAGTCTAACGGTCTTCCGTAAAAAAAATTGATGCGGTTACCTTGGACTAAAAATGAGAAAGTTGAAAAAAATTGCTTTTTAGTTAAGGGTGTGTTCTTTCAGGATTGTCTTAGTTATAGAAACAGGTAAGAATGAAAACTGAAAATAGACATATTAATTTCCAAGAGCCGGAAGGTATGATGCTTTTACGGTATATAAAGGACACAGCTTCCAATGAGGAAAAATCTTATATTGAAGCTTGGCTGGAAGCGGATGAAAATAATAAGAGGATCTTATTGCAGACCGCCCGTATATATTATGCGAATAATGCGATGGAACGGATCGCTAGCCGAAATCCATTGATTGCCTACGAAAAGTTGGAACAACGATTAGCAAAACGGACCCGTTTATATTGGTTGAAGAGGTTCTCTGCCGCTGCGGCTTGTATAATTGCTATCATTGGGCTATCAACCTTATTTTCCCATAGAAAGGTTGATTCTGAATTTGGAGATCCTCAAATTATAACACTTCAGGCAAATGCGGGAGTCCGTACACGCTTTAATTTACCGGATGGTACTGTTGTTTATCTAAATTCGGGTAGTGTTTTATCCTATCCGATGTCTTATGACCAAAAAGAAAGAAAAGTATGTTTATCAGGAGAAGCCTATTTTAAAGTCACTCACAACGAAAACAACCTTTTATTGTCAGTACTTCAGGAGATCAGCATAGGGTTAGAGTTTTAGGCACGGAGTTTAATATACAAGCTTATGGGGATGAGAATATAATTTCGACTACTTTAGTGACGGGCTCCGTAAATCTCGAGGTGAAGAATAAATCAGGGAATGTGAGTCATAGGACGTTACTACCATCCGAAAAAGCGATTTGCAACTTGGATAAAGAAGAAATTTCTGTGATGAAAATAAATACGATCTATGAAACCGCATGGATGGATGGCAAACTGATGTTCAAGGATACGCCTTTACCTGAGGCTTTGAAAAAATTGTCATATTACTATAATGTTGAATTTGTGATTCAGGATGCGGAGATTAAAAGCTATTGTTTAACCGGTATTTTAGATAATAGGCTGCTATCTCAGACACTAGACTATTTGAGAATATCTTCAAATATTGATTATCGTATAGAAGATATGAAGACAGATGACAGCAAAGGTACTAACCGTACTCGAGTTATACTTTGGAAAGGAAAATAAAGAAAAATGTATAACAATTAAATAATATGGGCCTATGGAATAAAAGAACAAGAAAGTAGACTTGGTCTATCTAAAAAACATACGGGAAAATGTTACCAGCATCTTCCCATATGAAACAATTTGATAGAAGGTCTTTAAACCGACTAAGAAATTTATTTTTTAATCTTAAATCAATTACAAAAATATGATGAATAATTTATATTTCCAACTTGATGGAGATAAATCAGCGTTTGTCAGGTTGGTATCTAAAATATCAAGAATTATGAAGTTGACCTTATTTCTTGTATGTTTATCAATTAGTATGTCATTTGCTATGACAACAAATGCTCAAAATGCTTCTCTTTCATTGAAAATGCTTGATCAATCAATAAAAGAAGTCTTGGAAGAGATTGAAAGTCGAACAGATCTCCATTTCTTTTACAACGGTAAATTAGTTGATGTCAATCAATTGATCTCTGTTGATGTAAAGGAAAAAGATGTCTTTACTACGCTAGATCATATATTTAAGAATTCAAATATAAAATATAAGGTTGTAGGAAAGGATATTATCCTGTCTGTAAAGGGAACAGGGCAAGAATCAGGACAAGATAAAAAGACGATCATTGGTACGGTTGTAGATGAAAAAGGCCTACCGATTATTGGAGCGAATGTTGTGGAAAAAGGGACTACGAATGGGACTATCACCGATATAGATGGAAAGTTTTCTATAAGTTTGGGAGAAAATGCAGTGTTGGTCGTTTCTTTTATTGGTTTTAATGCGCAAGATGTTTTGGTTGGAGATGAATTAAATCAGACCATTACATTGAAAGAAGATACTCAAGCCTTGGAAGAGATTGTGGTCGTAGGTTATGGAGTTAGTAAGAAATCTCATTTAACCGGTTCTGTGGGTTCTATTAAAATGGATGAAGATGTAGTGGGGCGTCCATCAGTAGAAGTTGGACAGTCCTTATATGGAAAAATTGCGGGTGTGCAGGTAATAGGAGGTTCTGGGCAACCTGGAAGTTCATCTTCCATACAAATTAGAGGAATTAATTCGATCTCTGCTAGCAGTTCGCCACTGGTGGTGATAGATGGAGTCGCTGTACCGGATTATGATATGAATTTGATAAACAATGCGGATATAGAATCTATTGAGATATTAAAAGATGCTTCGTCCTCTGCGATTTATGGATCTCGTGGAGCAAATGGCGTAGTCTTGATCACAACTAAAAGTGGAAAAACGGAGAAGCCCAAAGTTAATATTAATTACTTATTTGGTGTTCAGAAGCTGATGAAAAAATAGATGTGATGAACAGTGCGGAATACGCTCAAGCTTATATGGATGCGGCGCAGAATGGATGGGTTGATAAAGGGGGAGATCCAAATGCTCCTAATACTATAGAAGCACGTAAAGAATATAAATATACATGGCCTGAAGCATTTGAGCACCCTGAAACATTGTATGATACAGATTGGCAGGATGTAGTGTTTGATGCGGCTCCAATGCATAAGCTAGATGCGAATATTTCTGGAAAATCCGAGAAGTCGGATTACTTGATATCGGCGGGCTATGTTAATCAAGCAGGAATTATGTTGGATTCAGATTATAGGAAGTATTCTTTGAGCTTGAAGCTAAACACTCATATAAATAAGTATTTAGATGTAGGCGGTAGCATGAGCCTTAATTATGGCGATGTAAAAAGAGGTTTACTGGCGAACCGCAGAGTGGGCAGTTCAATATCCTTCAATATTCCCTGTATATACGAAAGATGGCTTTCTTGGCTGTAATTCATATCTTCCTGGATTTGAGAATTATAATACGATCCTTTTTAGACCTAATATGGGACATCCTTTGTATATGCAGAATAATGACGCAAATCGATATACATTGAATACGATAGGAAGTGCCTATGTTTCATTAAATATATTGCCAGGATTGAAGTTTAAATCGTCATTTAATTATTATTTGAAAAGAATTGACTATAGTAATTATGAGGCGAAGGATCATGATTTAGGAGAGGCTTATTATACTCCCGGTCAAATGACGGTTGATCAGTCTAGAAAATGGAATTATACATTTCAAAATTTGATGACGTATGATAAATCATGGAAGGATCATGAATTATCATTTTTGTTGGGGTTTGAATATAATAAGAATGATTATTATCAAACAAGTCAAGCAAGAAGAGATTATGATAATGATTTATTGCATGCGTTAAGTGCGGGAAAAACAATATTGTCATCTAGTGATGTAATTACCAAGAATACATTGATATCTTATTTCGCAAGAATAAACTATAACTATAAAGGCAGATATATGCTTTCTGTAGCATTTCGGCGAGATGGATCATCCCGTTTTGCCCCTAATAATAAATGGGGTAATTTTCCCTCTGTTTCTTTAGGTTGGTTAGTTTCTGAGGAAGATTTTATGAAGAAAGTAGACTGGATTAATATGCTTAAGTTACGTACTAGTTATGGATTGACAGGAAATGATAATTTCGATGATTATGTTTGGATCGCAAAATTGAAACAGGCTAAGATCGCTTTTGGGAATAATTTGACAACCTCATATTATCCTTCTAATATAACTAATCCTGATTTGAAATGGGAAAGAACACAACAATTTAATGTGGGATTGGATTGGGGTATTTTGAAAAGCCGTATACAATTAGGATTAGATTATTACTACTCAACATCCGATGGCTTGCTGTTGGATGTGCCAGTTCCTGCGGTGACAGGTTTTTCTTCCATATTTACGAATATCGGGAAGTTGGAAAATAAAGGAGTTGAATTTAATATATCTACTTATAATGTTGATAATAAAAACTTTTCATGGAATACAAATTTCAATATATCAAAAAATAAGAATAAGATATTGGAGCTTGGTCCTGATAATGCACCAATGGTTTTTACTCCAGATAGTTATGGTGGAATGCAAAAAATAAATATGGTAGGTCACTCTGTATTTAATTTTTATGGATATAAATATGATGGAGTTTATATGAACCAAAAGGAAATTGATAATGATCCTGCTCATTATGAAACGGCGAAGCCCGGTGATGGACGATATATGGATGTCAATAAGGATGGCATACTTAATGCGGATGATAGGACACTTATAGGAGATCCCAATCCAAAATTCATATGGGACTACCAATAATTTAAATATAAGAATTTGATTTAAGTATCCTTTTGCAAGGTGCTCATGATTTTGCTATATATGATGATAATGCGCACCGTTCATTAATGTACCATGAAGGACGAAACTTTTTGGAAGAGGTCACGGATAGATGGCGTTCTGAGGAAAATCCCGGAGATGGTTATCATTATCGATTATCGGTAGATCTAGGTGAATATGAGAAAAGACCATCAAGTTTGTGGGTTGACCATGCATCTTATTTTCGATTGAAGAGCATAACTTTTGGGTATACACTTCCTGATAATATTGTAAAAAAAATGAATATGCAATTTGTGAGGCTGTATTTTAATGGCTTGAATTTGTTTACAGTAACTAATACTGATGTATGGGATCCTGAATCATTTAGAGGCGATGCCTCCGATGCTTCGGCTAGAGGTGTTATGGGTAATATTTATCCATCTTCTAAAGTCTTTTCGTTTGGAGTCAATGTCGGATTTTAAATAATGAAATAATGAAAAACTATATATTATTGATAGTAATGGCTGTTATGGTCTCTTGTAGTGATCAATTAGAGCTTTATCCTGAGACTAATTTGACAGAAGGCAATTATTATAATACAGAAGATGAGTTATTATTAGCTGCAAATGATGTGTATAGACAGTTATGCCGCATCTATGATGCTAATGGTATTCCGGATTTGTACGGTGAGCGATTCTCTGATAATGCATGTGTGATATTTACTGATGGCGCAAATTCTTATACGGAAGATATTGTCCTTCATCAAATAAAATCAGATAATGGGACTATATTAACCGCATGGAGGACTGCATATAATGCTATATCTATAATAAATGATATTTTAGATAGATTGGAGAATACATCTGTATCCTTCTCTTCTGATGAACTTTTGAATCGAATAAAAGCAGAAGCTCTTTTTGTCCGATCATTAATCTATTACAATTTAATACAGGCCTTTGGAGATGTACCGTTTCCTCTGAAGGTGGTCTCGGTTTCGGAGAGTTATTCCTACTTGCGTGAGGATAAAAAGGAAATATACTCCCATATCATATCTGATTTATTGTCTTGTAAAGAACATTTACCCGAAGTTTATCAAGGTAAAGACATAGGAAGAATAACTACCTATGCGGCATCTTCTATATTGGCTAAAATTTATTTGACTATTGGTGAAAAGGATTTGGCGAAAATAGAATTGAAAAGGATTGTCGATTCAGGGAAA
>ENA-OQJN01000662-OQJN01000662.1-human-gut-metagenome-genome-assembly--contig:-NODE-662-length-12813-cov-3.164670_pt1 | contig 12813 bp, 15 predicted proteins | sample MGYA00242610_ERZ504777 | MGnify/ENA primary metagenome ERZ504777 (study PRJEB26092, sample SAMD00036350) | human gut metagenome | host: Homo sapiens | study: EMG produced TPA metagenomics assembly of... | reverse complement strand
TATAGGGAAAGGCACAGTGCATAGCCATGGGACAAATTTTACCTCGATCGCTGTCATAATCAAAGGTTTCGCCGATATGGTGGCCGCGATGGCAGCCCATGGTACCCAATTTTCCCGTAACGGTCAATTCTATTTTCGGTCTCTTTCCTCGTTCCATAAAAGAAGCAGCTCCTTTCTCTTATTTCCCCGTAGGGAAAGACGCGGGGCAGAAAGGTTATCCGCCCCCGCGTCTGATATGTATGTCATTAAAGATTAAACAGTCTTCTGCCGTTTTCGGCCGTGATTCGGACCGCTTCTTCGGCACGGATGCCGCGAAGGGCTGCCAGTTCTTCGGCCACATAGCGGACATAGGCCGGTTCATTGCGCTGACCGCGATGGGCCTGGGGCGTCAAGTAGGGGCTGTCCGTTTCGATGAGGATCCGGTCTAAGGGAAGGTTTTCAGCGACCCGTCTGGCCCGTTTTGAATTGGGATAGGTCAGTGGCCCGTCAAAGCCGAAGTAAAAGCCCATACGGAGGAGCTCAGCCGTCATTTCAAGGCTTCCGGAGTAACAGTGGAAGACACCGCGGATTCCCTTACCGTATTGGCGAAGGATATCCAGCGTGTCGCCATGAGCCTCGCGGTCGTGAATGATGATCGGCACGTCGAGCTCGACGGCAAGCTTCACCATGTCGATGAAGACGGCCTGCTGGACGTCACGTTCCGGTTCCGGCCAATGATAGTCTAAGCCCACTTCGCCGATAGCGACGACTTTTTGCTCGCCACGAACCCACTGACGCAGCTTGGCAGCATCGTCAGGCGTCGCCGTTGCCGCCAGCTCGGGATGGATACCCACGGCGGCATAGACGCCGTCATGACCATTGGCAAGGTCGATGCAGGCCTGAGACGTAGCCATATCCGTTGCCGGGCACAGCATCAAGCCGACGCCGGCCTCGGCTGCCCGGGCCAATACGTCCGGACGGTCCGTATCGTAAGCGCTGTCATTGATATGACAGTGCGTATCGAACAACATTATCGTACGCGGCTGCCGGGAGCCATGCCGTCGACAAAGGCTACCTGCAAGTTGTCGTTGCCGTCAGAAGCTGCCAGGAGCATGCCCTTCGATTCGACACCGCAGAGTTTGACCGGCTTCAAGTTAGTGACGACGATGACGCAGTGACCGATGAGGTCTTCCGGTTTATAGTACAGGGAAATACCGCTGACGATCTGCCGCGTTTCGACACCGAGGTCGACTTGCAGTTTCAGCAGTTTTTTAGCCTTAGGAACTTTTTCGCAAGCTACGATTTTACCGACGCGGAGGTCGATTTTACCGAAGTCATCGATGGTGATTTCCGGTTTTACCGGTTCCTGAGCAGCCGGGCAGACAGGTTCGGCTTCTTCCTTCTTATCGTTCTTGGCTTCAGCGATTTCTTCGTCCAAGTCATAGCGCGGGAAGAGGGCCTGACCCTTTTCAACTTTCGTATCGGCCGGATACAGCCCCCACTGCTGCGCATCCTGGAGGTTGGCTTTAGCGAAATCGCCAAGTCCCAACTGATGCCACATATCGGCAGCACTGACGGGGATGAAGGGGCTGACCAGAGCAGCGATGATGCGCTGTGCTTCGATCAAGTTGTACAAGACCGTCTGCAGGCGCTGCGCCTTGGCTTCATCTTTAGCCAGGACCCACGGCGTCGTTTCGTCGATGTATTTATTGCTGCGGCGGATGAGAGTCCAGACGTCGTTAATGGCGTCGTTGATCTTCATGTCGTCCATGAGCGTTTCAAACTGCTTAGCCGTGTCGACGGCGCAGGCTGCCAAATCATCGTCCACAGCTTCTTTTACGGTCGGACCAGCGACGACACCGCCTTCGTATTTTTCGACCATGGCCAGGGTACGCTGCAAGAGGTTGCCCAAGTCGTTGGCCAGGTCGGAGTTGATGCGGTTGATAAAGGACGGCAGAGAGAAGTTACCGTCTTGGCCGAGACGGATTTCCTTCAAGAGGTAATAGCGAAGGGCATCGGCACCATAGCGGTCGATCAAGGGAATGGGATCGACGACGTTGCCCAAGGATTTACTCATCTTGGTCCCATCGACGATGAGCCAGCCGTGACCGAAGACCTTTTTCGGCAGGGGAAGTCCGCAGCTCATGAGCATGATCGGCCAGATGATGCTGTGGAAGCGGACGATTTCCTTACCGACCAGGTGGAGGTCAGCCGGCCAGAATTTTTTGAACTTTTCAGGATCATCGAGATATCCTGCAGCCGTTACGTAGTTGACCAATGCGTCGAACCAAACGTAGACGACGTGCTTCGTATCCCAAGGCACTTTGATGCCCCAGTCGAAGGATGTACGGGAGACGCAGAGGTCTTCGAGACCACTTTTAACGAAGGAAATCATTTCGTTGCGCCGCGATTCCGGCTGGATGAAATCGGGGTTTTCGTCAATAAATTTCAGCCACTTATCGGCGTATTTATTCATCTTTAAGAAGTAGGCTTCTTCCGAGACGAGTTCCAGCGGCCGGCCGCAGTCCGGGCAGATGTGTTTGCCTTCAGGGAGCTTATTTTCCGGCCAGAAGGTTTCACAGGGCGTACAGTACCAGCCCTTATATTCGCCTTTATAGATGTCGCCATTATCGTAGGACTTCTGCATCAAGGCCTGGACGACTTTTTCATGGCGTTCTTCCGTCGTCCGGATGAAGTCATCATTGGAGATATTCAGTTTTTTCCACAACTCTTGGAAGAGCGATACGATTTGGTCTACATATTCAATGGGCTTAACGCCTTTTTCTTCAGCAGCCCGCTGAATCTTCTGGCCGTGTTCGTCAGAGCCGGTCAGGAAAAAGACGTCGTCACCGCGCAGGCGGTGGAACCGAGCCAAGGAGTCGGCAATCGTCGTGCAGTACGTGTGCCCAATGTGAAGTTTGGCGCTTGGATAGTAAATCGGTGTGGTGATATAATACTTTCTTTTTTCAGACATGGGATTTCCCTCCTATACCGACAAATGAGCCGGTGTTATAAACTAAGCGCAGCCTGGTATACACTACGTTTGGGCACGCCGCACCGTCTGGCGACAGTCCGGACAGCCTCTTTCTTATCAACGCCCTGTTCCATCAGTTCCCGGACCAGGGCTGCATAATCAACATTTTCAGGATCGGCTTCTTCAGCCGTTTTGGTCATCCCTTCTACGAGGATGACGAATTCACCGCGCGTTCCCTGCTCGGAAAGGGCGGTTTGAAGCTCGCTGAGCCTGCCGTGGAGATACTGTTCATACCGTTTGGTCAGTTCCCGGCAGAGAACAGCCCTTCGGTCGCCCAGCACTTCCTGCATTTCACCCAGGACCTGCCGAATACGGTGAGGGGCTTCATAAAAAATGAGGGTTCCCTCATAGGCCTCGACGGACTGCAGGGCCGGCAGGCGATGTTTCTGCGTCTTCGGCAAAAAGCCGACAAAGGTGAACCGCGTCGTATCCATGCCGGAAGCGATGAGCCCCGTAAGGCCAGCATTGGCCCCCGGCAGAGGGACGATAGGAATATCGGCTTCCAAGGCCAGGCGGACCATATCACTGCCGGGATCACAGATAGCCGGCATGCCGGCGTCACTGACCAGGGCAATCATCTGGCCGTCTTGCAATTTTTCAATGAGCTGCGGCCCTTTTTCAGCTTTATTATGTTCGTGATAGCTGGTAAGGGGCGTATCGATATCATAGGCCATGAGCAGCTGTTTCGTATGGCGCGTATCTTCCGCCGCAATGAGGTCGGCTTCTCGAAGGCAGCGTACCGTGCGGTACGTGATGTCCTCTAAGTTGCCGATCGGCGTCGGGCAGAGATAGAGCGTCCCCTTTTGAAAAACTTCCGGCATAATACTCCTTTCACAGAAAAAAGACGGCTGACAAAGGACACCGCCTTATCTTCCATATAAGCGATCCACGGCCTCACTATAGCTTCCATCGGCCTTATGGACGATGAGCGGCGGCAGGACGGAAAGGCCTTTACCTCCGCCATGGATGCCCTCAATGAGGAACAGCTTGGCCTCTTTATCGGGGCGACCATGAATCATCTGCAGGACCTTAGGCTCGATGTCACGGGCCCGCAGTGCTTCTAAAATATCCGTCAGCCGCTCGGTAATATGAACCATGCGAAAACGACCGTGATACTTCAACGCGTATTTTGCCGCATCGAGGACATCGTCTAAGGACGCCGTTTCTTCATGGCAGGCTCTTCGGATTCCGTCGACGTCGCTGTAGGCGCCGCGGCTTTTTTCCCGATACGGCGGGTTGGCATAGACGGCGGCAAAGGCCCCGGACGGCGCCCATTCCCGGATGCGGCGATAATCGCCTTCGACGATGCGGATGCGGTCATCGCGTCCGTTTAAAGCCACGTTGCGGCCGGCAATATCGGCCATAACCGGATTCAATTCAATCCCCGTCAGGTCGCGTGCACCGCGAGCCGTCAGGATCAAGGGAATGGCCGCTGTCCCCGTCCCCAAATCAAGAGCCGGCCCATGGGGCACGGCTCCAAAATGAGCTAATAAAACGGTATCGATGGAAAAACAGAACTGATCGTCCCGCTGAATGACCTTCATCCCGTCGAGGATCAAGTCATCCAACCGTTCGTGAGGACCAAGCTCAATTTTCATGTTCCGTTTCTCCTACGTCGGACCAGGGAACGTTGATATTATGGCCCGATTCAAGCTGTACTTTGACAGTCTTATCTTTCATGTGAACGCGAAGGACCGTACCGACGCCTTCATCGGTCATGACCCGTTTGCCGACGGCCGGCGGCTTCTGCTGTTCACAGCCTTTCTGCTGGCAGTTGCAGCACTTCAGTTCGCCAGACGTATAGAGCTGGTTTTCATACCGCAGGCAGCACATGAGGCGGCCGCAGATCCCCGAAATCTTGGTCGGATTGAGGGACATGCCCTGGCCCTTGGCCATGCGGATCGACACGGGCTTGAAATCCCCGAGGAAGGTCGCGCAGCACAGCGGCCGGCCGCAGTAGCCGATACCGCCGATCATCTTGGCTTCATCGCGAAGGCCAATTTGGCGAAGTTCAATACGAGTACGAAAGACCGAAGCCAAATCGCGGACCAGTTCGCGGAAGTCGATACGGCCGTCAGCCGTAAAGAAGAAGATGATTTTTCCCATATCGAAGGTATAATCGACATCGATGAGCTTCATCGGCAGCTTGTGCTTGGCGATTTTCGTCAGGCAGATACCGAAGGCTTTCTTCTCCCGTTCCTTATTCCGCTCAACCTGGCGCAAATCCTTGGCCGTAGCCTTGCGGATAATCGGCTTCAGCGGCTGGACGACTTCCGAATCATCGACGTCGCGCGGCGGAATGACGACGTTACCAAACTCCATCCCTCGCGCCGTTTCTACGATGACTCCGTCATCCAAGGCGAGCTCAATATTATCGGGATCAAAATAGTATATCTTTCCAGCAGGTTTAAAACGCACACCTACAACGATCACTTAAAATCCTCCTTTGAGCCGTATCGTCCGGAGACTGACATAGTCCCAAACTAAGCGGACATTGACATGGCGCGTCACCGCTTCCAGCGCTTCATGAAGCACTGACGACACGGCAAAGACGGCATCATCCGTCCAGTACGGCAGTAATTCGGTCATATCGGAGATATAACCTTTTAAACGGACATATTCCTGGCCGGCTCCGCTGCGCAGGACGGCCATGTCCCGCAATAAGAGACTGATCCAGCCTAAGATTTCCGTCGTTTCACGATCGGTCAAATTGGCCGATACGACAAGCCATTTCGAATAAGGACAGGCATGTTGGCCATAATCGTTAAGAAGTCCACGGACAAATGGGCCTTCTCCGTTCCATGCCCGTCGAGATAACGAGGACGGTGCGGACAATACCGCCGCCCCACAGGATAGCGTCGTCCAAATTACCGCCGCTGCGGTGAAGCCGCTGCAGTCCCTCCCGCATCTCATCGTCTCCGACAGGATCAAAGGTAAAGGTAACGCAGCGCGACAGAATCGTCGGCAGCAGCAAATCAGGCTGATCCGTAACCAGAATGAAACAGACGCCGGACGGCGGCTCTTCCAAGGTTTTCAGCATACGATTGGCAAATTCTACATTCATCGTCTCTACATGGTCGATGATGCAAATCCGGCGCCGGCCTCGTTCGCCTTGAAGGGCTAATACGCCTTGGAGCTGCCGAAATTGATCCACCTTCAGCATCGCCCCCATCGGCGCCAGATAAAAGGCGTCATCTCCATCGGCGACAAGGGCTTCGTCGTCTGAGGGAGCCAAGTCGCGAAAGACGGGACGACCCGCCAAGGCTGAAGCAACAGCAACGGCCATCATGGTTTTGCCGACACCGGCAGGGCCGGCGAAAATCATGGCGTGAGGGAGGCGGTCTTCATCGATAAGACGAGCCAATTTTGCCTTCAATCGGCGATGGCCGATGATAGGATCAAACAAGGTCTCATCCATAGCTTTCACCTCCCTATTAAGAAATACCTTAATAACTTATTATATTAAAAATCCCTATAAAGTCTAGTATTTTCAGTACCTGCCAGGGCCGCATCGGGCTGGTATTTATTGATGGACAGGCTGTATGCCCGTTTCCAAAACACGGCGGTATACATCGTCATGAATGGCCTCGATGGTACGGAGCTGCCCGCCTTCAGCGCAGGCAATCCGCTTCCATTCATAGCGATGCGCCAGTTCATCATACGCTGCATGGCATTTCGCCAGAAACTGCCCGTTTTTTTCATGGATGTCCCCGGTCTCACCACCCGTTTTTCCGACGCGGTCAGCCATCAGCCCCTGGGTTACCGCTAAGGGTACGTCGAGGAGAAAGACGGCATCTGGTTCGGGCAGTCCCATCTTTCGGAACTCGAAATCCTCAAGCCAATCGAGGTAGTTTTTACGAAGGTCCGCATCGTCGATCTTAATCATTTGATAGAGCATATTGCTCGTCGTATAGCGGTCGGCAATGACGATGCCGCCTTGATCATAAAAGGCCTTCCACTTCATTTGATAGGACGCAAAGCGGTCGACGGCAAAAAAAGCAGACGCGGCATAAGGATTGACTGCATCGGCATCGCGGCCGAAGTCGCCGCGCAAATACATTTTGACGAGGGCACTGGAATCACTGTCATAATCAGGATAGCTGACGGCCATAACGGGATAGCCGTCGTTCTTCAGATGCTCCGCCAGAAGCTTGGTCTGCGTCGCCTTTCCGCTGCCGTCGCCGCCTTCAATAATGAATAATTTACCCTTCATGGGAATCCTCCTTCTGCACGCGTATCGTCTGTAAAGTTCCGTCAGCCGGGCCATTGGGTTTGTAGCCTTGCCCCATCTTATGATGGATATATTGTTGGCAGGCCTCGGTAATGATTTCACCGGCCGCCAGGGCCGGAATACCCGGCGGATAAAAGGTCACCGTTTCAGCTGCCACACGGCCACCGGCTTCGTCGAAGGGAATCTGTTCCACCGGCCCGTTCCAAACCTTGCGCGGAGCAGCAGCAACCTGGGGCACGGGAAGGGGCGGCTCATCACCGGGTGCAGCTGCACAAAGAGTTTTTCCTGAGGCAATAGCTCGGCAGGCATCGACAAGGGACTGAGCCGTTTCCTTCGTATCGCCCAGGGTAATCAAGGCCAGGACGTGATTTCCGGCGACCAATTCCACTTCAATGCCTTCTCGACGCAAGCATTTTTCGGCTTCGATACCATCGAGGCCGACTCCGGAAAAATCGATGGTGATCTTCGTTTCATCAAAGCCGGTGACGACAACGCCGTCCACAATATCCCGGCCAAACGAAGATAGACCCGGAATGGCATTGATTTCCTGCCTCACGTATCGAGCTAAGGAGAGCGCCGATTCCAAAAGGTCCGACCCATGGAGAGCCAATTGCTGCCGCGCACTATCAAGGGACGCCAAGAACCAGTAATGAGGACTCGTCGACTGGACGACAGCCATGGACGCCGCCAGGCGGTCGCTCAAGGGAAAACCGCGGCGGCAGTGAAGCATCGACGTCTGGGTCAAAGAGCCGGCCATCTTGTGCGTGCTTTGGGCAACGCAGTCGGCTCCGCACTGCAGGGCTTCCTTGGGAAGATCCGGTAAAAAGCCTAAATGAGCCCCATGGGCTTCATCAACGAGGACAAAGAGCCCTTTTTCATGGGCATAAGCGGTCATGGCTTCTAAGTTTCCAGCGATTCCATCGTACGTCGGATAGGTAAAGACGACGGCCTTGGCTTTCGGGTGGGCTTCTATGGCCTTTTTTAACGCCGATACATCCGGCCCCAGCGACACTTGCCGAGCTTTATCAAAACGGCTTTCCATATAGACCGGAATGGCACCGCTTAAGATGAGGCCGCTGATGACGCTCTTATGCGCTTCTCGTGGGATGATGATTTCATCGCCATCTCGGCAGACTGCCAAAATCATGGCCTCGATACAGGCCGTCGTCCCATTGATGGAAAAGAAGGTGCGACCGGCACCGTAAAGGTCGGCTGCCAATTCCATGGCTTCTTTCAACGCTCCTTCCGGCTGAAATAAATCATCCAAAGCATACATGACGCCAAGGTCTCTTGAAAGGGCCGGGCCAAAGAGTTTCTCCTGATACGTCGAAATGCCCTGTCCTAATTTATGGCCCGGCGTGTGGTAGGCCTTCATCTTCAGCCGACAATAGGCTTCCAATGCTTCGACAAAAGGCGCCCGCTGTTGTTTTTCTCTATTCATAAAATTCTCAATACCTCATATATATTTCAAAAAGCCACTCAGTAAGGCATGACTTTTTTCATAAGAAAATTGTTTCATCTGTTTCAAGGATTGCTGCAGCGATTCCTGCAGTCGGTAGTCCGACAGCTCTTCCGGCTTCACCCAGCGATAGTCCCGATGCTCATCCGATACGACGACCTGTTCAGAATCGGCCATGGCCGTAAAAATGACGCCCATTTAAAAATTGGCCGTCGGCCTTCTGATAGCTCCAAATACCGGCAGGCGCTTCTAAGACAATGGACAGGCCCGTTTCTTCCTTGACTTCCCGCCGTAGTCCGGCTTCAAAATCTTCATGAAAGAGCAGTCCTCCGCCGGGAAATTCCCAAGGGTGCAGGCCTTCTATATCATTTTTCTGCAAGATCAGCAGCTTTCCGTCGTGAAAGACCATCGCCTTGACACTGAGTCCCATCAATACATTCCTTTCCTGCGCCATAGTATCAACTCCTTATCCGTACCTCACCTACAGTTTGAAAATTTCGATTAACTTTAATTATATCATATCGGGCAAATGAGCTGACAGGCAAATCGCAAAGCCCGGCGGCCGCCTTTAAAAAAGCCCGTGCATAGAGGACAGAATCCCGTCCATCTGTCTTATTTACACCTCGCATTATATAGGTTAAAATTATAGTACAGTTTACTTAGAGGAGGTCTTTTTATGACTACCAAACGCGTCCTTGCGATTCACGATTTATGTTCCTTTGGCCGCTGCTCGCTCACGGCAGCCATTCCGGTCATTTCTGCCATGGGCTTTTCAGGTCTGCCCTTTTCCCACGGCGAATTTTCAGCAATAATCTGACCTATGGCGATTTCACCTTTTCCGATTTCACGCCCCATATGACGGAATTTATGGATAAATGGCAAAAATTAGGCTATGAATACGATGCGATTTACAGCGGATTTTTAGCCGATGCCGGTCAAATCGAAGTCGTCGCCGATGCTATTTCCCGCTTTGCCAAAGACGACAGCCTCATCGTCGTCGACCCTGCCATGGGCGATAACGGCAATCTCTACCCGGTATTCACGCCGGCCATCGTTCCGGAAATGCGAAAACTCATCGCCAAGGCAACGGTGATTACTCCGAATTATACCGAAGCCTGCTTATTAGCCGGGATTCCCTACAGTGAAGACCTTCCGAAGACGACGGAAATGCTCGATCTGTGCAAGACCTTATCCGACATGGGACCGGAAAAAGTCGTCATTACCAGTGTCGCCAGCGATATGAACACCAGCAAAATCGTCAGCTATGATACGACGACGGCCTCCTTCGACGAATACCCGGTCCTCCGCCTGCCCTTCAGTACCTGCGGAACAGGCGACCTCTTTACCAGCGTCCTTACCGGGGCTTTGCTCCAGGGTACGATGCTCCATGCGGCCATCAAAAAGCAGCCGACTTCCTGAGCTACGCCATTAACTATACCCATAAATCCGGCAGCGATCCCCGTGAAGGCGTCCAGGTAGAGCCCTGCTTAGGACAATTACTGAAAGATTAATTGTAAACCTTATAAATTCCAAATTAGTTGACCTTAAAGGCACTGTTTGCTATAATACACCTTGTGTAACGAGTCCTGTATTTATAGTAAGGAGTGCTTTTATCATGTCTGAATCACGAGAAAAGACGATGCGCCTGACGCACATCGCCCTGTTGATCGCAATGAACTGTATTTCCGCCTATCTGATCATTCCCCTGCCCTTTTCCCAGTCCCCCCTGGCGCTGCAGACATTGATCGTCAACTTAGTGGCCTTCCTCTTGCCGCCAAAAGATGCCGCCATCACCATGCTGGCCTATATCGGCATCGGCCTCATCGGAGTGCCGGTATTCACAGCTGGAACCTCCGGCCCCGGTAAGATGTTTGGTCCCACCGGCGGCTACATCTGGGCCTACGTCGTCGCCGTCTACCTCATGTCGGCGTTAAAAGGGAAAACATATAATTTGAAGCGCTATTCCCTCGTCGCCATCGTCATCGGCATTCCTATTATCTACCTCGGCGGGGCCATTCAGCTCCACTTCGTTACGGAAATGCCCTGGGCTGCCGTCATCACCAGCGGCGTCTTACCCTTCATCCCTTTGGATATCGTAAAAAGCATCCTGGCCGCCATCTTAGCCAAACCGCTGCTGAATATAATAGCGATAAGAAACACCCAACCGTAAAAACATACTTTCCCATATCTGAAAAAGCACGTCCCCCTTAACGTTAGTTTTAAAAAGCGAATAGAAAATAATATTCCATCATAACCCCGGCCGCATTAATCACGAGTCCCAATAAATAAGCGGATGTCCTCTGTGCTAATCACAGAGGGCATCCGCTTTATATTACGCTATATGCACTTATAAAAGAGACTTTCCAATATTGCCTTTAATAGGCCAAAATTTTGTCTAAAAGCGATATGATGCCTTTCTCCTAAACAGCATCTGCTGAATAAATGGCTAATGTTTTCTACCTAGTCATTACTCATTTATGACGCCCCAGCGCATCCACAGACATAATTGCGTTATATACGTCTTCTACAGTAATATCTGCGCGGACATTCTTTGTAAATTGGCTGGGGGCATTGGCTGTCTCTGCGACTTTACGAAGTTCCGGTTCGTTAACTTCCGTAACACCTAAATCAGCCAGGCAAGTTGGCAATCCCACTTGTCGAAGATACGAAAGGACTTCATCTCGTTCTTGTTCAGACGCCTGTTCCAATTGCAGCTGTACCAACAATCCAAAGGCCACCTTTTCGCCATGAGATGCCCCTTTTGCCTGAGAAAGATAGGCCAACCCATCATTTACTGCATGTGCGGCCGCCAATCCACCGGACTCAAAGCCAATCCCGCTCAAAAATACGCAGGCCTCGACTACAGCTTCTAATGAAGGCGTAACAATATGCTGTTCTACAGACTTAAGGGCGTCAACCGAATGTTCACGCAGTGTTTGATAGCATAATTCTGCTAAGGCTAATGCCGTTCTGGAGCACTGCCCTCTGGCCATCGTTTTTTGCGCCGCTCCGCCAGCAGGCTCTCGCCTCAAAGTACGTAGCTAATGCATCGCCCATCCCGGAAACCAAATACTTTTTAGGCGCTTGTGCAATTAACTCCGTATCCACAAGAACCACATCGGGGTTCCGATTCATCATGAGCGCTTTTACAACAACGCCTTCGTCATTATAAATAACGGCAACACTGCTGCAGGGAGCGTCATTGGATGCAATCGTAGGGATAAGAATAGTTGATACTCCACCCATATTCGTTGCAGCTGCCTTTGCAGTATCAAGGGCTTTGCCGCCGCCAACACCAATAATGGCATCACAGCCATGGTTTTCCGCGACCATAACGGCATCGGCAATAGCCTGCTTAGAGCATTGGCCGCCAAACTCCCAATAAACCGCCTGTTTGCCAACCTCATTTAAAGAATCCATAATCCGTGTTCCGACACGCTTCTTGTTATTCGGCGATCCCACGATCAAGAAAGATGTACCCAGCTTCTTTACATATTTACCGAGTCGATCTAATTCACCGGCCCCTTGCACGTAATATCCGGGGGCTTTAATCCCAATGGTCATTCTACACTTCCTTTTTATCTAATTTATTTTTCGCGTTCCAGCTTGTCGATTTCCGTTTCCAAAAGCGCCAGCTCTTCGGAAGACCTGACCCAAACCATCTTCAGCCTGGCAGTGAGTCCGTCAGTACATGCACACGCGCTCGGACAGCCGCATACAATAATCCATATGTCTTGTGTCAATTCTCCGTCCAGAACACCATAATACCGGTTTTCCGGATGTCTTTTCTTGAAGCCTTCGATTAACTTAACGCGATCATACTGACTATTACAGCCACCGCAATACTTAATTCCAATATTCATCAAAGATTGCCTAACCCTTTGAGGCTCTCAACATGTCCCGAGCCTGCTGCAGTAAATCTTCACTGACACAATTAAACACAACCGTTTGGAATTGAGGAAACGCGTTTAATATCTTTTCCCGAATAAAATTGCCGGTAACCGTTAAGGCACTGGGGCAAGTACTGCATCTCCCGGATAATTTAACATTAATCGTTCCTTCATCAATAGATTGAATCATAATGTTTCCATCATGGGCTGCTAATGCCGG
>ENA-OQJN01000657-OQJN01000657.1-human-gut-metagenome-genome-assembly--contig:-NODE-657-length-12879-cov-2.246157_pt1 | contig 12879 bp, 12 predicted proteins | sample MGYA00242610_ERZ504777 | MGnify/ENA primary metagenome ERZ504777 (study PRJEB26092, sample SAMD00036350) | human gut metagenome | host: Homo sapiens | study: EMG produced TPA metagenomics assembly of... | reverse complement strand
AATGTATCGATTCCTCCCGGATTAAGATCGAACTCCTTGGAAAGATCGGTATCATCTTGTTTCGCTTCCATTCCATCCTCGGAGAAGATACATTTCTGTAAGGTGGTGGTCACGGTTCGTCCGTCATCTGGATGAGCGAAATGAACGATCAAGTCGAACTCTCCAAGTCCCATCAACGTACCATCCGGAGAAGCCTCTTGGAACATCACTTGGGTGGCGTAATCAAGCTCGATAGAAGCCGTGTACGTCCAGTTTCCATAACCTCGTGAGATGGGTTGTGAACCTATACCGTAATTAGACTCAACCTTTCTTTTCCGTTCCCATTTGACTGCCTTGATTCCGTAGATCGCTTCGGACGATGAGGCGAACCCGAAATTGATCTCGATCATGGACCAGTCATAAGCACGCCCATTAATAAGCGGTGTTGTACTATCTGCCATATTTGTTGTTTTTAAGCGTTAGTTAAAGCGAATCCTTCCTCAACAATGATTTTCGATGTCACGCCGACTGGAACGATTGCGTATGTTATTTTTAAGGTGTCAGTCAATAGAATGTTCTGGTTGGAGGAGACTAACACGCTGTATCCAGAGATCTCGCTATTGCCTTCCATCGTGCTTAGGATGTTCTTGACAACATTCTGGTATTTTTTTATCTCTATCTCTGCTAGATATCCTGTCTTTGGATTTACCAATACCGGTGAGTTTAAGTAAGGAAGGAGAGCGTTTCTGATCGCACGTCTTGATTTGTCTATGGTCCTGTTTCTGGCGATAGTCCTATAATCGCTATCTGAGCAAGTCCTGTCCTTGGAGAAATAGGTGCCGTTCGCTCTCCCGGCGTATTTGATCGGGAAAACATATCCTTTTTCCTCTATCTCGTCGATTTGGGCTGGAGATAACGCTTCAAATTGTAGCATGCTGATAAAATCATCCCCTGTGTCATTTAGCTCGATATTGCCAAAGCCGAACTCGATATCGCTCATATGTTTGGAGGTTAGGTTGAATTGGTTAACCCAAGCAATAGACTCGCAAACCTTTGCTTCGGCTACGCAACCTAATGCGACACCAACGCAACCGATAGAGGAATGTTTCGGATTAGCGATTTGCATCTGTCTTAACAAATCCGATCTACCTTGACCTAACAACGCTGTCACACGCGGGAAATCGCCTATGCAGGACGGGATCTTTTTGAGGTCGATGGTTTTGACTGCCCCGGTGGAGTCTGCTGAAGAGGCGTTACCCGTTAACAATACTGATAACGGGCGATGCTCGTTAGCTAATTCCTCCGCTACCGTATTGATATCGGAAACAAGGTTGAGCGAATAGTCATCCTCTGAGCTGGACGCTGTGGACCAAATGTTTTGAGGTGTCCATATTCCCAGTTGCTTGATGTCTCCATTCGCTACGGATTGGATGGTCTTGATAGCGTTCCAGTTCTTAGAACAATCGGCGAACATCACGTACAACGATCCGTCCGGTTTCATACGGAAGAACTCCGAGATGTGAAAATAAGGGATACCGTAAAAGAAGTTGTTTTTTTCTTGCTCAAATTCAGTGATACCTAATCCTATCGCCTCATTAACGGAAAATAACTGGATCACGTCACCGATCTTTATGCTGGGTGGCATATTGGTTTCGACTGGTAGGTCGAATATCAACCCGCTGATATGATCGTTGCCAACAGAGGTTGGCGTGAGATTGCCATCTTTTCTGATGAAAGATACTGTTCCTATTGCCATGTCTTACTTGTTATAATAGGGGTTTTCGTATAAGTGAGCGTTTGGTTGTTGGCTTGTATAAGCCCCGCCTTGCTGTCTATATAAAGTTTCTCATATCCAGGATACATCTTCAATATCCTGTCAATGTTGTCGGGAATAACTTGAGGTGCTGGAGTGACAAGTTCGTTATCTTGTTCCTCTACAGGTTCGTTGATAAACTCCTCAATAGGTGACTCTGTTTCTTTCTTGATTCTTGCCATATTTATGTGTATAAAAAAAGGAGCGAGGCTTGGCCTCGCCCCTTTTTATTGATTATTGGGTTATTTTTAAGTTAATTTGTAAGCTGTCCAAACGACAATCTCTGCTGGACGAACAATATTAACGTCCATCTTCATTCTCATCTGGAAGAAGTATAACTCGGAGTTGGCTTGTAATCTGTCGATCTTCAATACCTCCGTATCGTTAGCGTAATCGACACCCATCCACAAGTTAGAGTCCATTCCAGTACTGAAATTACCAAGAACGATCGTGCTCTCCGGGATTCCTACGATAGGAACGATTCTTTTACCCTTGAACATGTATTTGTTGACTTGGGTATTGTCATTGTACTTGAATTGTTTTGAGGTCACGTATTGATCATACAAGTCCCAAGAGGCCCAGTCCATGATATAAACCAAATTGTTCTTTCTGATTTGGTAAGGGCATTTTTGCCACATCGTGTACATGGCGGATTCTATGTTCTCGCCAGTCTTCAACTCTGTGTCACCAGCGTTAATTACGGTCTCGCCGCTCACGTTCTCCTTTAAGTTCTTTAATATGCGATAAATAGCCCCATCAAAATACTTATAAGAACCGGAACCAAGATCAATTCCGTTTTCAGGTTTTGTGAATGAGCCATCTGCGCCAGACGTTCCACCCTTGACTGATTGCCAAATAGCGTCTCCGATGAAAGCGTTCTTCTTGTCCATCAATAATCGCAACATCGTCGCCTGTACTTTCGGATCAAGCTCACGGAATACCAGATTACCATCCGGTTGAGCGAACTTCCAGTATTTCTCGAAGTCACGAGGATTGAACTCTAGGTAGACCATGAAATCCTTCGGTTCCAGATAACGTTCACGGAACGTATATGTTCCTTTGGAATCCGTAGGGCTTGTCGGCGTAGGCTTGTTGTCTTGGATGATGTCACCCAAGCTTACGGATGGAAGGGTGTATTTGTACTGGATACCGCTCTTGATATGAATCAACCCTTCTTTATAGGTATCGTTACCTTGTGCGGTGTAGGTCAATAAATCCTCTAGGACCTCACCCGCATATGTGTTTTGAGCAAAACTTACACTTGCCATAAATTAATTGTTAAGGTTTTGGTTATTATTACTTAAGCGATCCGAAAGTGAAATCCTTACCAACAACAGCCTCGACTTGTTTAGCCATTTGAGCTTCTACTGTTTGCACGCTATCTTTCACTTTCTCCACGTTGTCCTTGTCGTTCTCGATCTCAGTGGAGATCTTGTCTCTGGCTGGGATAGAATCTAACGTCGCTTTAGCCAAATCGAAATTCTTCGTTGCCATATCGATCCAATTCTGCTTAGCGGAATCCTCGATCTTGCCAGCGTTGATTGCGTCTTGAACCATAGACTCGATCTTTTGGCTCATAGCCTTTTTCTCGGCATCCTTGTAAGCTTGTAGTTCCGCTTTTACGTTTTCCAGCTCTTTCGTTAAGTTTTGATTTTTGGTGACCTCACCGGCTTTCTCGATCTTCAAGGAGTCAATGGTCTGGTTGGCCTCGTTGAGCTTGTTCTCTACGTTGACCAGCTCGGTGATCCGAGCCATGACCTGTGGAACCTCGACTTTTTCCTTGAAACCAAGCGAAGCTACGACAGCACCAAAATTAAAATCGATAGTTTGTCCTGTATCCATATTGTTTGTTTTGGTTTTGTTCTCTACTTCCGTAGGTTCTTGTTTGTTTTTATTAAGATTAGAGACATCATTGATAGAATGTTTATTTTCCTTGTTATCAGATCCATTTGACGATAGCTCCCCACATATAGAGGTTATGGTGTCCTTGAGAAGGTGGTTGTCCGTAATACCCTCTATTGTGTTCTTGACTTTCTCGATTTTTTGTTTCGAGGTCTTTAGTACGTTCTCAACTGGGATGATACCAGCTTTTACCGCCTCTTCAGCTGTAAAAAAAGTCCATCGGTACCTTCTTTGCCAGACATGAGTTCTTTTACCTTGGTCTTGTTAAATCCCCATCGTTTCATGTAGATCATCTCTATCTGTTGCCTGAACGCTTTTACGTAGTCTGGCTCCCCTTCTGTGTCTTTGTTATCCTCCGTTGAGTCGAAGGGATTATGGATCATAAGGATAGCGTAGTCCCTCATTAACGATTTGTCTCCAGCGGCCCAGACAATAGATCCCATGGAGGCGGCCAAGCCTTCATTTATACATTCCGTCGGTATAGAGGAGTTACGAATTACAGAGAAGATACTCATACCATAAAGCACGGAACCACCAGAGCTGTTGATTAAGACCCTGATCTTACTTGGTTTGATATAACTCTCAACCCATAAAAATTACCGAATTGAATGAATTTGCGGTATATTCATCGATATCACAAAACAATCGGATGTCACAAACCTCGTTCTCTTTCGCTTCTCCAACTACATACTTAAATTTAGATGTGTTCATTGGTTTTGTTTTTACGTCATTTTACAAAAGAATAGATAGGGTATAAGAAATATGTTTTTTGATCTTCCCGTATCTTCTTTTTGGGCGTATAGATCATGTTTGGAAACAGTTGATAATAAAAGTTGGTTAACTTTTGTTAAAACATGGGGGGGGGGGTAAAAGTGTTAATTTGTATTTTTGCAATCTACAATATGTTTGGAGAATATTTTTCTGTTCCATCTTAGATAGAATGAATCGGAGAAATGGAAGGTGATAAAATATGTTGGGATGAAAAAAATTTTTGTATATTTTTTACTAACCTGCTTGTCGATGACTTTAGCTCATGCTCAAGGCATGCCCTTAGGAAAGGACTCTCTTTCGGATAATAAGATATCCGTTACGGTGAAGACTAACGCCATGGCGTTGGGTATGCTGATCGCTAACGCCGGGGTAGAATTGGGATTCGGTGATCGTTTTTCCTTGCATATCCCCTTTTATTACTCTGGTACCAATTATTTTTCGTCACATACGAAGTTTCGTATCTTGGGTACGCAACCAGAGTTTCGTTACTGGACCCCCTTATTGAAAGGATGTTTCGGTGGCGTACATCTGGGGGTGGCATCATGGAATTTCGCCTATAACAGGCGATGGCGCTATCAAGATAAGGACGGCTCTACACCTGCTTTGGGAGGTGGGGTATCGGTGGGATACCGGATGCCGATCGGAGCGGCCCGTCGCTGGGGGATGGAGTTCTCGTTGGGTGCTGGATGTTATCGCTTGCATTATGACAAGTTTCGAAACGAGTCGAACGGAGCCTTGGTGGAAAGCCGCCAGAAGACCTTTTTCGGAATCGATCAGGTAAATATTTCAATTACTTATACATTTGGGAGAGGAGGTGAGTCATGAGACTTTTTTCCATATATCCTTTTTTATGATCTCCTATCCTATTCTTGTTCGCTTGTGACGTGCATGAGTGGCCGGATGAAACTTCGGAACCTCCAAAACCGGATCATGTATCGGTAGAGCTTCGGTTGGATTTCACCTCAGATCGGGCAGAGCTTCCAGATTATAAAACTATCGTTGTCGGTGCGACTCGGGCCGCGGATTTGCCTTCATATGAGACCCGTTACCAAGTTCGTGTTTTTCGGATGGGGGTCGATAGTCTTTTCGAGACCATCCCTTGTCAAACGCTCTCGTTTAGTCATGCGGAGATAGAGTCCTTGGGGTATCGAATGACCCTTGATTTGCCAGAGGGTGATTATCGTTTTATGGCGTGGACAGACTTCGTTGAGCCAGGCGGCAAGAGCGATCTTTTTTATGATACGGAAGATTTCGCCTCGATCGAGTTACGGGGTGAACATGCGGGGAACAATGATTTTCGAGATGCTTTTCGGGGTGTTTTAGAGACAGGATTATATACAAGCACAGATGGAGGTCGTCAGAAACTAACGGTCAGCATGTGCCGTCCATTGGCGAAATTCCGTTTCGTGACCACGGATGTTGAGGAGTTCAAGGAGTATTATTTGAGGTCTATCTTGCAAAATGCCATCCCAGGGAAGGATGAGTTGAAGGATGCGATTGATATGACCAAGTTCCGGATCGTATTCTTGTATGATGGTTTCATGCCCTCTACATACAATATGCACACGGATCGACCGGTGGATGTGCGAACAGGAGTGTCGTTCCCCTCGGTCTTGACTGATATAAAGGATGGTGAGGCCATTATGGGTTTCGACTACGTGATAGTGGGAGAGGGTGACGCTGGCGTGAGCGTAACCGTGGCTTGTCATGATGAGAACGGCAAGCGACTCTCCGGTATCGATGGTATCAAGGTGCCGCTCCAAAGAGGCAGACTCACCACGGTTAGGGGTAATTTTCTCACCACACGATCTTCTGGTAACGTGCAGATCGATTCCTCTTTCGATGGAAAATTTGACATAGAGATTAAATAACAATATTAATTAATTTAAAACGACTAAGCGAATGAAACGATGTTTTTATTCAATGATGGCGGCAATGGCATTGTTGCTGTTATCGGCCTGTTCCAGCGATGACGAGCTGTCGCAAGGAAATGGCAACGAGGCGCTGGTCTCCTTCAACGTCGAGCTGTCCGGCGGTATGCAGAACAAGGCGATTAGCGATGGAACGACGGCGAAGAATTTGACCGTCCATGTGTTCGATGAGAACGGAACCTATCTGAGTGAATTAGACAAGACGGTAGAGCTTAATGAGAAAAAAAATCTAGTCTCTATTAATCTTGTGAAGGGTAAGACTTATAGTTTTCTCTTCTGGGCAAGCGTTAATAAGGAGAATAGCCCTTATTCGTTTGGAGTTGATGGTAAGACCATCACCGTTGACTATAATGATGCAAAGGCCAACGATGAGAGTCGTGACGCTTTCCTTGGTGTAGTAAAAAATAAGGCGGTCGAGGCTTCTTTTGAGGAGAACGTGACATTAAAACGTCCCTTCGCTCAGATCAACTTCCTTACGGACGATATCGCTGACGCAGGTAAAAACGGGCTGACCATTGACGAGAACACGCACTCTTCCATCACCCTCTCCAAGGTGGCTACTACCTTGAACCCCTTCACCAACACGGTGGGTGGTTTCACGGAGGCAGAGGTGATTTTTGGCGAAGCGGCGATTCCTGCGTTATCGGAGACGGTCACGATGGGTTCCGCTCCCGACGCGAAAACGTATAACTACTTGGGTACGGCCTATTTCTTGGTGCCCGCCGAGGGAGAGAACCCGAATGCCGGAAAAGATCAAGCCATGTTGAACTCCGCTACCTTAAAGATTAAGGATATCAACGGGGAGGGACTGAAGGTGGAGAATGTTCCGGTTCAATGGAACTACCGTACCAATATCTACGGTAGCCTTCTTACCGCCACTGGCAATTTCAATGTTACGATTGTACCTGATTATGATGGAAGTCATAATCAGGAGGTAAAGACCAAACAGGTAACCACGGTAGATCAAGTGGACGAGGCGATCCAAAGTGGAGCTACCGAGGTGATCGTAACTGAGGCTCCGAAAAAGGATGCTACCATCACGATCCCGAAGGTATTCGAGCAAGACAACGAGACAGCAGTCTCTATCTCCATCCCGGCGACGACGGCTGCGATCACGATTGAAGAAGATACTCAAGAGGTTCAATCTGCCCCGAAGGAAGTTACTATCACCGCTCCGACAACGAGTAATCTGACAATTAACCTTCCGAACTCAACGGTGACATTGAACGGCGAAAGCTACACGACGGTGACTGCTACAACTGCCGATAATACCTTGATCATTCCCGAAGGAGTCAAGGTAGAGAATCTTACTGTTAATAGAGGTAACGTGGAGATCTATGGAGATTTAGCGGTGAAAGTTGCAAAAGGGTCCGGTTATAAGGGTACGATTATCTATTTCATCTCTACGGTGGAACAGTTGCGTGCTCTCGCCACTGAAGTTAATGGTGGCACGACTTTCTCTGGTATGCAGATTAAGTTATCTAATGATATTGATTTGAAGAGTGAGGAGTGGACACCGATTGGAAGAAAAGATAAAGCTTTCCAAGGAACTTTTGATGGTTGCGGTTATACGATCAGTAATCTAAAGATTGAGAGAGGGGTGAATAATTCATCTTCGAATGCTGATATGGGGCTGTTCGGGTTTACATCTGATGGAAAGGTCATGAACTTCACTCTTTATAATGCGTTCGTTAAAGCTGGTATAGATGTTGGGGCTATTGCGGGTACACCTTATACTTCTTCTTATTCCAATATTACGCTGGCAGGAGACGTGAAGGTTGAAGGCTATAGTTATGTTGGTGGTATGTTCGGTAAGAATGTTTATAAAGGCATGGAAAATCTGACGGTGCGTGTGAACGAAGGCAGCTATGTGAAGGCTGAAAGCGAAACCTACCGTACCTATGTGGGAGGCGTGATAGGCTTTATGGGTGAAGGCAATATCATTATTTCCAATGTTGAATCAAATATTAACGTAACCGGATCGACTTGTGATGTAGGTGGCATTACTGGTATCGCTCACTATGGAAACACTTTTGAAAACTGCATTTGTACGGGAAATGTAACACTGGTCAACGCCAACGATGCTGGCGATCAATTGGAAATTGGTGGTATCGCTGGCGTATGGATGAACTCAAGCGCTGGTAAGGTGACTCTTCGAAAGTGTAATTTTACTGGAACGTTGAAAAGCGCTCTGAATGGTGTAGACAAATCAGAAGAAGTTGCTGGGAACCGACTTACCGGACGCAAGTATTATCCCAACAGTAATGAAGGGGAATTGATTATCGAATAAATTATACCAATCTGTTAGAATTATCTTTTGGGAAAATAAAATCAACGATACTCCCTCTCTTCTTAACCTATAAAGAAAAGAGGGAGTGATTCGAATGATTCTGAGAAAAAATAAACTTTATTAATGTGCTTTCCTCGGATTTTACAATGAGAGCACATTTCTTTTTTAGACTTGAGATCTTAGTATCTGAATTAGGTATCTACCTCAAAAGTGTTGGTGGGCTTTGTATAGGATAGATATAATGCTTCCTCTTATACCACCCCACAAATACACCGTCGTTCCAGAGAAAAGATTCTTATATCCCTAGTTGTTTTTCCTTTCTTCGATAGATGTTTTTTAATGAGGGAAAGGTTATGCTTCCAATATATCAATTGTGAAGGTATTGGATGATTTTATGTATGAAATTAAAATGATTCCCCCCATACCTCCCCACAGGTACGCCATTTTCCCGAAAAAGCCGATAGACATATCTCCGGCACTATTGTCCCTATAGCAGGTGACTACCATCAGATCGACACGCTGAATGGATGCTAAATCACCTTTGTTATTTCTATCCAAAAGCCGATTCCCGTCTTGGGCCGCCTTGACGATTTTTTTCAATCCCTCTTCACCGCCTATGGTCGTGCTGATCTCATCGCTGGTGGAGGAACTTTGTAACGCAAAAAATTCTACGGGAAGCTTATAACCGTAGGTATGAACGATCTTCACTTCCGGATTAGAAGAGACTTTTACATATATCAAGTTTGTACCTTCATTTGTTGTTGTGGGAACAGCGTATGATATCCAAGATTGAATAATAAAGTTAAGAGAGGACACAGGGATTTTGCCAACCACACCATAACTTTCGATGAAGATTTTTTTCCTTTATTTATTGCGTCGGAAATCTTTTTCACACCTTCACTCCCTCCAAGTTTGCTCAAGATATTCTCCTTTGATTCTGTGCTTGTGATCGTGGCAAGATCGTAAGGTAGATAATACTCATCGTCCCCGCTTTCCGTAACCTTGCAAGAAAAGGCATATGTATTCGTTTCATCTATTGTACCCGTCATTATTGTGGTGCGAAGTTTTCCTGGGTTGTGGATATAAGATAGTTCTAAGGTAGCTGTCGTTTTCGTGCCCTCTTCTATATAACTACCGTTTACGAGACATGATTTATTACCGATAAAAATTTGATCATTGGTATTTATGGATTGATCGTCACCATAAGCTAATCCATGTGCGATAAGAACATACATTAACCCCTCATCACTCGATACGTCAATGTCTGAAAAATTTACTTTTTTAAACTCTGCTTTAATATCATCTGCGGTAGATGTTTCCGTAAGATTCTCGAACGTATGACTGAAAGAAACTATAATTTTTACTTGCTCTAGTTTTTTCTTATCGCTCTCTGACATCACCTCTTTTCCCCATACGGCTGTACCATCGGAACCCCAACGAAGTATATTGCCTGACGTTCCTCCTGCTGGGATATGTTTATTACCTGATGTCGTAGGGTGAATGTATTTGTTTGCACCTGTAGCTATACTATCTAACTTATTTTTATCCGAGACTGTCATTAGTCCAGGTTTAGAGTAGCTTGCTCCATTAATATAAGATGAACCGCTAGTGCTCCCTCCAGTACTAGGGGATATTCGATGCGTAGAAAATTTAATCCTATCCTCTTCATATTCTATTAGGGGTGGTTCGTCTACGATCTATTCAATTCTTGATAGTTTATTTTTTTCGGTTGTAGTATAATCATTAGCGCTTAATCCTTTTCCGGGTACCTTATCGACCTTGTTCCCCAACGCTGTATTTATAACCTTGTTTTGTACGGGATTCGTACTTGTCGAGCTTAATGAGCTATCAATGGTTATCGAAGACGGGATCTCGGGTAATTGGGATAACGGGACCTTTCCGTTCACAAGATCCGCTTTTGTGGTTAACGCATTATCAACATAAGCCTTTGTTACATCTACTGTTGGAATGGTTGGCTTGTTAAGGATTTGTGACTTACCAGATGTTGCATTCCAGTCGGGGTTGACGTTGGCTTCTGCGTTAGGAGCTATATCTCTAAGTTTGTTTTTCTCAGCCGTGGTATAATCCTCAGTACTTAACCCTTTTCCCGCTACCTTGTCAACCTTGTGTTCTAAGGCTGCATTTATAACCTTATTTTGTACAGGATTTAAGCTAGTCGAGCTTAGCTCACTGTCAATGGTTATCTGAGATGGAATCTCTGGCAACTGGGATAATGGAACCTTGCCGCTGATAAGGTCAGCTTTCTTTAATAGGCTGTCATCTACATATTTCTTGTTTACATCAACTACAGGGATAGTGGGTTTGTTGATGATCATTGATTTTCCAAATGTAGCATCCCAGTCAGGATTTACATTAACCTCTGCTCCTTCTTGGATACCGCTTAGCTTATTTTTCTCTTCCGTGGTATAATCGTTAGAGCTGAGCTGTTTTCCTGGCACTTTCGCTACGTACTTGATGTCGTTTTGCTCGGTTGTGCTGTATTTTGACAAATCAACGGATGTATTTCCGATCAGCTCAAATTTTCCATTTACCCAAATATATTCATCATGGATATTCTTATCTTTTCCATCACCTTTAGGAACAAGATAGATAATTCCCTTTACACCAGAACTAGGTAAGGTTTGTACGATCGATGTATCAAATCCTACTATACAACCGATTTGCTCGTTCGTATATTGCTTGGATTCTTCAAGGGTTGATTTTATTTGTTGCTTGATCTCAGAATCGTCATAAATCGTATCGGTAAACTTAGCGTTGGCAGGAACATTAGATTCTACGGTATGCCCATTGACTGTTTCCGCATTTCCTCCATCTGCGGGTATTGATGTAGGGAAATCCACGATTTGTGCCTTTGTATGACTATGTTCCTTGGGTTCAAACTTGTCGGGTTTATTTTTATGTAATCCTTGGCTCCCTTATCCGCTTGTTCCCAATTAGCCTGGATATGAGCCATAGAGTTAAGAAATTCCTCCTCGGTTCCCTGGTTTCCTTGTTCAAGCCAGGCTTGGTACGTGGATTTTACCGTTAATGTCCAATTAACGCCCTCTTTTGGCTCATTGCCGATGTTTCCGTTCTTCAAGCTTGCCCAAGAACTTCCGTTGTATGATATAATATCTTTTATCTCATAGTTTGTCGCTTTGTTCCATGCGCCTTTATTGACGAATGTGATTTTGCCTAAATCTACTATTGCCATATTTTTGATTATTTGATATTTACGATTAGATGACCATTGTCATCGATCGTCATGTTTTTTATTAAATAGTTACATGTATTGATTGCCAAGAACTCCTTTTGATCTTGTGTTAGTTTGTCAAAATTGATCTTTATCGATTCTGATGGCACGATAACCTTGAAGGCACTGTCTGGTTCCCTATTATATTTCATCTCGATTCCCTTCTCGGTACTTCTTAATATAGGGTAGTCACCACTTACGACCCCGCAATCGAACGTGAGTCCGCTTGAGAACGTGATAATGAGATGCTGGTTCTCCACTATGACATTGGTTATACTGTTGTAGATCTTCGCCTCGTCAATGAACTCGTCGGTATGTCTTATTATTTCGTTTGACTTTTCGTTTGCCTCAAGGTTTCGAACACTAACGAGCCTAGCGCTCATAGGTTGAACAGATACAGGCTTTATGGTGTACCAGTTTTCTTTATTTGTGGTATTGGGTGCCTTATTTATTGAATACCAGCTGCTTGATTGTTTCGTCTTTTTGTTCATTTCCCTAGTTTTAAATACACAACAATATCCTTGTATGCTCTTATCCCGTTAGAGGTCTCAACAGCCACTTTTACCATCCCCGGTTGTATTCCGGTAACAACCCCATTCGTGTTAACGGTAGCTATTGAGTCATTAAGGGACTCATATGTTATCTTTTTATCAGTGGTATTGTCTGGGAAGAAAACCACTGATAGTACCATCTGCTCGCCTACGGCCAACCTATTGTTGTTCGGCATTATCTGGATAGACTTTGCGTTGACAATAAGATCGTTGAATGTTGATGATTCGTCATATGTGGGCCTTTCCACGTTAGGTTTGTCGTTAGGTACATCGTCATGGTTGGTGAACGGAGGGGTAATAACTTTCTTCTTGATCCAATCCGCATATTTATAACTCGATGTTATTTTAAAATATATCTCGTAATCAAGCCAGTAAGCTTGAAGCATATT
>ENA-OQJN01000656-OQJN01000656.1-human-gut-metagenome-genome-assembly--contig:-NODE-656-length-12883-cov-2.725149_pt1 | contig 12883 bp, 13 predicted proteins | sample MGYA00242610_ERZ504777 | MGnify/ENA primary metagenome ERZ504777 (study PRJEB26092, sample SAMD00036350) | human gut metagenome | host: Homo sapiens | study: EMG produced TPA metagenomics assembly of... | reverse complement strand
GAAATATAATTTTACACCGAACGGAGTCGATCTGAACAGTTTCCCGTATAATGTCTGGCGAAGACTTGCGAAGGACAGTCTGTTAGATGACCGGGCAGAGATGTTCCGTCTGGGAGATTCTCAGGGGGAGTACGGACTGCGAAGTGCGATCAGCAGATATTTGTATCAGGCACGGGGAGTGAATGCACATCCGGATCAGATCATTATCGGAGCAGGAAATGACTATCTTCTGATGCTGCTTTCCACAGTGATCGGCCAGAATCATAAAGTAGCTCTGGAAAACCCGACCTACAAGCAGGCATACCGGCTTTTTAAAAGTCTGTCTTATGATGTATGTACAGTGGATATGGATGAGAAAGGAATGAAAGTGGCCGATCTGAAAAGTTCCGGAGCAGATATTGCGTTCGTGATGCCTTCCCATCAGTATCCGCTGGGAATCGTAATGCCCATGAAACGCAGGATGGAACTGCTTAAGTGGGCAGCCAAAGACCCTGCACGCTATATTATCGAGGATGACTATGACAGTGAGTTTCGATACAAAGGGAAGCCTATTCCCGCGCTGCAGGGGTATGACCGATGGGAAAAGGTGATCTATATCGGAACGTTTTCAAAGTCCATCGCGCCTTCGATCCGTGTCAGCTATATGGTGCTTCCTGCGCCGCTTTTAAAGGAGTTTCAGAAAAAAAGCAGTTTTTTAAGTTCTACGGTTTCCAGGGTAGATCAGCTGATTTTACAGAAGTTTATCGAGGACGGACATTATGAAAGGCATCTGAACCGGATCCGGACATTGTACAAGAGCCGTCATGATACGCTGATGGGCTGTTTGAAAACATTTCAGAAAATCTGTACGATATCGGGGGAGAATGCCGGAGTACATATGCTGCTGCATTTTGCCGGTGATATGACAGAAGAAGAATTGATTCGAAAAGCTGCGGAAAAAGGCGTTCGAGTATATGGACTTTCGCAATATTATATCGATCCTCCTGACGGGCTAAAACCGACGATCATGCTGGGATATGCCAATATCAGTGAAGATAAGATGAAAGAAGCAGTAAAATTGCTGGAAGAAGCGTGGAAGTGAGAATATTCATCCGGGTAACCAGCAGCACATGTCTGCGGCGGACGGACTTTGTTCGATAAAGTAAAAACAGGAACTGTTCAAAAGTGGCCAGTTCCTGTTTTGCATTATTCTTCCGATTCAGTATCAGTTGCTTGTGTTTCTTGGGAAGGTTCTTCTTCTGTATCAGCAGTATCGGATGCTGCTTTGTTCAGATGCACATATCCGCGTTCCGATACCGGTTTTAAATCATTGTCCAGATCAAAATCCTCTTCTTCCATATCTTCTGTACAATCATACTCGGAAACTGCGTCACTGTCTTTGCAGAAATAAGCAATGATCAGACCGATCGCAGTACCGACAGCCGCAAGACCAAGAAACCATTTCAAAAACTTTTTCATCGTAAAAATCTCCTTTCCAGCAGATGTTATGAATCGATATCCATTGTAATACTTTTCGCCGTTAATTACAAGACCTTTGAGAGTTACTGTTCACAGTAACTTTTGAGAAGCTGTATTGTGGAGAAATACAAAGTGTGCTACACTGGGGACATTGAAAAAAGCAGGGGTGAAACAAAAAGATGGAACATAAAGCAGTGAAAAAAGCGAAGAAAGGGTTGTTCAGCATTGTTTTTGGCCGTACAGCACTGATCCTTATGCTTGTTCTGATCCAGCTGATCGTTCTGGTTGGAGTGGCAACGATACTGAATGACTATGCCGTCTATGTGTACGGCGGATTTACAGTTCTGGCAGCAGTGATCGTAATTTATATTATCAATGAAAGAGGAAATCCGGCATTTAATATGACCTGGGTACTTTTGATCCTGATTTTTCCGGCATTTGGATGCCTTTTCTATATTTGGGTAAAGTCTCAGCTTGGAACAAGATATATCGGAAAGCGATTGTGTATGCTCCGGCTTGATACAGCAAAATATATGCAGCAGGAGCCTCAGGTGATTGAAGCCTTGCGTGAGAGCAAGCCGGCCAATGCAAACCTTGCGCATTATATGCAGTATCAGCTGAATTTTCCTACTTATCGGAATACACAAGTGCAATATTTTGCATGTGGAGAAGAAAAATTTCCGGTGCTTCTGGAAGAATTGAAGAAGGCGGAAAAATTTATCTTTCTGGAGTATTTTATTGTAGAAGAAGGATATATGTGGGGGTCTGTGCTGGAAATATTAAAAGAAAAAGCAGCCGCGGGCGTAGAGGTACGGTTTATGTATGACGGAATGTGCAGCATTTCGCTGCTTCCGCCCGATTATCCGAAAAAAATCCGTCGGTTCGGGATTCAGTGTAAGATGTTCAGTCCGATCCGGCCGGTACTTTCGACGACACAAAATAACCGGGATCACAGAAAAATCTGTGTGATCGACGGAAAAACAGGATTTACAGGAGGTATCAATCTGGGAGATGAATATATCAACCGGAAAGAACGGTTCGGGTACTGGAAAGATACTGCCGTCATGATCAAGGGGGATGCGGTGCAGAGTCTGACGATGCTGTTTTTGCAGATGTGGAATGTTTCAGAATTAAAAAAAGAGAAATTTGAGCCCTATCTGACGACGATGGCAAAGGAATTAAAACCGGAGACCGGATTTGTGCTCCCCTACGGGGACAGTCCGTACGATCATGAAAACGTAGGGGAGGAAGTGTATGTGCATATTTTGAATCATGCGAAAAAATATGTGCATATTATGACGCCGTATCTGATTTTGGACAACGGCATGCTGGATACACTGACAAGAGCAGCAAAGAGCGGAATTGAAGTCTGCATCATCATGCCGCATATTCCGGATAAATGGTATGCGTTTGCGGTGGCGAAGACATACTATCGGGAATTGATCGAAGCAGGAGTTAATATTTATGAATTTACACCGGGATTTGTGCATGCAAAGGTATTTGTCTCAGATGATGATACGGCAACAGTAGGAACTGTGAACCTGGATTACCGGAGTCTGTATCTGCATTTTGAATGTGGGATCTTTGTGTATGACAATCCGGTGGTACATAAAATTGAAAAAGATTTTCAGGAAACACTGAAAAAGAGCTGTAAAGTTACAGCGTCAGATATCGGAAATACCGGTATTTTTATGCGGATCTGCGGAAGAGTGCTGCGTCTGATCGCACCTCTGATGTAGAAAAAGAAAAAGTGTTTTACAGAATGAGAAAAAGTATAGTATAATTCATAGGGCAGTGATTCATAAGAACTGCTAATTAAGAGTTAAAAGCGATGAATACGCAGGAGGATTTGAGATGGTAAAAGCAGTAGTAGGAGCTAACTGGGGCGATGAAGGAAAGGGCAAGATTACAGATATGCTCGGAAAAGAAGCCGATATCATTGTCCGTTTTCAGGGTGGAGCGAATGCAGGACATACCATTGTAAATGATTATGGAAAATTTGCGCTGCACACTTTGCCGTCAGGAGTATTCTATGACCATACGACCAGCATTATCGGAAACGGTGTGGCGCTGGATATTCCGAGATTGTTCGGAGAGGTGCAGCAGATTGTAAAACAGGGCGTACCGCAGCCAAAACTTCTTGTTTCTGACAGAGCACAGATCGTGATGTCTTATCACAAGAATTTTGATGCTTACGAGGAAGAGCGTCTTGGAGGCAAGTCTTTTGGTTCTACAAAATCAGGAATTGCGCCGTTTTATTCCGATAAATATGCAAAGATCGGATTCCAGGTGAGCGAATTATTTGATGACGAGCTTCTGAAAGAAAAAGTGGTTCGCGTTGCAGAGCAGAAGAATGTGATTCTGGAGCACTTATACCATAAACCGTTGATCAATCCTGACGACTTATATAAAGAACTGACAGAGTACAGAGACATGGTAGCACCATTTGTATGTGATGTTTCTCTGTATCTGCACAATGCAATCAAAGAAGGCAAAGAGATTCTTCTGGAAGGACAGCTCGGTTCTCTGAAAGATCCGGATCACGGAATTTATCCGATGGTAACATCTTCTTCCACACTGGCGGCATACGGTGCGATCGGAGCGGGAATCCCTCCGTATGAGATCAAACAGATCATCACAGTATGCAAGGCATACTCCAGTGCAGTAGGAGCAGGTGCATTTGTCAGCGAGATTTTCGGCGAGGAAGCTGATGAGCTGAGACGCCGCGGAGGAGACGGCGGTGAATTCGGAGCGACAACAGGACGTCCGAGACGTATGGGATGGTTTGACTGTGTTGCTTCCAAATACGGATGCAGGATGCAGGGGACGACAGATGTAGCGTTTACAGTTCTGGATGTACTTGGATATCTGGATGAGATTCCGGTATGTGTAGGCTATGAGATCAATGGAGAAGTGACAACAGAGTTCCCTGTAACACATCTCCTGGAAAAAGCAAAACCGGTATTGAAGACACTTCCGGGATGGAAATGTGATATCCGCGGAATCAAGACATACGAAGAACTGCCGGAGAACTGCAGAAAGTATATTGAATTTATTGAAGAACAGATTGGATATCCGATCACAATGGTCAGCAACGGACCGGGAAGAGACGATATCATTTATCGCAAAAGATAAAAAGGTGAACGAAGGTGTTCCGTATCTGCCAGCAAAAGCTGGCAGCGGAGCATCTTTTTTTGTGAAAAAATGTTAAGAGATTTTTATGAAAAACTTTAGAAATCAGCCACATCGGCGTCACAATTTGACAGTAGGATAAAAGAGTGTCAGGGGACAAAAAAAGTTCTGTCAAGCAGGCAGAAAAATGACATATTTCAGAGGGCAGTATCATAAAATAATAAGGCTGAGGCCGGAAAAAGGAGGTATTTTATGCGTCAGAATAGTATACAGAACAGATTACAGATGATATCGATGGAAGAATACCTGGAGAAAAGACAGAAAATTCGAGAGACCGAAAGAAAAAGAGACAAAAAAACAGTCTGCAGGCAGCAGGAACTGGATGCTGCCGTTGCGATGGCAGAGCTGTATGTTTAACAGAAGAACATTACTCGTTCGAGTCGGAGTCATCCGTATGAGATGTACGGGAAAAGAGTGTATAGATATATAACAGTACAGGCAGTAGGATCGTGGCGGCAATGGCAGCCATCAGAAGCTTCTGAGAGACAACGCTGTCTATAAAAGCAAAGATGAGTGTGCTGACGTAAAGAAGAACCAGCAGGATTGCTCCGATCAGTGCCATGATACGTTTTGATTTCTTCATATTAGATTCCTTTCTTTTATCTTTTTATAAATCTGCCGGAGCATCTTTTTGCTCCGGCAGATTTATTATATACAAAAGATAGAAAGATTGCAATATAGCGGTAAAATTAGTAGTTTACTGACAGAGAAAAGTGTTATATAATAGAACCACGATTGAATTTCTAAGAAAAAGGAGTTTTTACAATGAGTGAAAAATGTTTATTAGATCAATGGAGAGATATGGCATACGACAGAGAACTGTCCAAAGAGCAGTTAGAGAAGTTCTGGGGTCGTTATTTCAGCATTGAAAGAGGAATTTATGAGCAGCTTTTGACAGAGCCTGATGTAGAAGTGAAAGGTACGGTCAAAGAGCTGGCTGAAAAATATGGACAGGAAGTTCTGACAATGGTAGGATTTCTGGATGGAATCAACGACAGTCTGAAAGTGCCGAATCCGATTGAGACGATGACAGAGGATACGGAAGTGAATCCTGATCTTTTGACAAAGAGTCCTGTTATACAAAAAATATAGATGATGCAAAAGCAGACTGGTTATATGAACTGCCACAGTGGAATGCTATTTTTGACGAAGAAAAGAAAAAACAGTTATACCGTGAGCAGAAACAGTCCGGTACGATCCGCAAAGGAAAGAAAATCGGAAGAAATGATCCATGTCCATGCGGAAGTGGTAAAAAAATATAAAATGTGCTGTGGAAGAAATGCATAGCAGTATATCGTATGAGAGGGAGCTCGGATGAGTCTCCCTTTTATGTTTCGAAAAAAGAACAGGAGATGAGCATGGAAATTTATTTGATCACGGCAGGGGCGCTGTTTCTCTTTTATTATGGAATCCTCTGTTTCTATACCGGAAAATGGGACTCTACGTTTGCCAGATTCTGGCTGGTGGCGGGGATCGGGCACTTTTTGATGATTCCTGCGACAAAAGAAGAAGTGACGCGAAAGCTTTTGTTCTTCTGTGTGGCGGGAATATGGATCCTTTTTCTTGCGGTGGAGTTTTTTATTGTACGTGCCATGAGGCCTGGAAGAAAGAAGAACTGCCGGTATCTGATCGTGCTTGGTGCGCAGGTCCGGGGAGAGCGGATCACAGATTCATTAAAGAGAAGACTGGATGCTGCTTTATTGTATCATCAGGTCTGTCCTTCGGTGAAGATCATCGTATCCGGCGGTCAGGGAAAAGGTGAGGATGTTTCAGAGGCTTATGCGATGGTACAATATTTGCGGGAACATGAGGTAAAAGACGAGCAGATCATGTTGGAGGATCAGTCGCGGACGACGAGGGAAAACCTGCGGTTTAGCAAAGCTTATCTGGAGGAGTTGAAAACACCGGTTGGAATTGTGACAAATAATTTTCACTTGTTTCGGGCACTTTTGATCGGACGAAGTGAAGGGTATGAGAACCTGACGGGAATTGCGGCAGGATGTAACCGGATTTTGTTTTGAACTATATGGTACGGGAGTTTTTTGCGGTTGTGTGGCTGTGGATTCAGAGAGGAAAAAAGAATCTGGTTGACAAAACAAAAAGTGATGTTATAATGAGGATTAGGTTGAGAATATAATATTTCAATACAATGACGAGACGAGTAGGATGTGGAAGAAGACAGAGAAGGGAGTCGCAGGCTGGAAGCTCCCGCTTACGGAAGCATTTGAAAACTACCTCTGAGTGGCTGAAAACAGCCCGGTGATCCCGTTATCATCACAAATGAGTGGTTCCGGTATTTAATACCGGTTCAAACAGGGTGGAACCGCGAGTATGATCTCGCCCCTTTTTGCAGGATATGCAAAAAGGGGCGTTTTTTAATTCTGAGGTCTCGTGGTTGTGCAGTAAGAGAAAGGAGCCAGAAAGATGGAGTGTAATTCGAATTATCGTATTTTGAATAACCAGGTCAAGATTCCGTGTGCTGCATTTGGAACTTATAAAGCCGCAGAAGGAAACAGCGCGGATATCATCGGTACTGCAATTCGTGCCGGATACAGGCATTTTGATACGGCTTCTGTTTACGGCACGGAGAAATATGTGGCAGAGGCTATTGAAAAGAGCAGGATTCCAAGGCAGGAATTTTTTTTGACATCCAAGGTCTGGAAAGAGGATATGGGATATGAACAGACAAAGGCTGCATTTGCGAAAACCTTAGAGCAGCTTAACACAGATTATCTGGATTTGTATCTGATCCACTGGCCACGGCCCACGTTGGACTGCAAAAACTGGAAGGAACTGGATTTAGAGAGCTGGAGAGCAATGGAAGAATTGTATCATGCAGGAAAGATCCGCGCCATTGGGGTGAGCAATTTTCTGCCGCACCACATTGAGAACCTGATGCAGAATGCCAAGGTGACTCCGGCGGTCGATCAGTTGGAATATCATCCTGGATATACACAACAGGCAGCAGTAGACTATTGCAGAAAGAACCAGATTCTTGTGGAGGCATGGAGTCCGATCGGACGAAGACGAGTGTTCGAAGAGCCGCTGATTCTTGAGTTGTCTGAGAAGTATCATGTATCACCGGCACAGATCTGTTTGCGGTTTGCACTGCAGAATGGCGTGATACCAATGCCGAAATCCTCATCCATGGAGCGGATGAAAGAAAATCAGGATATCTTCTCATTTGAGATATCCACAGAAGATATGTATCGTCTGGAGACAATGCCTCAGATTGGATGGTCCGGAGAGCATCCGGACAGAGAACGGGTTTATTTTTAAAATCCGGCGAGGCAAAAAGAAGAGAAAAGGAGAGAGATTATGAAGATTATATTAAAAGACGGTTCCTTTAAGGAATATGAAAACAGCAAATCAGTGATTGAAATCGCAGCAGACATCAGCGAAGGACTTGCAAGAGTGGCGACAGCAGGAGAAATCGACGGAGAAGTGGTAGATTTGAGAACGGTGGTAGACAAAGACTGTGAACTCAATATCCTGACATTCAATGATGAAAAAGGAAAAGGTGCGTTCCGTCACACAGCCTCTCATATCATGGCACAGGCTGTGAAGAGATTATATCCGGAGACAAAACTGGCGATCGGACCATCTGTTGCAGACGGATTTTACTATGATGTAGACAGAGAGACACCGTTTACAGCAGATGATCTGGAAAAGATTGAGAAAGAGATGAAAAAGATCGTAAAAGAGAATCTCCCGATCGAGCAGTTTACAAAGCCTAGAAATGAAGCAATCGAATATTTCAAAGAAAAAGAAGAACCATATAAAGTAGAACTGATCGAAGACCTTCCGGAAGATGAGACAATCAGCTTCTATTCTCAGGGAGAGTTTACAGATTTGTGTGCAGGTCCTCACCTGATGAGTACAAAATATGTCAAAGCATTTAAGCTCACAAGCCTTGCAGGTGCATACTGGAGAGGAAGCGAGAAAAATAAAATGCTGCAGAGAATCTACGGAACTGCATTCCCGAAAAAAGCAGAGCTGGAAGAATATCTGAACATGTTGGAAGAAGCGAAAAAACGTGATCACAGAAAACTCGGAAAAGAACTGGGACTCTTTATGATGAGAGACGAAGGACCGGGATTCCCGTTCTTCCTTCCAAACGGAATGGTACTCAAAAACGTTCTTTTGGATTACTGGAGAGAGATTCACAGAAAAGCCGGATATGTGGAGATTTCAACTCCGGTTATGTTAAGCCGTCATCTCTGGGAGACATCGGGACACTGGGATCATTACAAAGAGAATATGTATACAACTGTGATCGATGAGGAAGACTTTGCAATCAAACCGATGAACTGTCCGGGAGGAATCCTGGCATATCAGGCGGAGCCGCGTTCCTACAGAGATCTTCCGATCCGTATGGGAGAGCTGGGACTGGTTCACCGTCATGAAAAATCAGGACAGCTTCATGGTCTGATGAGAGTGCGCTGCTTCACACAGGATGATGCGCATATCTTTATGACACCGGATCAGATCAAGGACGAGATCAAAGGCGTTGCAGGACTGATCAATGAAGTTTACAGTCTGTTTGGATTTAAATATCATGTAGAATTGTCCACACGTCCGGAAGACAGTATGGGAAGTGACGAAGATTGGGAAATGGCAACAGACGCACTTCGCGGTGCGCTGGATGATCTGGGACTTCCGTATGTAGTCAATGAAGGAGACGGAGCATTCTACGGACCGAAGATTGACTTCCATCTGGAAGATTCCATCGGAAGAACATGGCAGTGTGGAACAATCCAGCTTGACTTCCAGCTTCCACTTCGTTTTGAACTGGAATACACAGGAGCAGACGGAGAAAAACACAGACCAATCATGATCCATCGCGTTGTATTTGGTTCCATCGAGCGGTTTATCGGAATCCTGATCGAGCACTTTGCCGGAGCATTCCCGACATGGCTTGCACCGGTTCAGGTAAAAGTACTGCCGATCTCTGATAAATATCTGGAATATGGACAGAGTGTTCTGGATCAGTTGAATGCAGCCGGAATCCGTGCCGAGATCGACACACGTGCCGAGAAGATCGGATATAAGATCCGCGAAGCACAGATGAAGAAGATCCCGTACATGCTGGTTGTGGGAGCAAAAGAAGAGGAAGAGAAAAAGGTTTCTGTAAGAAGTCGATTTGCAGGAGATGAAGGACAGAAAGGTCTGGAAGAATTTATTGCTGCAATCATGGAAGAGACTGCAAAAAAAGAAATCCGTGAAGTGACAAAAAGAAGAAAAATAAATTTTTTTGAAAATCCGGATAAAAGAATTGGAAATGGGCATGATGATACTGATTTTGTAAATAAAAAGGAGGTATTATCATGCCAGAATTAAAATGTACAGTACAGACATGTATGCACAATCAGGATTTCCTCTGCCGTCTGGATTCCATCCAGGTAGGTGGTTCTCAGGCAAAGGCTTCAAAGGAGACCTGCTGTGACAGCTTTGAGGAGCGAAAAACACAGGGGATGGAAAATTCCTATACGAACGCATATGGAAACCATGCGACAGCGCCTTCGGATCGTTGCGGAATCGATTGTAAAGCAACTGACTGCATGTACAATGAACAGTGTAAATGTGAAGCGGGAAAGGTCAGCGTGGAAGGTTCCTGTGCGTGTCATAAGGACGGCACAGAGTGCGCCACATTTCAGTGCAGATAGGAAGTGAAAGAGAAGAAGCGGTGCTTGGCTTTATGGCCGGGCATCGCTTTTTTGAAGGTTGACGGTCTTCCTGTTACAGGGGTATAATGGAAATACTTGCAAAACCAGAAAGGAATGAGATACATATATGAACAGAGAGGAAGAAAAACCTGAAAAAGAGGGGAAAAAGGAGAATGACTATTATACGTCGCAGCCTTCATTTGGAAGCAAAAAGACATCCAGATTCTGGCATCAGATCAGCAGGGACGTACGGATATTTGTGGTGATCGCAGCCTGCATCGTGTTTTATTTTGCATTATTGCGCATGACAAATATTTCGGAAGTTTTTGGGAAAATATACCAGGTGTTAAAGCCGATTATTTATGGTCTTGTCATTGCGTATTTGCTCAACCCGATTGTAAAGCTGGTGGATACGCATTTTGAACCCTGGATCAAGAGAAAATTTCCACGCATTAAGAATGCGGGCGGCATTTCCAGAGGGGCAGGAATTTTGCTTGCAATCGTTGTAATGTTTGCGTTAATCGTGGCGTTGTGCAATATGATGATACCGGAACTCTACCGCAGTATAAGAGATATGATCCTTACTGTGCCGAGCCAGCTGAATCGTTTTATCGGGAAGATGACAGAGGTGATGAGTACAGATCAATCGACTATTGGACAGATGGCAGAGGCAGTCCTCAAAGAAGCAAGTGATGCACTGCAGACATGGATGCGTACAGACCTTCTCAATCAGGTCAATGTACTGATGTCGAATCTGACAGTGGGAGTGATCAACGTTGTCAAGGAATTGTGCTATGTACTGATCGGAGTGATCGTATCTGTTTATGTGCTGTTCAGTAAGGAGAAGTTTGCAAGCCAGTGCAAGAAGCTTGTATATGCCATCATGCGTCCGTCAAGAGCGAATATGGTGCTTCATCTGACGATCAAGAGCAACGAGATCTTCGGCGGTTTTATTATCGGAAAGATCATTGATTCTGCGATCATCGGAGTATTGTGTTTTGTCGGACTTTCCATTTTGGATATGCCGTATACGATGCTTGTGAGCGTGATCGTAGGAGTAACCAATGTGATTCCGTTTTTCGGTACCATATATCGGAGCAATTCCAAGCGCCGTCCTGATTTTGTTGTCAGATCCGAAGATGGGAATCTATTTTATTATTTTTGTATTTCTTCTGCAGCAGCTGGATGGGAATATCATCGGACCAAAAGATTTTGGGGGATTCTACGGGATTGTCTGCATTCTGGGTGGTATTTTCGATTTTGTTTGGCGGAGGAATGTTTGGATTTGTGGGAATGATTTTGGGAGTTCCTACATTTGCAGTCATCTATTATATTGTAAAAATGCTGGTGAACCATCAGCTGGAAAATCATACGCTGCCTACAGATACCGGTGCGTACGACCAGTTCGGTTATGTAAATAATGAAGGCGAGTATGCAAGAGTTGATGAGGCGACAGAAAAGAAAGAAGAAAAAGGGGAATAAATTATGCCAATACGTGTACAGAACGACCTTCCGGTAAAAGAGATACTGGAGCATGAAAATATATTTGTAATGGACGAATACCGGGCAGCACATCAGGATATCCGTCCGATCAAGATCGGGCTTTTAAATCTGATGCCGTTAAAGGAGGATACAGAGCTGCAGATACTGCGGTCTCTCTCGAACACACCGCTTCAGGTGGATGTTGTATTTGTCCGTGTATCAGGACATGTATCGAAAAATACATCCACCAGTCATCTGCATAAGTTTTATCAGTCTTTTGAAGAGATCAAGGAGCAGAAGTTTGATGGATTTATCATTACAGGAGCTCCGGTGGAACAGATTCCGTTTGAAGATGTGGATTACTGGGATGAGTTGAAAGAGATCATGGAGTGGACGAAGACGCATGTGACTTCCACGCTGCATTTGTGCTGGGGTGCACAGGCGGGGATTTATTATCACTATGGGATTGATAAGACACAGCTTCCAGAGAAAATGTTCGGTGTATTTAAGCATCATGTGAGAAACAGAAGAATCCCGCTTGTGCGTGGATTTGATGATGCGTTTTATGCGCCTCATTCCCGGCATACGGAGATTCCGTTGGAACAGGTGGAGGCAGATGAGAGACTGACGATACTGGCAGATTCCAAAGAGGCGGGGCTTTTCCTCTGTATGGCAGAGGAAGGTCGTCAGATTTTTGTGATGGGACATCCGGAATATGACAGAATGACATTGGATGCGGAATATAAGAGGGATTTGAGCAAAGGTCTGGATATTCAGATGCCGGTGAATTATTATCCGGACAACGATCCGGATCAGAAACCGGAACTGATCTGGAGATCTCATGCAAATAACATTTATACGAACTGGCTGAATTATTATGTATATCAGACAACGCCGTATGATCTGGAGGGGACACCGTTTTAAGGAGGAATCAGAGAGAGGAACGAAGAGAATGAGAAAAAGAAATGTGAGGGGGATTTGTGCTTTTTTATGCACCATCCTTTTGGGTAGTGTCTGATTCCGGTCGGGGAGGGTACAGGCTCAGCGTGCGCTGGATGTGGCAAGAGAGAGGGCGTATCAGCTTG
>ENA-OQJN01000653-OQJN01000653.1-human-gut-metagenome-genome-assembly--contig:-NODE-653-length-12950-cov-3.062388_pt1 | contig 12950 bp, 15 predicted proteins | sample MGYA00242610_ERZ504777 | MGnify/ENA primary metagenome ERZ504777 (study PRJEB26092, sample SAMD00036350) | human gut metagenome | host: Homo sapiens | study: EMG produced TPA metagenomics assembly of... | reverse complement strand
GGAGAGTACACGGGAATTGACCTGCCGGGAGAGGCGTCCACAGAAATCTGATCTTTACTGCAGAGAATATGGGGGAGACAGATCTTGCAACGTCTTCCTTTGGGCAGAGTTTCAATGTAACGATGACACAGATGGTGTCGGCATTTTCTTCTCTGATCAATGGCGGGTATTATTATCAGCCTCATGTGGTGAAGCAGATTCAGGATGAAAACGGAAACGTGATTGAAACAAACGATCCGACTTTGCTTCGAAAAACGGTATCAAAACAGACTTCTGACCGTGTCAAAGAAGCGCTTCGCGCGGTAATGACAGACGGAACCGGAGTTCCGGCAAATGTAGAGGGATACGACATTGGCGGAAAAACCGGAACAGCGGAGAAGCTTCCGCGAGGGAATGGAGACTATCTGCTTTCTTTTATTGGATATGCACCACAGGAAAATCCGGAAGTTGTGATCTATGTGGTCATCGATGAGCCAAATGTGGAAAATCAGGAATTAAGTTCGTATGTTCTGGAGCTGTCACAGAAGATCATGGCGGAAGCATTTCCATATCTGAACATTACAAGAAACGGGGATGCACTGCCAGAGGACAGCGGTGTAAGAGAAGACGTACAGCAGGATTTCGATGAGAACTTCGAAGATACCTACAGTAATCAGGATGGCGCCTATATCGATCCGAACTACCAGCCGGATTATGATAGCTGGGCAACCTCTCCGGAATCATCGGAAACAACAGAATAAAACAGGAATAACCTTACAGAAGAGAAAATATGTTGTATAAAGTCTTCTGTAAGGTTTTTTTATGAAAAATAAAACGTATCATAAAAAGAAAATTCTGGTAGTGTTTACCTGCGCGTTTCTGATTTTGACAGGTTTGATCGGGCGACTGGTCTATCTGATGGTGTTTGATGCCGAGTATTATCAGAAACGAGCCGAGGATCTGCATAAACGGGAACGTAAGATCAAGGCAGCCAGAGGAGAAATCGTGGATCGAAATGGCGTTGTGCTTGCTACAAACAAAACAGTGTGTACGATTTCTGTGATCCACAGTCAGATCAAGGAACCCGAACGGGTGACGGAAATTCTCGCAAAAGAGCTTGAAATGGATCAGGCAGAGGTGAGAAAGCGAGTGGAGAAGGTCTCTTCCATGGAAAAAGTAAAAACCAACGTGGAAAAAGAAGTGGGAGATAAGATCCGGGAGTATAATCTGGATGGAGTCAAGGTGGATGAAGACTATAAGCGATATTATCCGTATGACAGCCTGGCATCCAAGGTGCTTGGATTCACAGGAGGAGACAATCAGGGGATCATTGGTCTGGAAGTGAAATATGAAGAGACATTAAAAGGCAGCAACGGAACCATTCTCACGACAACGGATGCAAGAGGAATCGAACTGGATGCGGTCGCGGAAGGCCGGATCGAGCCTGTGGCCGGCAAAACGCTGGAGATCAGTATGGATTATAATATTCAAAAATATTGTGAGCAGGCGGCTGAAAAAGTCATGCGGGAAAAACAGGCGGACGGAGTGTCGATTTTACTGATGAATCCGCAAAACGGAGAAATTCTGTCTATGGTCAATGTGCCGGAATTTAATCTCAATGATCCGTTTGAATTGAATACAGGAGAAGAACTGGAAGGAGAAAAATTGCAGGATGCGTTAAATGCAATGTGGAGAAATCGATGTATCAATGATACGTATGAGCCGGGATCCACATTTAAGATCATTACGTCTGCAGCCTGCCTGGAAGAGGGAGTCGTGACACCTGAGGATACCTTTTCCTGTCCGGGATACCGCATGGTAGAAGACAGAAGAATCCGGTGTCACAAAGTGGGCGGACATGGCAGTGAAACCTTTGTTCAGGGAATTCAGAATTCCTGCAACCCGGTGTTTATCGATATTGGTCTGCGTCTCGGAGCAGAGCGGTTTTATGACTATTTTCAGCAATTCGGACTTCTGGATCTGACGGGAATCGATCTGCCGGGAGAGGCGGGAACCATTATGCATCAGGTGGAAAATATCGGTCTGGTGGAGCTTGCCACCATCAGTTTTGGACAGTCATTTCAAGTTACGCCGGTTCAGATGGCAGTGACAGTCAGTTCCATTATCAATGGAGGGCGAAGAGTTACCCCGCATTTCGGAAAAGCCGTTCTTGACAGGGAAGGAAATGTGCTGGAAACATTGTCCTATGAAGAAAGATCAGGTGTGGTATCAGAGAAAACATCGAAAACGATGCAGACACTTTTGGAGGGAGTTGTTGCCAATGGGTCCGGGAAAAATGCATATATCGAAGGATATTCCATCGGCGGAAAGACAGCCACCTCTCAGACACTGCCGCGAAGTGCGAATAAGTACATTTCTTCCTTTATCGGATTTGCACCGGCAGAGGATCCGCAGGTACTGGGAATGGTGGTGATCCATAATCCGCAGGGGATTTATTATGGAGGAACGATCGCCGCACCGGTCCTTCGCAGTATTTTTGACAATGTCCTTCCATATCTCGGGATTGAAAAACAGTAGGTAATGCGGTATACTAATTGAGATATTGAAACAAAAGAGATGAAGAGGTGGAAGTATGAGTTATCATGTAGTAATACCGGTATTGGTATCGTTTGCTTTGAGCCTGGTGCTCGGACCGATCGTAATACCATTCCTTAGAAAACTGAAAATGGGACAGACAGAACGGGAAGAGGGAGTACAGTCTCATTTGAAGAAGGCAGGAACGCCGACCATGGGAGGAATTATCATTTCTGGCCAGTGTCGTTATCACGTCCCTGTTTTATGTAAAAGATTATCCGAAAGTGATTCCGATCCTGTTTCTGACGCTTGGTTTTGGTCTGATTGGATTTCTGGATGATTATCTGAAGGTTGTGATGAAACGTTCAGACGGTCTGTATCCGAAACAGAAGATGGCACTCCAGCTGGTGGTGACAGCAATTTTTGCATATTACGTGTTTAAAGTGGCAGACATTCCGATGTCTATGCTGATTCCGTTTTCCGGTGGAAAATACTGGGATATCGGCTGGCTGGCAGTTCCGCTTTTATTTATTGCAGTGATCGGTACTGTAAACGGAACGAATTTTACAGACGGACTGGACGGACTGGCATCCAGCGTGACGGTTCTGGTAGCTACGTTCTTTACGGTGGTTGCTATTGGAACAAAGAGCGGAGTAGAGCCGATCACCTGTGCGGTTGTAGGTGCGCTCCTTGGATTTTTATTGTTTAATGTATATCCTGCGAGTGTGTTTATGGGAGACACCGGTTCTCTTGCACTGGGCGGTTTCGTGGCAGGAACGGCGTATATGATGCAGATGCCGTTGTTTATCATTATTGTAGGGCTGATCTATCTGGTGGAAGTGGCATCGGTGATGATCCAGGTTACATATTTTAAGAAGACCGGTGGAAAGCGTTTCTTTAAAATGGCACCGATCCATCATCATTTTGAATTGTGCGGCTGGTCAGAGACAAGAGTTGTGGCAGTATTTTCAATTGTGACTGCACTGCTCTGTCTGATCGCATTAATGGGGGTATAGACATGAAGTTTAAAGACAAAAAAGTACTGGTGTTTGGTTCCGGTATCAGTGGTGTTTCTGCTGCGGCTCTGCTGCTGCAGGAAGGTGCAGAAGTCGTATTGTATGATGGGAATGACAGGTTGGATGCGGCAGGAATCAAAGAACAGATCGAAGGACAGGCAAAGGGGAGCGTAAGCGTTGTTCTCGGAGCATTTCCCGAGGCGCTTCTTTCAGAGCTTTCTCTGGTTGTGATGAGTCCGGGTGTTCCGACAGATTTACCATCGGTGAATCAGATGCGGGATGCAGGGATTCCGATCTGGGGTGAAATTGAACTGGCATATGTCCTTGGTAAAGGGGATGTGCTGGCGATCACCGGAACAAATGGAAAGACGACCACGACAGCACTGCTTGGTGCAATCATGAAAAATTTCCGGGAAAGCACATTTGTTGTAGGCAATATCGGCAATCCTTACACGAGCGTTGTGCGGGAGACAAAGGATGATTCTGTTATTGTGGCAGAGATGAGCAGTTTTCAGCTTGAGACGATTCACACATTCTGTCCCAAAGTCAGTGCGATCTTGAATATTACGCCGGATCATCTGAACCGCCATCACACGATGGAAGCTTATATCGAAGCCAAAGAGCAGATTGCAAAAACCAGACAGAAGAAGATGTCTGTGTTTTGAATTATGAGGATGATGTGACCAGAAAATTCGGAGAAAGAGTCAAAGCGCAGGTGATTTATTTTTCCAGCCGCCGCAGACTGGAAAAAGGAATTTATCTGGAAGATGGCAATATCATCTATTGCAGAGAAAATCCGGAGAAAGTCTGTCATGTGGATGAATTAAAACTGCTTGGAATGCATAATTATGAAAATGTAATGGCAGCTGTGGCTATGGCGGCAGCGTATCACGTTCCGATGGAGATCATCCGTAAGACCATTCGGGAATTTACGGCAGTGGAACATCGGATCGAGTTTGTGGCAGAAAAGAACGGGGGTTGCATATTACAACGACTCCAAAGGCACAAATCCGGATGCCGCGATCAAAGGAATCCAGGCAATGAACAGGCCTACATTTTTGATCGGCGGAGGATATGACAAGGATTCTTCTTATGATGAGTGGATTCAGTCTTTTGACGGTAGGTAAAAAAACTGGTAGCTTCTCGGAGCGACAAAAGAGAAGATCAATGAGACGGCAAAAAGGCTGGGATTTACAGATACGATTCTTGCAGATACGTTTGAAGAGGCGGTCAATATCTGTGTAGAACAGGCAGAACCCGGAGATGCAGTTCTTTTGTCTCCGGCGTGTGCAAGCTGGGGAATGTTTAAGAATTATGAAGAACGCGGAGATAAATTCAAAGAACTTGTAAATCAATTATAAGGAGTGGATCTGCATTGAAGCATCCGGCAAAAAAGCAGCGGTATGATTATACTCTGCTTGTGGTGGTATTGCTCCTGGTCGGGATTGGTCTGATACTGCTATACAGTACCAGCGCCTATAATGGCCGGGTAAAGTTCCATGATTCTTTTTACTATTTGAAAAAGCAGGGATTTGCGACAGCGTTGGGACTGGCAGGCATGTTTATTGTGGCAGGGATCGACTATCACAGGTGGATTCCTTTTGCAAAGCTTGGATATGTCACTGCAATCGTTCTGTCTGTAGCAGTCATGTTTATAGGAGATGAGTACAATGGGTCCAAAAGATGGCTTTCTTTGGGACCCATTTCTTTTCAGCCGTCTGAGTTTGCGAAAGTGGCAGTCATTTTATATTTGTCCTGCGTAATCTCAAACCAGGCAAGAAAGATGGAAAAATTTACAACACTTGTCAAAGTTATGCTGCCAGTTCTTCCTGTGGTAGGCCTGGTAGGTGCAAGTAATCTAAGTACGGCCATTATTATCCTGGGAATTGCGGCAGCACTTGTTTTTGTGGCAAGTCCGAAGTATGCCCAGTTTCTTGGAATGGGTGCGGCAGCGGCAGGGTTTATGGGGATATTTCTGGCACTGGAAAGTTATCGTCTGGAGAGACTTGCAATCTGGAGAAATCCGGAAAAGTATGAAAAAGGGTACCAGACACTGCAGGGACTTTATGCCATCGGTTCCGGAGGGCTGTTTGGAAGAGGGCTTGGAAAAAGCGTACAGAAGTTGGGATTTCTGCCGGAAGCCCAGAATGATATGATTTTTTCTATCATCTGTGAAGAACTGGGACTGGTCGGAGCAAGCCTGATCATTTTATTGTTTCTGATTCTGATCTGGCGCTTTTTTGTGATCGCAACACATGCGAAGGATCTGACCGGTGCCTTGATCGCAACAGGAGCGATGGCGCATATGATGATTCAGGTGATCTTGAATATTGCGGTTGTGACGAACAGTATTCCCAATACCGGGATCACGCTCCCCTTTATCAGCTATGGGGGAACTTCGGTGGTATTTCTGCTGTTGGAAATGGGGCTTGTGTTAAGTGTGTCTAATTTGGTAGAATAAGCAGAGAAAGAAAAGGAGGAAGCCTTATGAAACAAAAGAAAAAGAAGATTCGAATGGCGGCACTGATTACAGTCCTGTCGGTACTTGTGTTATTTTTGCGGTATTTCTTCTGTTTCAGACAAGGAAGATCGAGGTGACCGGAAACCAGTACTGTCAGGACGAAGAACTGGTAAAATGGGTTCAAAAAGACAAGTATGCATTCAACTCCATCTATATCTGGTGGAAGTATAATTATGGAGATGTGACAAAGCCGGCAGCGATCGAATCCGTGAAAGTTTCAATTAAAAACCCATGGACGGTCGTGATGAAGGTAAAAGAGAAGGAGTTTCTTGGTTATTTTGATTACCAGGGAGAGTTTTTGTATTTTGATGAGGACGGAACAGCTGCGTTAAAGACAACGGAAGTGATTCCCGGGGCGCCGTTTATCGAGGGATTGGAGCTTAATACCAAAAAAGTGAAAATGAACAAAAAACTCCCGGTCACAGATCAGGATATTTTTGAACGTATCGTGGAGGTGACAAGACTTTCCAACAAATATGAACTTTCTTCCGACCGGCTTACCTGCAGTGACGGAGGAGTCAATCTGATTTTCGGAGTGGTCACAGTGCAGCTGGGAAAAGGAAACTATGAGATGAAGATCGCACAGATTTCGCCGATCCTTGAGAAGCTTAATGAAAAGTTTGCGGGGCAGGCAGGTGTACTGCACCTGGAGAATTATGAAACGTCCGGTACTTCCGTGCGTTTTGTACCGGAGAAAGCAGCGGAAACAGAAGCAGATGAGGGCCAGGACGCCGGACAGACGGACGAAAATCAGTCAGGAGAATCTGAAGCTGCACAGACGGATCAGACATCTGCAGCAGGAACCGGTGAAGGAGAAACAACTGAATAAAAAAACATAAAATACACAAAAATCTATTGATTATTTGCGTGAAAGACTATATTATATACTTATTGAATTCTATTGTTCATACATATTTATGATGGGATGTATAAAATAAGTTGATAGGACGACGAAGGAGGAACTACCCTTGTTAGAGATTAAGACAAACGAATCAGAAGCAGCTGCAAGAATTATTGTTGTCGGAGTCGGCGGAGGCGGTAACAACGCGGTAAACCGTATGATCGATGAGCAGATTGCAGGTGTAGAATTTATAGCAGTGAATACAGATAAACAGGCACTGCAGTTATGCAAAGCACCAACATTGATGCAGATTGGCGAGAAGCTTACAAAAGGACTTGGTGCGGGAGCACAGCCTGAAGTAGGTGAGAAAGCAGCAGAGGAGAGTGCAGAAGAGATTTCCGCAGCACTCAAAGGCGCTGACATGGTATTTGTCACCTGTGGTATGGGTGGTGGAACCGGAACAGGAGCAGCTCCTGTAGTCGCACGTATCGCAAAAGAGCAGGGCGCACTGACAGTTGCAGTTGTGACAAAGCCGTTCCGTTTTGAATCACGTACAAGAATGGCGAATGCACTGGCTGGTATTGATAAATTAAAAGAGAATGTAGACACGATGATCGTGATTCCGAATGATAAACTTCTGGAAGTAGTAGATCGCAGAACGACAATGCCGGAAGCATTGAAGAAAGCGGATGAGGTTCTCCAGCAGGGTATTCAGGGTATCACAGACCTGATCAACGTACCTTCTCTGATTAACCTTGACTTTGCAGATATTCAGACAGTTATGAAGGATAAGGGAATCGCACACATCGGTATCGGTGAGGGACGCGGTGATGACAAGGCTCTGGAGGCAGTAAAACAGGCTGTTGCCAGTCCGCTGCTTGAGACAACGATTCAGGGAGCATCACACGTTATCATTAATATTTCCGGTGATATCACTCTGATGGATGCATCTGATGCTGCTGATTATGTACAGGAACTTGCAGGAGAGAATGCAAATATTATCTTCGGTGCGATGTATGATGATACAAGATCTGATGAAGCTACAATTACAGTTATTGCAACAGGACTTCACAATGTGGGTGGAAGTGCATCCAAGTTAAAAGCAAGACTGGAAGGACAGCAGAAGATGGGATCTATTCTTCCAAATGCGGACAAGTTTGCAAGAACACCGGCAGCAGAGTACGGTGCAGGAAGAACAACAACAGGAAATTCCACAATCCCGACCCTTCAGGGACAGGGAAGAGTGCCTTCAAGCACAGTAAAAGAGCAGTCCATTAAGATTCCGGATTTCTTTAAAAAATAATAAAGTCAGTTTGGGACAGGTTTCGACAAGAGACCTGTCCTTTTTCCTTTTCACACGATTGTTGTCGAAATAAAGTCTGTTTCTCTGTCAGTTTCTGACAAATTTTCAAAATGATTCTGATTATAATAAATCTTGTTTGAGTGCCAAATCGATTTAGTACCAACGAGAAAGAGGGTGGAACATGTACTATGAAGTATACATAGATGTCATGTTTTTGGTGAATTTTATGATGGACGTCCTTATCCTGTTTTCTGTAAAAGCCTTGATGAAGATGCCGGGCAGTACGAAAAGAGTGATTGCAGGCGGTCTGGTCGGATCAGGACTTTCCTGTCTGGTGGTAATTTTGCGGCTGCCCGTGGGAATCACAATGGCAGTGCTTCATATGCTTGTCAGCAGCGGGATGGTGGTATGCGGTCTTAAAATTCGCAGCTTTTCGGAATTTTTAAAGTGTTATATTTTATTGTATTTTGTTTCCGTTTTGATTGGCGGGATTCTGGGAATGTTAAAACCCTATGTGAAATACACAAGTCTCTATTTTGCTGTTGTGATTGGCTGCTATTACACAATCCGCGCGATCTGGGAGTTTTTGTGCCGGCTTCAGAAGGAGGAACTCAAGATTTGCCGGATCATCTTGTATCAGGAAGGAAGCTGCTGTGAGATACGCGGGCTTTGGGATACCGGAAATGTGTTGAAAGATCCGCTGAGTGAAAAGCCGGTATGTATTTTAGAGCAAAGCACAATAGAAAAGCTGACCGGAGAAAAGGAAAACTTGAAAGGGTTTCATCTGATTCCATATCGGACAGTAGGAAAAAGTGGTGTCATGCCGGTATTTGAATTAGAGAAAATGTATATTGTACAGAAAAAACAGTGGATTTATCGTCCGCTGGTCGGGATATGTGAAGAACAGATATCAGAACAAGGGATGTATCAAATGATCATCAACCCTGAAATATTAGGAGGAAGAAAAAATGGTTGTAAAAGTAGCAATGCCGCAGCAGTTTAAATTAAAAGTAGTACCCAGTCTGAAAGGGCTGCTGTTTCCGAATCAGAAAGAGGTTCATTACATCGGGGGGTCTGAAGTGCTGCCGCCTCCGTTGGAGACAGAACGAGAAACAGAGGTGATCAGAAGACTCGGATCAGAATATGATCAGGAAGCAAAAAAAATGTTAATTGAGCACAATTTGCGTCTGGTCGTGTACATAGCAAAAAAATTTGATAATACCGGAGTGGGAGTAGAAGATCTGATCTCGATCGGAACAATCGGTCTGATCAAAGCAATCAACACATTCAATCCAACCAAAAGATCAAGCTTGCGACCTATGCATCCCGATGTATTGAAAATGAAATCCTGATGTATCTGCGAAGAAACAGTAAGACTAAAATGGAAGTTTCCATTGATGAGCCTTTAAACGTGGATTGGGACGGCAATGAACTGCTGTTGTCTGATATCCTCGGAACAGAGGAGGATACCATCTATCGGGATCTGGAAACGGAAGCGGAGAGAAAGCTTCTGGTGCGTGCCATCAACCAGTTGTCCAGCAGAGAAAAGCTGATTGTCAAGATGCGTTTTGGTCTGGATAATCCTGATGGAATCGAAAAAACTCAGAAAGAAGTAGCAGATTTACTGGGAATTTCACAGTCATACATTTCCCGTCTGGAGAAAAAGATCATGCAGAGATTGAAGCGGGAAATCGTGCGTTATGAATAAATTAGAAGAATCCTCAAAAAGTGCTTTCACTCCGTAAAAAAGGTGTTATAATGAGAAAAAAGGGTGGTGAAGCTATATGAAACTTACATTTATAGGAGCAGCCCATGAGGTGACCGGAAGTTGTCATTTGCTGCAGGCAGCGGGGAAAAATATTTTAATTGACTGTGGTATGGAGCAGGGACCGGACCTGTATGAAAACCCGGGACTTCCCATTGCAGCGGGAGAAGTGGACTATGTATTTTTGACACATGCACACATCGATCATTCAGGTCTTTTGCCCCTTTTGTGCAAGAATGGATTTAAAGGGCAGATATTGACCACATTTGCCACAGCGGATTTATGTAACATTATGCTTCGTGACAGCGCGCATATTCAGGAATTTGAAGCTGAATGGCGCAACCGGAAGGGAAGACGTGCCGGAGTGCCGGAGTTTGAGCCGCTTTACGTGATGGCAGATGCAGAGGCTGCGATCAATCTTTTCGTTCCATGTGGATATGGAGAACGGCTTCATATTTGCGATGGGGTGGAAATCCGGTTTACAGATGTCGGCCATTTGCTTGGTTCGGCAAGTATTGAGGTCTGGATTACCGAAGGTGAGATTAGCAGGAAGATCGTATTTTCAGGAGATGTGGGGAATGCGGATCAGCCGATCATCAAAGATCCAAGGTGTACGGATACCGCAGATTATGTGGTAGTGGAATCCACCTATGGAAACCGGGTACATTCTTCGGAGAAGATAGATTATGTTTCTGAATTTACGAGAATTTTGAAAGAAACTTTTGATGCAGGCGGTAATGTCGTGATCCCGTCATTTGCAGTGGGACGTACGCAGGAGATGCTGTATTTCATCCGGGAGATCAAAGAACATGGACTTTTGCCGGAATATTCTGATTTTGAGGTATATCTGGATAGTCCGCTGGCAATTGAAGCGACCAAAGTGTTTACAAAAAATATGCGGGAATGCTTCGATGAAGAAGCAATCAAACTGGTGGATGAGGGGATCAATCCTCTGGTATTTCCGGGGTTGAAGACATCCGTTACAAGTGATGATTCGAAACTGATTAATTTTATCGAAAAGCCGAAAGTAATTATTTCTGCATCGGGTATGTGTGACGCAGGACGGATCCGTCATCATTTGAAACACAATTTGTGGAGAAAAGAATGTACAATTCTGTTTGTGGGATATCAGGCAAACGGGACATTAGGAAGGCGGCTTCTGGAAGGTGAGAAGAATATCAAGCTGTTTGGAGAGCCGATCGAGGTTCATGCCAGAATTGAAAGTCTTCACGGAATCAGTGGTCATGCAGATATGAATGGTCTGATAGCATGGCTGAAAGGATTTAAGACACCGCTTCAGCATGTATTTGTGGTGCATGGCGAAGACACTGTGACAGAAGAATTTGCGCAGAAAGTAGAAGAGACGCTTGGATGTCCGACGTGGGCGCCATTCCCGAACGGGGAAGTCGATCTGGCTGCGAATGAGATCTTAAACGAAGGTGTGCGGATTGCCGTGAAAGGCAAGAAGCCATCCCAGAAGAAAGCAGACGCTGCATTTGAGCGTCTTATCGCAGCAGGAAGAAGACTTTTGGATGTTATTTACAGACGAGAGGGAATTCCGAATAAAGACAAAGCAAAATTTGAAAGTCAGATCAATAATCTTGCTGATAAATGGGATCGTTGGGAATAGTGAGAAAGAGAAGATCACGGATGGGAGAAATCTCATCCGTGGTTTTTTGTGAGAAAAAATGAGGCTTGTTAATGATTCTGAATACGTGAAATGGTACAATGAAGATAGGAGGCAAAAGATATGAAAGGAAGTCTAGTACCATGTGGTCATACATTTAGTGATTTCCAGATTTATGATGAGAAGACTGCAAAGGAAGAATGTATCAAAATGGTTAGAAATATTATGGAATATTGGAAAGCAGAGGCGGCAAGAATTGAACAGGAACAAATTTTATAAAAAGAAAGTTCTTTTTGAAATTTAGAAATGCACATTGCTTTTTCTTTGTATGGGACTGTCAGATTTAAGACTTTGATTTGTCAAATGAGAGACTAAATAATTAGAAGGAGGCAAAGGCATGACGGCATATGTGTTTTTTATGATTTTCTGCAGTTTGATCGGTGTGGCAGTAGGAGGAATCGCAGTATTTGGCATTTTTGCCATTCGGCGGGCAATCAGAAACAAAAAGCAGGAAAAAGAGTCAGAAAAGAATAAAATGAAGAAGAGGGCATAGAGGGATACGTGAGCTTGTCAAGGAGTAAAACTTTTTTTATTTTCCGTAAAACCGCATAGACTGCCTGCAGATGGTGAATTCTTTTAATTAGAAACAGGACAGGAGGATTCACAAATGGCAGGAAATAAAGTGGAATTATGCGGGGTAAACACAGCGAAGCTCCCGCTTTTGAAAGAAGAGGAAAAGGAAGAGCTTTTTGCAAGGATCAAGGAGGGGGACGAAGAAGCAAGAGAACAGTATATCAAGGGGAATTTAAGACTGGTACTCAGTGTGATCAAACGATTTTCATCCAGCAGCGAAAATGCCGATGATCTGTTTCAGATCGGCTGTGTGGGACTGATGAAAGCAGTCGATCATTTTGACCCCTCAAGGCTGGTAAAGTTTTCGACGTATGCAGTTCCGATGATCATCGGTGAGATCAGACGATATCTGCGGGACAATAATTCTATCCGTGTGAGCCGTTCTCTGCGTGATACGGCATATAAAGCAATCTACGCCAAAGAAGGATTTGTGAAGAAATATTCCAAAGAGCCTACGGTGCAGGAAATTGCTGAGGAGATCGGGATATCCAAGGAAGATATCGTGTTTGCACTGGATGCAATCCAGATGCCGGTCAGTCTTCATGAACCGGTATACAGCGACGGAGGCGATACGCTGTATATCATGGATCAGGTGAGTGATAAAAAGAACCGGGAAGAAAACTGGGTAGAAGAGCTGTCGCTGGAGGCAGCGATGGAACGCCTCAATGAACGGGAACGTTTTATCATCCAGCTTCGATTTTTTGAAGGAAAGACACAGATGGAGGTGGCA
>ENA-OQJN01000649-OQJN01000649.1-human-gut-metagenome-genome-assembly--contig:-NODE-649-length-13030-cov-2.971945_pt1 | contig 13030 bp, 14 predicted proteins | sample MGYA00242610_ERZ504777 | MGnify/ENA primary metagenome ERZ504777 (study PRJEB26092, sample SAMD00036350) | human gut metagenome | host: Homo sapiens | study: EMG produced TPA metagenomics assembly of... | reverse complement strand
CCCAGTGGGCTTTTGAGCAACAGAACGGTCTTGCGCAAGCAAGATGGAGGGCCTTGCCCCGACAAGTTCGGATTATTTGTTTTCTTCGGAAAAACTCAACGCAGGTGTTCGAGGAAGATGAAATCCGAAATCATAGATTGGTCGATATAGGTTACAACATGATTTCAGGAGGACATGAACATGAAGTACGATGCAAGAGCTTGCCATTTCAACATGGACACCGGTTGCGTGGAACTGCTGCTCCGGGATGGGAGAATGATCTCCATTGACTGCACAGGGGTCGAGGATGCGCTGGACGTGACCATGGCGCAGAGGTCGGAGTTGGACTACCTCGTCTATAATGACCCGCTGGCGTATGCAGAGCTGATTCTGAATGGTGAGCCGGAGGAATACTTGAAAAATGTAGTCGGAAGCCATGGGTTGGAGGACTAACTGGTAGCTCAAATTATACAAAAGCGCAGTACTTTTTGGGAGGTGCTGCGCTTTTGCATTTGGATGCATGAAACGTCATTCGATCACTTGACTTTTTACAAAATTTATGTAAAATGTGAAGTATAAGAAAATTCCACCGCTTATAATTTCATCTGTGAAGGAGGTTCACATGAAAAAAGAATTTTTTGAAGATTCCGCAATGGCAATGGCAAAACTGATTGTTGAAAGCATCTACCATGGCATGGAAGAAAATGAAGGTGTCTATGCCGATTTGATGTATTCTAACGGAAAAGGACAGCACGGCTGGGCACATATCTTTCAAAATGAACATGAACATTTAACAAAGGCAGGATATCGTGTGGTTTTGATGGTCTCTGGAAGCTGGAAGTATGCTGTGGCATATGATCCTCACAGCAAAACAGCCATTATGATTCTTCGCCAAGAAAATTTCCGCAATAGACTTGTCAAATTGCAGAATGGTGAGATGCATTGCGTTTTTTCGGGACTTCCGGCTAATCAAGATTTGAATGAAATGGTTCCCCAGTATGAGCAGATGTCACTGTTTGGACAAGATAAAGCTGTGCAGCAAAAAGCCGAAAAGCCCTTCGATGAATTGGAGCAAGCAGTAGACGGTGAAGTCTTGAGATTTGGAATTTTAACGTACCGCTTGGATTTAGCTCAATTGATCAGAAGCTGTACATTGGAAATTTTGAATGCAAATGGTTGCATCGTTGATGAAATGAATTTGGATTCTGCAATTCCGATGAATTGGAAAGAAGCTGTTCCGGAAGATGAAATTACTAAGTTTAAGGAAGAAACTGGTAATGAGTATGGCGTTCAAATCGACAGTATTCCGGAATTCAAGCCGCGGAAAAAATTTGTACGGAAAGATGGGTAAAAAATGGGTGCCATTGTTACATCCGAGTTTAATGGAATGCGGCTGACATTGGCTCGTGAAATCCAAAATATTTCCAGTCCTAAGCTAGCAGAAAAGATAGGGGTGACAAAGCAAACTGTCTCTCAGTATGAAAATGGTTTAATCAAACCAAGTGCCGATAAAGTATTAGCAATTTCGCAAGAATTGAAATTTCCACCGAAATTTTCTTTGAAGGTAGCAGCGATAATTTTAGTCCCGGAGTTGCATATTGTAGAGCAACTACAACCACGACAAGAGACCGTAAAAACTACGGACAAACAAACATTGATGTATTGAAATCATATATTTATGACTTTTTTGCAGAATATATTGAATATCCATCAACCGAACAATTGATCGATTGTATGAAATCTGTAGCAGAGTGTTCTGACATGGAACTAATCGCAAAAAAAATTCGGGAAAAATTGGACTTATCGGATAGGCCCATTCGTAATATGAGCTATCTGTTACAAAATCTTGGAATTGTGGTAACTTCTTTCTCGGAAAACGTAGGGCATTTGGACGCAATCAGTCACATTCCGGTCCTTGCCAATAATGGAGAAAGCAAGAGGTTCTATTTCACAACATATAATACAGATAAAACAACACCTGCAAGATTGAACTTTACGTTGGCTCACGAACTAGGACACTGGATACTCGGTCATATTGTTTCGGATGTAAAATCGCAAGCAGATGCTGAGTATCGAAGTAATGAATCAGATGCAAATCAATTTGCATCGGCATTTTTACTGCCCAAAGAAGCATTTTTGAAAGACCTTCAATATCCAACAGTTTTAAATGAATATTTAAGACTAAAAGAAAAATAGGCATGTCTCAATTGCGATGATGATTCGCAGAGCATATATGCTAGAGGTACTGTCGCCAAGTCAATATCAATATTTGTTTAGGCAGCTTGGAAGTCGTGGATGGCGAACATTTGAACCGGGAGATATGGTTGAAGTTCCCACAGCATCTCTTTTTTCAGCGTCTGTAAAAATTCTGGATGACAACGGAATTATCGAAAAAAGAAATTTGCTGAAATACCTGAACGAAAAATGTTTTACGGCACAGCAAAAAACATTTGAAGATTTGATGGGACTAGAACAGCATACGCTTGATCCGGCTATGTCGAGTTCTTTTAGTAGAGTTGAGTTCAAACTAAACTAACAAATCCCTTTATACAGAAAAACAGGGTGCGCCCCTGAATAGGACGCACCCTGCCAAAGACCACATGCGATAGCGATATGTACAGCAGGGCGTTCCCCGTCGGGAACGCTCTGCTTTTCTTTGCTGGGGGTATGATGAGCCTGTTCCGCCTGCCATGCGGCAAACTCCCGTTGCCCTTCCTCGCTGTTCCAGCAGGCAAGGATGGCTGGGTAGAATGCCCGTGCCAGACGGTCGATGACTTCATCGGGATAAGGGGAAGTGTTTGTGGACTTTTTCTTTTTGTTCAAACGCACGCTCCTTTGATCGTCCCACCGTGGCAAAGCCGGGCGAGAAAATCAAGGCTCCGATTTTTATCAGGCGCAAGGGCGCGGATGCTTTCCGCCCTGCACTTGCGGCTGGTGGCTCGTTGATGGGCTTACAAGTGCCTGTCGTTATGCCGTTTTAGAGGATTCACCGCTGGATTCTGCAAGAACTTCGTCCAGCGTTTTCAAAAATTCAAGATGAGGTTTCAGGGCAAAGCGAAGAACTTTGACCTGTTCCGGATGCGTAAGAAGTTTCGGATTCAGGTCGAACGTAACTTCCCAACTCTTTCGTATGAGAGATTCAGCATTGTGGAGCCGGTAGTACAGTTCGAGAAACTTTTGGGGAATATCATAGTTATCATCAACAGTGTTGCTGGCGGCTTTCTCTGCCTGCTTCACCGTTACTTTATTAGGCTTAACTTTCTTCGGCTTCGGCACATGATTCTTGATTTCCTCAAAAATTTCAGCCTGTTCTTCGGGCTTGACCTTGCCAAGATTTTCGAGAAGACAGTCGGGAATGTGCAGTTCCTCGCGGAAGAACCGATCACGGAAACCGGGAGACAGTTCATCCGCAACGTCAACGCCGCGGGCGTAGTATTCTGCACGGCGGACTGAACTTGCGCTGCTGTGATTTTCCTGTGCAATGCGCTCACAGGTTTTCATGGGCTTCTGGTTGTGTTCAGATTGAACACTGCCAGATTTCTTTGCAGTATGCTGATTGCCGCGAAATGCTTCTGTGCGCTTTTCAGAGGAATACTGTTTACCCATAAGGAACTTCTTCTGCTCCGGCGTGAGGTTGCGCCGCCCCAGTTGATTCTTGCAAATCCACGCAACGGCTTCTTCGCGGTTCTCAAACCGGAGCGGCATGGTGGAGAAATAAATCTCCGGGTGCTTCTGGAGAATGGCATAACGGTTGTGTCCATCAACAAGGGTGTTGTTCCACATGATCAAAGGAGAAATCAGCTTGCCTTCTTTGAGGATGTTTTCTTCAAGCTGTTTAAATTCATCATCGGTCAGAGGAGGGATCTGGGACTGGAACTCCGGGTCGATTTTCAGATTGATCATACGCACACTCCTTTATCTCTCCTGCTGCGCTGGTTCTTCCTCCCGGGAGTAGGACGCAACATTTTGCTTTGCGGTTTTCAGTTTGAGCAGTTCTTCTTTGGCTTCCTTGTACTGCTTGTAGAATTTTGCCTTTTCGGATGCCAGCTGCGCATACTCGGCTTCCAGCTTTTTCGGGCTGGGCAGTTTTGTGATGTTGTTTGCCTTGAGATAGGCCGCTGCCGCCCGGTACGCTGTCAATTCTGCACGGTGCTGTTCTTCAAAGGCTACGGGTCGTTTTGCAGCTTTTGACTGCTGTGCGATTTTCTTGGTGCTGGTGTAGGCTGCGACGTGATAGCGCAGCTCTTTGTTGGTTTTCATGCGACCTTCGAGGTCTTTCACCACCGCCAGTGCATCGTGATACTTGGTTTCCAGTTCGGCGATGCGCTGGTTCAGAGCGTCCTCGTCGGTCAAGCCCTTTTCCTGCAGAAGCTTCACGGTCTGTGCCATAACTTTGAGATTGTGTTTCGTGAGCCAACGCTTATAGCCGATGCCTTTGCCCTCGGTCATCCTCGACTGGATGTCGATCAGTTTCCCGATGGTATCCTGCTTGAACTGCGTCTTGGGTTTGCGTTCGGCGTTTGCCTGCAACGTGGCAAGCACTGCTGCCTTATCGAACTTGTCACCGAGCTTTTTTGCCCGGATGAACTTCGTTCTGCCAGATGGCAGATAGCTGAGCTGCCCACGGCTTTCCTTGACGGCAATGCCGTATTGCTGCATGAGCCTATCAGAAAACTCCTCAAAACTCACAGCGCGATACAGCACCGAAGAAATCTGTTTCCGCAAGGTTCGCGTTTGCGAAGCAACAAAAGCCCCAGTGGGGCTTTTGAGTGACCGAGCGGTTTGCGCAGCAAATGGAGGGGCCTCGCCCCGACAAGCGACTTTTATGGTTTCAAACTTCTTCTGCTTGGGCGGCTGTCCGGCTGCGGTGAGGGCTGCGTTTTCACGGTCAAGTTTCTGTTGCCTACGCCGCCTTGCCCAATATTCAGCCTCGCTGACACGCTCTTTCGAGCCGTTGAGCAGGTCGATCTGGTACAGTCCGGCACCCTCGCACAGCTCCATGACCTCGACACGGAGGTGCCGCATGGTCTGGGCAGTGCTGGAATGCTTCATACCCTCACGCCAGTCGCGGGGCTTCTGCATATAAGGCTTGCGTTCCACTTCCCGTGTTCGGATGCTGCCGATCACGATGTGGACGTGGATGTTTCCCGAATGGTTGTGCCCATCCGGGTGAGTGCAGACGATGGCGGGATGACCGGGGAAGTTTTCTTTGCAAAAGTTCAGACCGAGTGCCTGTGCCTTTTCCATGGTCAAGCCGTTCTCTACTGCGTCCTTCGGGTCGAAGCTGATGATATAATGGTGGGTCTTCACGTCCGCAGACTGTTCGTAAAACAGTATTCAACAAATGACACGGCAACTGGATGTCAGGATTGGTTACTGTTCACTCCGCTAGGCCTAAAAAGCATTAAGTCCCATGACCACACCGCCGAGGTGTTGGCCATGGGACTTTTTGTGTCTGGGAGCGGCACACCTCTATCGAGGTGTAACACACTAGACTTTGTTCCAAAGTCGTGTGCCAAAGGAGATTACGCTCCTTTGAAATTTCCGTCATCATAGAGGAAAGAAACAATCTATTAACTTTCCCATGCAGCAACAATGCTTCTTTCTGGGTTTTGAGGGTCAATAGTCACCTTTATAGGTGTTCCCTTGCTCACGAGAGGGTTGAACCAAAACCAATGGGACTGTCCATAATAAGTGTCTTTTCCAATCTTGTATTGGTACCGAATCACCCAAGGATAAATTACATCTTCATCAGCAAGGTGATAGGTACTCATGTGGAATTTTATGTGAACCCTTTTTACTGCATTAACTTTTCCGGAAACAATCTTTCCGTTTTTCAGCAGGTCTGCTTTGCGGATGTCTGTAATCCATGCTACCCCGATAATTGCCATAGCAATAAGCCACGCAGCTATGAGTGCCCCGATTCCAACTTGCTTATAGGCGATAGAAATCAGAAAAGCAACAAAAATCCCAACAGCACCAAGAATATGGAGCAAATCTTTAGAAAAGAACTTATGGATTTTTTCATGGAAAGACACTTCCTTTCTCGGTAGACAACATTATTTGTTCTATTGTATCATATGCTCTGTGTTTTTTCAAACCAAGTCAAGTGATTGGTGAAACGACATGAAATAATTGCATCTCACGACGGGTCACCGAAGATAATTGGATTTTTGCAAAAAGAGGAGTAGTGTATCGTCGAAGGATGTGTTATACTCAGTCCATGGAACAATTATGAACTTTATTGTTACTCGGCAGGGTTTGGGGCAGGCACGCCCCAACAAGATCACTTGGAAAACTCGCAAGAGTTTGAGAAGTGAAGTCCCGGATGGACAGGAAATTTTCAAGAATTGAAAATTTGTGGCCACGGGACGGTTCTTGCCCTCTACCGCTGCGCTAAAAACGCATTTTCAACAAATGTTTCCGAATTGTTAAGACGCAAAAATAAGTAGAGAGTTCCACTGCTCGTGTATGTTGATCGCCGTTCGCTCCGAACGCAGTTCCTGCCCCTGTTTTGCAGCGGCGTTGTCCGGCTCGCCCACAGAAAGTGTGAGGTCATGGCACGGTATCACGTTCAGACGGCTCATGAAGTTTTCAAGGTGCGTTCCCACATAAAGAAAAATACCGCCCATGCAGCGCAGCGATGATTTTGTCGGGTGAATCGGCGGCAAAATGAATCGGGTGTGTTGCGGGACGGTAAATTCTTTTGCGGACTTTCCCTCACTGAAGTGGTGGGTCTCACGGTGATAACCAACCACTTCCTGTGGCTGTATTCAAAATGAACACGACCGCATCTTGTGGATGGATTTGAACCAATTTACAAAATCAGTGGGATTTACAAGAAAAATACCACTGTATGTGGAATACGTCAAGAGGGTTTTGGGAAATTTATGGCAATAAAGTGGAGAGAGTAGGACTATTGGGCTGAGATTGAGGTGCCATGAACCGGAAAATACGGTATAACATTCGGATGGAGGATGGATTGCGGAAGTATATCTCCAAAATGTTATAAAAACAATTGCCCTTAATGATGAGCGCTGAAAAGCAGACGGTATATCATTAAGGGCAATTTATCGCATTATTAAAGTAAACTACATACAACTTATGCATAATAATGAGTATATTAAAAGAAATAAATAAAATAACCAGTAAATTGAAAAAATCAAGAGTGAATGCAAAAAGACTGGTAGTGTCCTTTGAAGTGGTCCTATTGATAAGAAAATAAGAATACAAATCGATAAATACTGAATTAAAAATATCAAACATTTCCGGGTTTGAACAATATCCTCAATGTAAAGTAGCTTTTGCTTGTGCGACAAGTTTTTGACAGTAGAGTTTTGAATATAATCACTTTTGTCTAGAACAATAGGAATAAGTCCAATAATAGCTGAAACGAGCAGAGATAGGATAACACCTATTTGAGAAAAAGTCTTATCAACATTTAAATTTAGTAACATGGTTATTCTTGCTAGAAGAGAAACTACCGCTAATAAATAAAGAAAATCTATTTGTATAGGAAACACCTTATAATAACTGCGGATTATTTCTCGTATATCAAATAACTTAGGAATTGCATCACGTTTCCCAGTGAATAGCGCATATATCACAAGAAGAATAATAAGCAGTGCTATCCAAATCCAAACATTATTAAACAGAGTAAGTAAAAATTCTTTTATTTCAGATTTTATCATATAGTAGTCACCTCCTCCTTCAATTTGATGTTATGCCACGATTATTGGGGTAGATGTTCTTCTTCAAAAATCTTTTTAAATTCATTTAGAATATCTACATCGTTCGACAAACCGTCAGGCATAATAATGTTACTATCGAGAACTTTGCGAACACCACCAGACAAAGGCTTATCAATTGTGAATGTACGAGCTGTTTTTGTGACCTTTTACAGTGAATTTGATTTTAGTCGGTTCGAAATCGTCTATGATTTTTATGTTTTCGATAGGCTTTCCATAAAATATCCGATCCTGAATGGACTGTTTGAGTTGACCGTTCTTTCCTTCTTTTTGTGGAGTTAACATGAGTGTTAAAACTTGTTCAGAATATTCAGGCAAGTCACCTCTTTCAGATGCTTTTTCGTTTTTGAATAGTCGAATTTCACCCCACTGATTAGAATTAATGAAGGCTTTTAGAGCATCCTCATTGATGTATTCCTGTGCTTTGACTGAGAAATATTGTCCATCAATAGCGTTAAGAAGTTTCTTTTACTTGCCAACGCATGGGATCAGCAACGCCATTACGACCCCGTGCTTCAGTTAACATGACGGCAGTTGTATTGCGAGGGCTTCGGGCATACGCAATAAAAACAATGAAAGCGTCTACAAATAGGCATCATTTGGTCCAACTTCAACATCGTCACCCTCTTCGCGACGAACATCTGCACGGTCACCGCCTTCACCATATAAAACGGTGAAAAAAGCGTAACGGTAGAGTTCGATTCCATCTTCTATCACAACATCGGTGACCACAGAAGAGCCCTTATAAGGCGAAACATCAAAAGCAAAAAGCTCTAAAACCTTTTTATCAAATTTTTGAGGGATACGAACTTTATTATCTGTTTCTGGTGAAGCAGCAGTACCATCGCCAAATCGCTGCTTCGTGAATTGAAATAGAGTTGGGTCTTGAATACGGCTTATAAGCAAATCGAGTAAATCGTCTTTTCCATCAATAGGAGATTGCCAACAAAGCAATGGGCTTCCCTTTTTACGAGAGGAAACTTGAATGATAGTGCTGTTTACAGATACGTCCATGATTTTCCCTCCTGCTATATAGTAGCACAATCGGTGTGTTATAAATTGTACTTTGTGAGAGCGAACTCTAAAATTTGATTTTATTATACTACCAATGATGAATCCCATCAATAAAGAACGGGGCATTTGGCGATTCTGTATAGGAATCGATTCAATGTTCTGTATAAATCAACAGCCGCCCAGCGACCTTGCGGTCTCGCTGGGCGGCTTATTTTTTGCGTTTCCAGAGCAAATATTCTTCGTAGCGGTGCATCTCGTTTTGTTCTTCTTCGGTCAGGCGCTGGCGCTGTTTGCGGGCTTCGTCCGAGGGGTCGATGTCGGTCAGACCCAGCAGGTAGTCGGCGGAGGTGCCGTAGAGCTTGCAGATGGCAATCAGCATCTCCTGACTAGAGGAAGTTCGGTTCTGTTCCCAACCACGGACAGCGTTTGTGCTGGTGTGGAGCTTTTTGGCCATGCTTTCCTGCGTATCACCATTTAATTTCCGTAATTCTGCCAACCGTTCACCAATCATTCCCCATACCTACCTTTCACTGTTATAAGTATAGGTAACATTGGCATTTCACGTTAAAACTATATTTGAGATTGATAGTTTTGCTGAAAAGTGTTAGTATTAGATATAGATATGGTGAAAAGTGTATATAATACAGACACTTTCATCCTGACGCTAAGGCAAAGCGAGGGAATCCCCGTTGGAACAACTGATCGACTTTCACGCACCGGAAGTGCAGGCGGTGCTGGATACGCTACTAAAAGATAAATCCACCGGTAAAAACATCATCTGGGCAACCGACCCGCCGGAGGATCTGCAAACGGTGATGTACGAGCCGGTGACGGATAAATCCCAGATCACCGCGCAGCAGCTCAGGCTGACCCACTACGAGGTGGTGCTGCCCCGGATGATGAAGCAGACCGACACCCAGCAGCAGCGCACCCGCAAAAAAGGCGAGGTGTTCAGCCCCGCATGGGTCTGCAACAAGATGAACAACGCACTGGACGCCGACTGGTTCGGTGCGCTGGGGGCAGAGGAGAGTACCGGGCAGTTTACCGTGGAGCTGCCCCAAGGCTGGCAGACGGTGGAAACGCCGGTGCAGTTCCCGGCTTGCGGCGGCAAGACCCCGGCATGGATGCAGTATGTGCAGAGCCGCCGCTTGGAGGTGACCTGCGGCGAAGCCCCCTTTCTGGCGTCCCCCGGTACGATGCAGCCACCGGCGAGATGATCCCGGTAGCCCGGCGCATTGGCATTCTGGATCGCAAGCTGCGGGTGGTAAGCGAGAACGCCGCCACCGAGGACGAGTGGCGCAAATATGCCACCCATGCGGTGCAGTCCACCTACGGCTACGAGTATCAGGGCGATAATTTGTTGCTGGCACGGGTCAACCTGCTGCTGACCTTTGCGGAGCATCTGCAAGCCCGCTGGCAGCGCAAGCCAACAGAAGAGGAGCTGCAAGCCATCGCCAAAATCATCAGTTGGAACCTGTGGCAGATGGACGGCTTACACCTGTCTGTGCCCGGCGGCAAGCCCCAGCCGGAGGCAGAACAGCTTGACCTGTTCTCCATGCTCGGGGCGGCAGAGGAGCAGCCGCCTACGGTATCCTGCAAAGTGAAAAATTGGCGCAAGGGCAGCCATGGAACGACCCAGAACTTTGAAACCATTCAGGAAGGGAGTACCAGCATGAAGTTTGATTATGTCATCGGAAACCCGCCGTATCAGGATGAAATCCTTGGCGATAACAAAGGCTTTGCGCCCCCAGTATATAACAAATTTCTGGATGCGTCTTATGAAATTGCGGATAAGGTGGAAATGATTCACCCTGCCCGGTTTTTGTTCAATGCCGGCTCTACGCCAAAAGCATGGAATGAGAAAATGCTGAGTGACCCGCACTTTAAGGTTTTGCACTATGAATCTGATGCGAGTGTAATGTTTACCAATACAGAAATTAAAGGCGGTGTTGTGATTTCTTATCGGGATAACAATAAAAACTATGGTGCTATCAAGGTGTTTACGCCTTATGAAGAACTTAATAGCATTATGAAAAAAGCTGCCCCCGCAAATGAAGCTGAAAGTTTGATGGAAACCATTTATATTCAAAATAAATTTGACTTAGAAAAGTTATATAAAGACCATCCCGAATATAGAGCAGTCATTGGAAGCGAAGGTAAGGATAAGCGTTTCAGAAACAATATTTTCGAAAAGGTGTCGGTTTTTACAGAAGAACGTCAGAATAAAGGCGACGTTCGAGTACTTGGCGTATGCAAAAACAAGCGTGTGTGGATGTATATTCCGGAAAAAATATGTAGAAACAGAACATGAAAATCTGAAAAACTGGAAGGTACTGGTTGCAAGAGTAAATGGTTCAGGCAACTTGGGTGAAGCGCTTAGTACACCAGTTGTAGAAGCACCGAATGAAGGGTATACACAAACATTTATCGGTATTGGCTCTTTCAATGAAGGGTATACACAAACATTTATCGGTATTGGCTCTTTCAAGGTGGAAATAGAAGCGCAAAACGCATTAAAGTACATAAAGTCCAAATTTTGTCGGACTATGCTCGGTATTTTGAAAATCACACAGGATAATAACCGCGATACATGGCGCATGGTTCCCCTTCAAGACTTTACCGCCCAGTCCGACATTGACTGGAGCAAGTCGGTGGCGGAAATTGACCAGCAGCTTTACCGCAAATATGACCTGACTGCGGACGAGATCGAATTTATCGAGACCCATGTAAAGGAGATGGCATAATGGCTGGTATAACCCTGCACACTGCCCGGCAGGTAGTGCCCATGATCTACGCCTATACCACCCCGGAAATTGCCCGGCACAACGGCTGGACGAAGATCGGCTACACCGAGCAGTCGGTGGACAAACGCCTGAAACAGCAGACCCACACCGCTGATGTGCTGTACCATGAGGAGTGGCGGGGCAATGCCGTCTACGATGACGGCAGCGGCGAGGTGTTCACCGACCACGATTTCCACGCCTATCTCCGCAAGCTCCGGGTGGAGAACGACCGCAAAAACGAGTGGTTCCATCTGGATGGGGAGCAGTCCCGGCGGTATTTTCAGGATTTCCGCATGAACCGGGGGCAGGGTAAAGCTGGATGCCGCCATCCCCCTACACCCTGCGGAAGGAGCAGGCAGAGGCCGTGGCACAGACCAAAGCCTATTGTCAGAGCCACCTCGGCGGGGAGTTTTTGTGGAACGCCAAGCCCCGCTTTGGCAAGACCCTCTCCGTCTACGATTTCTGCAAGCAGGTCGATGCACAGACGGTGCTTATCGTCACCAACCGCCCCGCCATCGCCAATAGTTGGTACAGCGACTATGTGCGCTTTCTGGGCAGGGAGTCCGGCTATCTCTTCGTCAGCCATGTGGATGCCCTTGCCGAGCAGCCCCATGTGCTGGACGAGCAGGGCTATCTGGATGCCGCCGCACAGGGCGAGGAATTGTATAAGCGCATTGAGTTCATCAGTTTGCAGGATATGAAAGGCTCCAAGTACTTCGGCGGCGAGTACGACAAGCTGCAACACCTGACCGAGCTGAACTGGGATGTGCTGGTCATCGACGAAGCCCACGAGGGCGTGGACACCTACAAGACCGACCTTGCCTTTGACCATATCCGCCGCCGCTTCACGCTGCACCTGTCCGGCACGCCCTTCAAGGCGCTGGCGAACGACAAGTTTGCCGGGGATGCCATCTTCAACTGGACCTACGCCGACGAGCAGGCCGCCAAGCGGAACTGGCAGGACGCACCGGGGCAGCAGAACCCCTACGCAAACCTCCCCATGCTCAACCTCTACACCTACCAGATGTCCGAGATCATCCGGGACGAAATTCAGCAGGGCGTGGAGATCGACGGCGAAACGCAGGAATTTGCCTTTGACCTGAACGAGTTCTTTAAGGTGAAGCCCAGCGGCAGCTTTGAGCACGATGCCGAGGTAGACCGCTTTCTGGATGCCATGACCACCCAGAACAAGTTCCCGTTTTCCACCCCGGAGCTGCGGGCAGAGCTGAAGCACACCTTCTGGCTGCTCAACCGGGTGGACAGTGCCAAAGCGCTGGCAAAAAAGCTGCAGGCGCACCCGGTGTTCCGGGACTACGAGGTGATCCTTGCCGCCGGTGACGGCAAGCTGGACGACACGGACGAGAACCAGAAGAGCTTTGACCGGGTAAAAGCCGCCATCGCCCACCACGAAAAGACCATCACCCTGTCGGTGGGGCAGCTGACTACCGGTGTCACCATCCCGGAGTGGTCGGCGGTGCTGATGCTCTCCAATCTGAAAAGACCCGG